>KB223763.1_pt105 | contig 61603 bp, 81 predicted proteins | sample 524768 | NCBI WGS metagenome assembly AMQJ01 (sample SAMN00998488, study PRJNA167727) | sediment metagenome | isolation source: subsurface aquifer sediment | place: USA: Rifle, Colorado | collected Aug-2009
CTTATAAAATCCCCTTAAATACGAGCTTTGAAGCCTATTGTTAATTTATTACAGTCTAACTTAATTCAACAGAAGCTATAATTTTTTACGGTAACTCACGCCAATTCTAATCACAAGTGCAATTCCACCTCAATCAAGCAGATAGAACTTTCGTAAATTCTTTTAATTTTTTGAATGTTGTTTTTTATTAGCCTCTCACAATTACTTCTCAGAAATTACACTTATTGTTAGATAAAATAAATCTCTTTGGCAGCTATGCCAAAAAACCCAAACTCTTGTAGGGCAGTGTGGGGGATGCATCATTTTGCTCAAAAAAAGAGTAAAGGTGCTTTTTGGAACACCAAAATGCCCAAAAATAATCTTTTTTCATCACAAAAAATATAAAACTTTACGACTTATGTGGTCGAGGTGAAGTTTTCGAGAATTTGCACAGGTGTAATTTCTTATCAAAAATAATAGTATAATGATTTTATTATTCCAATGTTAGGATGTGAGGATGGATAAGACATTTGTTTTGTTTGTGGTTGTGGGGATAGGGTTTATTTATTTTATAACTTCTTTTATAGGCGAAATACAAAAAGAAGATGACAAATTTAGTAACACTGAATATGCACTGAAGCATAAATATGATAAATATTACAGTTTAGATAGTGTAGGCAGAGATATTTTAATATTTGCGGATGCAGACGAAAAAATACAAATCGAAGCATGGCAACACAGCAAACTAAAAAAAGAATTTCTAAAGCTTTTCCCTGATTTTGGTGAAATGAAACGTTTTGCAAATGAAAGAATCAGGGGTGATTTGTTTCAGACAAAACTTTTAAATGTGATCAATGAAACAGAAGGTCAATTTTTTGAAGGTACATTAAACGCAGAACAAGCCAAACAAAAGCTTGACTTGTTGAAGTAGTTTTTATTTAGACTGGATCCTTGTGCTATTGGTAGCAAGGATCGGTCATCTTATTTCTGTCCGCATACAAATATACCTCTACGCGTCTGTTGAGCGCTCTATTTGCTGCAGTATCATTCGGAGCTATAGCTTTATTGTAAGAACATCCTTTGGTTAAAGGACGGCCGTTCACAGCAAGTATATTGGCTACAGAGGCCGCTCTTCTTTCTGAAAGTCCTTGGTTGTACTCATAGCTTCCTTGGTTATCGGTAAAGCCTGCGACTCCCACTACGGTTTGCGGATAGTTTTGCAAGAGCTGTGCAACTTTGTTTACTTTATAGCGTGCATTTGACTGTAGGTTTGACGAATCAGTGGCAAACATCATGCGGTCTCTAAACATGATTTTTACATAATTATTTGTTTTTGAAACGATAATGTCTCTTTGCGGGTCAAGTACGGCAAGAGGATCATTGTCTACCCCCGTTCCTAGCGCACGAGCCACTTCATTGGCTTGCTGGTCTAAACTGTATCCGATTGCGCCACCTGCTGCAGCACCCAAAAGACCTCCGATAAGAGCTCTTTGTCCTTTGTCGTGCCCTTTGGTATTGTATCCTATCAGTGCGCCTGCTAATGCACCGGTTGCAGCACCTGTTTTGGTTCGATCATAACTTGTATCTTGTGTCAATCCGGGTTCGTTGTAACATCCGCTTAGCATGAATGCCACTAATGTAGAGGCAATCACAGGTTTTACTAATTTCATCTCTTTCTCCTTTAAAATGTATATAGTGCTTAATATTATTCCCAACCGCCGGTTTCTACAGGCTCTGGATTTTGATTATCTATTGCATGACCAATTGCGCCGCCGGCAGCCGCACCAAGAAGACCGCCTATAACAGCACGTTGACCTTGGTTGTCTCCCTTGGTATTGTACCCGATCACAGAACCTGCTAACGCACCCGTCACTGCACCTGTTTGAGTTGCATTGCTAGGAACAGCTTCTTGTCCCGTACAACCACTCAATCCGATCATGCATGCACTACCTGCAATGACAAACTTTACTATTTCGAGCTTCATTCATTCTCCTCAATTTAATTATATAATGAATAAATTATAGCATAGAAATGTGTCAAAATTGTGTCATTTCTTTTGGGACGTTATTTTTTCATGCCACTCAAAAAGAGTTTTTTCAAAACCTATCTGTTTTGTTTGGTAAAACTGTTTGGGTTTTGTGAGATAATCTTGTTTTATCCATCCTCCAAAATCATGAGGATAGAGATATTCATTCGCATGCGTTTTAATATGGGAGGGGATCGGGGTGACTCCCTCTTCTTTTAGGGTTTGCAGGGCATGATTTATGGCCATATAGGCCGCATTTGACTTGGGAGAAGAGGCAAGATAGATAACCAATTGAGAAAGGGTTATTCTTGCTTCGGGATAACCGATATGCTTAACTATGTTTAGCGCAGAACTGGAGAGATTGAGCGCGTGCGGATTTGCGTTGCCTATATCTTCACTGGCTAAGATAGCTAAACGTCTAGCAATAAATTCTGCGGGCTCACCCCCGTCCACCAGTCTGGATAGATAATAAATAGCCGCATCAATATCACTTCCGCGTATACTTTTTATCATGGCCGATGTTAGTTCGTAGTGATTTTCACTTTCTGAGCTTCCTGCCTGCATGCCATGAGGTCTTATCTGCTTGAGTGTATGAAGTGTGATTGGCGTTTCAATTGTGCTTGCAGTTTCAAGCAGATTTAACATGGCTCTTGCATCTCCTCCGCTTGAAAAAATTAAATATTTTCTTGCTTCTTCTTCAATAGCGATATTTTCTGCATTTAGTATTTTTTCAAGATAGGTTGCCATATCTTCTGTGCCTAGTGGCTTAAGTTCAATGAGATGAGAACGTGAACGCATTGCGGCAGTGAGCGAATAATAAGGGTTTTCGGTGGATGCTCCGATAATGAGAGCAGCTTGATTTTCCATAAAAGGCAAAAGCACCTCTTGTTGATTTTTGCTTAAGCGATGCACTTCATCGATAAAAATAAGCGGTTTTTGTAATGCATAGGCATAATCTTTGAAAATTTGGCGTAACTGTTCTATTTTGAGGGTCGTCGCATTCATCTCGTAAAACGGTTTTTCCAGTTTTGATGCAATGATGCGCGCAAGTGTTGTTTTTCCGGATCCGGGGGGGCCATAAAAAAAAGTGTGCAAAAGCGCATTGGCTTCAATTAACTTTCTCAGCGGTGAAGAAGGATGCATTAGATGAGGCTGCCCCATGAACTCATCCAATGTTTTTGGGCGATATTTGAGTGCAAAATTTGCCAACGACTATCCTTTTTTTTTGCGTTGATCTTTATCTTTGTTTTTATCTTTATCTTTGGCTTGATTTTGTTTGATTCTCTTCATAAATTTATGCACATCATCATACTCTTTTCGTGTAAAAAAACGTGTTTTATTTGTGGGAAGATTATTTAGCTCTATTCCTCCAAAAGCAACACGCTTAAGATCGAGTACTGCGGCATCAAAATGAGCAAAAAAACGTCTAAGTTCACGATTTTTGCCCTCTGAGATGGTTACCCTAAGTTTGGTGAAGTTTTGTCCGGCATGACGAATTTCATAGTGCGCAAAAGGGGCAAATTCCATACTGGTAATAGTGCTTTTGCTGTGGGCTCCGGCTCTCGCATCATCTAAAATAAGTCCTTTTTCCATCGCTTCCATCATTTCGCTGGTGATGGGCTTATCTATTTTGATGTTATAGGTTCTGTCCAGATTACTCTCCATGAGTGCTTGCGCCACCTCTGGAGTGTCTGTTAAAAGCAAAAGTCCTTCTGAGGCGTAATCAAGTCTTCCCACCGGGATAAAGTGTCTAAATTTCCCAGAAAGCTTGTGATAGATGGTTGTTCGTCCTCTGTCATCTTTTTTGGTGACCAGTACTCCTTTTGGTTTGTTGTACACAATGATCGTAAGTTCGGTACGCACCTTGATAGGTTTTCCCTTAATATAAATGTGATCCCCTTCTTTCACTTCATAGCTAAAACTTTTAAGAACCACTTTGCCAAGCGTAACTTCGCCTGCCTCTATGAGTTTGTCTGCATCACGACGTGAATATTTGGTATGATGTGAAATGTATTTGTTGAGTCTCATGTGCATTGTCCTATTTGCTTTTAATGCCGGCATTGATTAGATCATGGATGTGCAATACGCCGATGATTTTTCCTGATTTGTTCGTGATGGGTAACAGTTGTATACGTTCATTTTCTATGATTTCAAGCGCTTGACTTGCAAGCAGTTGGGTATCATGATAACTTTTTGGGTTTCGTGTAGCATAGTCTATGGCAAGATGTTCTAAGCTGAAAGATTCTTTCATTAATGCCCTTCGCAAATCTCCGTCACTAAGCAGCGCGCAGAATTTTCCTTCTTTATCGACGATAAGTACGGTGCCAAGTTTCCCTTCGCTCATGGTAACGATAGCTTCTTTAAGTTTTGTGTCATCGCGGATAATGGGCAGCGCTTCTGTACGCATGAGATCTTTAATTTTGATAAAGAGTTTTTTGCCCAATGTGCCGCCGGGATGAAAAGAAGCAAAATCTTCGTGCCTAAAGCCTCTTTTTTCCATCAGCGCCACAGCAAGAGCATCTCCTATGGCCATGGTAAGTGTAGTGGAGGAGGTAGGTGCAACATTGAGAGGGCAGGCCTCTTTTTCTACAGAGATATCTAAAAATACATCCGAATAGTATGCAAGTGAAGATTTTGGATTACCGGTTAGGCCTATCAGCGGAATTTCAAAACGTTTGATGTGTGGAAGAATTTTGGTAAGCTCTTCGCTCTCTCCGCTACTGCTGATGGCGAGCAGGGTATCTCCTTTGCTTATCATTCCTAGGTCACCGTGCAGTGCTTCAGTGGGGTGTAAAAAAAAGCTAGATGTACCTGTGCTTGCAAAAGTCGCAGCCATTTTTGCGCCCACTAAACCAGATTTTCCTACACCGGTAATAATAAGTTTTCCTTTTGTATGCATGATGAGATCAATAGCGTCTAAAAAATTTTTGTCAAGCCGAGCTGCAGCCCGCTCAAGTGCTTGCGCTTCAGTGTAGAATGTTTCTTTTGCGGTTTTTATGAGGTCCATTGTGTAGCCTTTGTTTGAATGAAAAATTATAGCATAAGGTAACTCTAAATAGAGAAGAAAGGTCTAAGAAGAGGGACGCCCACCTTTTTGAATAGGAGGGCGGATTGATTGGGACTAGATGATAAAAATTGTTGGAATAATAAGAGGATATCTTTTTTTGGTACGCACTACATGTTTTCTGACACTGGTTCTAATTTCATTTTCAATATTTCTGTGATCTTTTAGCGCTTCAGGCTTCATATTGAGCAGCATGGTTTCAAGAAGCAGTTCAATCTCTTTAGCAAATTTTTTGTCATCTTTGTCAGCCACAAGTCCATGGGAAGTAACAATCGGTTTTCCCACTACTTTTTGATTTTCCTGAGAGACCTGCGCAACGATATTGATAATACCGTCTTCGGCCAGTTTCTGTCTGTCTAGGACCACATCATTCTCAATCTTCATATTGTTTTGGTTGTCAATATATGTTTTTCCGTTTTTGACGGTTTTTACTTTTTTGATATATTTTGGTGTGATTTCAACTTGATCCCCGTCACTCATTAAGAGAATATTTCTCTCCTCTACCCCGCAACTGACAGCTGTTTTTGCGTGCTGGGCAATGTGATTGTACTCGCCGTGTACAGGCAAAAAGAATTTTGGCTGTATAAGCCTAAGTACGAGTTTTTGTTCTTCTTGTGCCGCATGTCCTGAAACGTGAATATCTCCAAACTCTTTATAGCGTACAGTCACTCCTGCTTTCATAAGGAGATTCATGAGCTTGGAAACAGAGGCTTCATTTCCCGGGATAGCGCTTGCAGAAATAATAACTGTATCGGAAGGCTTAAGTTTGATATGGCGATGTTCATCAGTCGCCATTCGGTTAAGTGCAGCCATTGTTTCTCCCTGGGAGCCGGTAGTAACAATAAGTATTTCATTGTCTTTGTATTTAGGAGCTTCATGCACCTCAATAAAGTGTTTATCGTCAATATCTATATAGCCTAAAGCTCTGGTTGTTTCGACATTTCTTTCCATAGAGCGTCCAATCACACAGATTTTTCTTCCCGTAGCAACCGCTCTTGTCATAGCCTGGTAGATGCGATGCATATTTGAAGAAAATGTTGACATGATTACTCTTCCCGCAGCAAGATCAAAGAGTGTATCAAATGTTTTGCCTACCACTGATTCACTTTTTGTAAACCCGGGATTATGAGAATTGGTGGAATCAGAGAAAAGACATAAAACACCTTTTGCTCCATAATAAGCATAACGATGCAAGTCTGCAGTATATCCATCGATGGGGGTGTGGTCTATTTTGAAGTCAGCAGTATGTACTATGGTTCCGGCAGGCGTTTCGATGGCAAGAGAACATGAATCTATGATAGAATGGGTCATATGGATCCATTCTATTTTAAGGTCACCTATCTCATATTGTTTTCTTTTGGTAATAAAGTTAAAATATTTTGCATCTGCTTTAAGACCATGTTCATTAAATTTATTTTCTATCATTGCAAGAGCCAAGGGTGTTCCGTATACGGGAAATTTTAACTCTTTAAAAAGATAAGGCATTGCCCCGATATGGTCTTCATGTCCATGCGTTATAACAATAGCTTTGATTTTGTCTTTAATCGTATGAAGATAAGAGAAATCAGGTACCAAAATATCTACGCCGTGCATCGTTTCATCCGGAAAACTCATCCCTACATCAATAATGATAGCAGTTGTTTCTGTTTCAAGTACTGCCATATTGCCACCTATTTCGCCAAGACCTCCCAGCGGCGTAAAGCGTATTTTTCCTTGACTTGAGATATCCAATTGCTTCCAGGGTTGCATTCTTGCATTTTGAATACGTGTATTTTCATTGATAGAGGCACGCATCTCTTCGCTTACTGTCGTAGAATTTTTTTTGCGATTTTTATTTTTGCTGCCGATATTTTGAGTATGGGTCTTTTGGCCGGGTTTGTTGCTTGAGTCCGGTCTCTTGTTCTGGCCCGGGTTTGCCTTGGTATTGGCATCTTGATTAATGTTTTGTTCTTGTATCGTTTGCGGGTTTATTTGATTTTTGTTTGGATTGGGTTTTCTGTTTGGATGTGATGTTCTGTTTGGGTTTTCACGTTCTGTCTGTCCATTTTGATTGGGATTTTTTGTCCGGTGGGGGTTAGGTCTTCTGTTGCGTTGTGATCTGCTTTCTTGATTTTCTTTTTTGTTGTTTATGTTTTCGTTGTCCATCTAAATAATCCTTTAATTCATTATATAAGTGATGATATATAGATGTCTCAGCCTCATGGGGTCGCAAGAGGGCGTCTAAGCCCAATTTGCTAAAAGTTTGCTCTATCATCTCTTGAGGAAAAGCAGACATGAGATTTCTCATAAGTTTTTTGCGCGGTTGCCCAAAAGCAATTTTGAGAAACGCTTCAAACTTTTCGTCATCCCTTGTCATCTCTTTTTCGATTAAAAGTACCGCGGAAGTTACTTTTGGCGGCGGCACAAATGCTTCAGGTTCAACCTCGAAACATACTTTTGCTTTGCCGGTACTGCCTGCAATAACAGAGAGGGCAGAAAAAGCCTTCTGTTTCACTCTGGCAGCAAATTTATCCGCCACTTCCTTTTGTACCATCACCAGTATTGACTGACAATGGGTATCTTTTAATGCCTTTAGGATGATATTGGTAGCAATATAATAGGGCAGGTTGGCCACCAGATGATAAGGTTCATCCAGCAAGCTCCCTGACTCCCAACGCTCAAGCACATCCCCGCATTCCAATTTGAAGTTCCCTTGATGAATGGGTGTTTCAAATAGCACGCTCAGATGCTCACATAATCTTTTGTCAACCTCAAATGCTGTGACATTTTTAGCTTTTATAAGCTCTTTGGTTAAATCACCTAATCCAGGCCCAATTTCTGCAACCCTGAGGCTGTCTTTGGGCATCGATTGGATGATTTTTTGTATATAGATATCATTTTTAAGAAAATTTTGACCAAATCTTTTATCCGCAAAATTAGCCAAATCCTTCTGAATCATACTATAATATACCTTTATAAACTATGCCAATGGATAATTTTTGTATAATTTTACCATAATTTTTAAAGGAAGATGACTAATTAGATGGATTATTTTGCAAAACGTATCATCCCCTGCTTAGATGTGAATGATGGAAGAGTAGTTAAAGGGGTGAATTTTATTGGATTGCGTGATGCGGGCGATCCGATAGAAGTTGCAAGGCGCTATAATGACGAAGGTGCGGATGAAATTACTTTTTTGGATATTGGAGCAAGCCATGAGGGTCGAGATACTATAGTGGACGTAGTAAAAAGAGTAGCACAAGAAGTATTTATTCCATTGACTGTAGGCGGCGGAATACGTCAATTGCAAGATATTTATAATCTTCTTGATGTCGGTTGCGATAAGGTTAGTATAAACTCTGCCGCGATTAAAAGGCCAATGTTTATAGAAGAGGGCGCCAAGCGTTTCGGATCCCAATGTATTGTGGTTGCTATTGATGCCAAAAGGGTGAGTGAAAGTAAGTGGCATGTCTTTACGCATGGCGGCCGGAACGATACGGGAATAGACGCATTTGCATGGGCCAAAGAAGCTTGTGAAAGAGGAGCCGGAGAGTTATTGGTGACCTCTATGGATGCAGACGGAACCAAGGCCGGGTTCGATAATGAACTTAACCGTAAAATTAGCGATCACGTTAATATCCCTGTCATTGCCAGCGGGGGTGCGGGCACAATGCAGCATATAGAGGAAGCATTCACTTTGGGGCATGCAGATGCAGCTTTGGCTGCATCTGTGTTTCACTTTAAAGAGATAGATATTATGGAATTAAAACACTATCTGCGGGCAAAACAAATTCCTGTAAGGATATAAGATGATTATCTGTGCCGGAGACAGTGAAAATTTTGATTTTGCTACGCCTGTAGGAATAGGAATGACAAATGTTGCGATCAATCTTACGAGACTATGTCTATTAAATCCTCCGGAGTTTATACTTTTTGTGGGAACAGCAGGAAGTTATGGCGAAAAAAAAATATTTGATATCATCGAATCAAAAACAGCGACCAATATTGAAAACAGTTTTTTTACCGGAACTTCTTATACTCCTATAGACAATGTAGTCTCAAGCGCAGAAGATGTTTCACGTGAAACCTTTGTGAACTCTTCAAACTATATTACTACTGATGACAAATTGGCAAAGCATTATATTGGCCACCATATTCATCTTGAGAATATGGAATTTTATGCTGTACTGAAAGTAGCTAAGGAGTTTCGGATCTCTGCAGGGGGAATATTTGTCGTAACAAACTATTGCGATACAAATGCACATAAAGATTTTTTAAAAAACCAAAAAAAGGCCATGATGAAACTTACCGCCTACATGAAAAATAGACTCAAATAACCATTTATAGTGTTTTGAACTAAATTTAAGATGATAAATAACAAAGAAAGAAAAATGAATAAAAAAATAATACAAGACTTTACCAAAGAAGAACTGAGTGAAATAATCAAGCCTTCTTTTAGGGCGAAACAGATATGCCATTGGATTTATCATAAATATGCAAGCTGTTTTGAAGAGATGAAAAATATCCCCAAAGAGATGCGAGAAAAACTCGAAAAAGAATATACACTGACTCCATTAAAAACTATTATGGTTCAAAACAGTAAAGATGGCAGCCGTAAATATCTATTTGAGTTACATGACGGACATACAATAGAAGCAGTACTTCTTTTGATGAGGGAAAAAGAGTATCATGAGGACGGCTCTATAAAGCATCAGGAACGGTATACTGTTTGCATCTCTTCTCAGGTGGGGTGCAAGGTTGGATGCGCATTTTGTTTGACAGCAAAGGGCGGTTTTGTTCGAAATTTAACCCCAGGAGAAATTGTATCCCAGTTGCTTATGATTAAAAAAGATAATGACATTGATGCCAATCGCCGTGTCAACATTGTTTATATGGGCATGGGGGAACCTCTTGATAACCTGGAAAATGTGGCTAAGGCGGTGAAAATCTTTGCGGATCCAGAGGGCATGGCCATTGCGCCTCATCGCCAAACAATCTCGACCTCAGGACTGAGCACAAAGATAGAAAAACTTGGAAAAATGGAATTGGGAATCAACCTTGCCATATCGCTGCACGCGGTAGATGATGACCTTAGACAAAAACTTATGCCGATCAATAAAGCATACAATATCAAATCTATTATTACGGCAGTTAGAAATTTTCCTGTCAACGACAGAAAAAGAGTTATGTTCGAATACCTTGTTATTAAAGATGTCAACGATGATATTTCAGCAGCCAAGAAGCTTTTAAGTTTGCTTGACGGCATTAAAGCAAAAGTCAATTTAATCTATTTCAATCCTTATGGAGGAACAGAATTCAAAAGACCGGAATATGCCGATATGCTGAAATTTCAAGAGTATTTAACGCAAAGAGGACTATTGTGCACCATTCGGGAATCTAAAGGTCTTGATATCTCTGCGGCTTGCGGACAACTTAGAGAGCAAGAACTCAATAAAAAAGAGATATGATGACAAATTTGGATGAATTTTTAGTGATTTTTATTATTATTGTCGTACTGATAGGGGCGGGCTGGTTTGTATATGATGCCAATAGAAATGACAAACAATAAGGCTTTGCATCCATTGCAGCAGTTGGCTGAAATGTTTTATTTTTGTAAAAAATTTGTTTTTGCAGACGAAAAATAAAATTACTTTTTATGACAATATAAGTGTTTTTCTGTTGCCTCTGCTATTAGATTATCGATTAAATTTTCTTTTTTCTTTTTCGTAAATCAATTTTTTCATCTTAATAAAATCGGTTCTGCTCTCGATATAAAATTTTGAATTATACTGAAAACGTAAACTTTGTGCATGAAGCAATAGTCTGCCGGCTCCCATCTGAATCATGCGTTCCTCATCTTCAAGAACTTCATCTAGATAGGCATTGCTGGCATGAAAAGTCGGGCCATAGATGGGATCACCCAGGATCGGATGTTTCACGTGAAACAAATGTATCCTGATTTGATGTGTTCTGCCGGTTAAAGGATAGCATGCGAGCAATGTAGCATCTAGTTTTTCATCATAGTAAAGCGGCTTGAAATCTGTGTGCGCAGATCTTCCGGAATCATCAATTAGTACTTTATGTTTTGTTGCACTGTAGTTGTCGTTAACCTTGATGGATTTGGTAACAGAAAACGGCTCTGTAATTTTACCATCCACCCAGGCCAAATAACTCTTTTGTATGGTTTTGGCCTCAAATGCATTTTTAAGATAGGTTTCGGCTTTTTTGTGTTTACTTGCAAGCAGTAATCCTGATGTTTCCATATCGATACGGTGCGTAGCATTGGCATCATTTCCGGCTAAATGACGTATTTCATCAAGCATCGAATAGGGTGTTGACATGGTGTTGGGATGAACTAAAATACCAGAAGGCTTCTCGAGAATCATAAAATCTTGATTTTGAAAAAGAGGAAGATGATTTTGAGAGCGCGGTTTAAAATAAACTATTTCTATCTCTCCCATTATTTTTTCTCCAGGCTTATACATAGACTCACCATGTATAAGCAGCCTACCTTTTGTGATGAGCCTTTGGGCTTCGCCTTGGGTTGCATCAAACGTACGCATGATATAAAGGAAAGCAGGCATCTCCTTAGCGACAATAAATTTTTCTTTGACAAATGGCATCTTTACCTCTCTGTAACTGCGATTTTGGTAGAATGATATCTAAAATTGTTGAATAGGAATAGATATGGTTGAACGATATGCTAGAGAAGAGATGAGTAGCAAATGGACGATGCAAGCAAAGTATCAAGCATGGCTGGATGTTGAGCTAGCAGTAGTGAAAGCATGGAACAAATTGGGACTTATTCCGGATGATGATGCACAAAAAATTATAGCCAACGCAGGATTTTCCGTAGAGCGTATTGATGAGATCGAAGCAATAACAAGACATGACCTTATTGCTTTTACTACTTCTGTATCAGAGACATTGGGTGATGAAAGCCGCTGGTTTCACTACGGAATGACAAGTTCAGACACGGTCGATACCGCAGTGGCTTTGCAAATGACATCTTCGCTCAAACTGATTATAGAAGACGTAAAGATGATGATGGAGTCTATCAAAAAAAGAGCATATGAACATAAGATGACACTAGTGGTCGGAAGAAGCCATGGTATTCATGGAGAACCCATCACATTTGGCTTGGTGCTTGCAGTATGGTATGATGAGATGGCAAGACATCTTGAAAATCTCGAGCAAACCATGGAAGTCATTCGTGTAGGGCAAATTTCTGGCGCGATGGGAAATTTTGCTCATGCTCCGCTTGAGCTTGAAGAATATGCGTGTGAAGAGTTAGGACTAAAGTTTGCACCGGCATCCAATCAAGTCATTCAGAGAGATCGGTATGCCAGACTTGCCTCGGCTTTGGCATTGCTCGCATCAAGTGTTGAAAAATTTGCCGTACAAATTAGACACTGGCAGCGCACAGAAGTGTATGAGTGTGAAGAATTTTTTGCCAAAGGCCAAAAAGGGTCATCAGCAATGCCTCACAAAAGAAATCCTATTTTAACAGAAAATATTACCGGACTTGCACGCATTATCCGAGCATACTCTATCCCTGCAATGGAAAATGTAGCACTTTGGCACGAAAGAGACATTTCTCACTCTTCAACAGAAAGATTTTGGTTGCCCGATGCTTTTATTACAACAGATTTTATGCTTCATCGCATGAATAATGTGATCGCAAATCTTACGGTAATGCCAGAAAACATGATGAAAAATCTCAATCTGACAGGAGGATTGGTTTTTTCCCAAAGAGTTCTTCTTGAGTTGCCAAAAGCAGGCGTGAGCCGAGAAGACGCCTACCGAATTGTGCAGCGCAATGCAATGAAGGTGTGGGAAGAGATACAGCATGGCAAACCAACAACCAATGAAAAGGGGGAATCGCTCTATCTTCAATATCTTTTGGAAGATGAAGAGCTAAGAATCTCGCTAAGTGAAAAGCAGATAAGAGAATGTTTTAACTATGACTATTACACAAAAAATGTAGATAAGATTTTTTCTCGCGTATTCAAATAAATTTTGGCAGGTTTTTTATAAAATCTGCCAATGATTGCTTTCTTTTTTTCTCTTATTCAATCCTCGCTTATGCAGAATCTTGCATGGGTTTATACTTTTTGTAAAGGATATTAATTTTCTTATAAAAATTTTTATAAAATAATATATAAATTCAAAAGCAAACAAGTAAAATTTGAGTAAAATATTTTTATAAAAACAGACATGTTTCCTGTGTAATTTTCTAAAAAATCGTTATACATAAAAGGCAGAAATAGCGGTATTTTTCAGCCATAAAAATGCGTTACAGATGAACTGAATACAATTTGTATCTATTTTGAAGGATAAAAGGAGTAGAAATGATTAGAGTTGTCAAACGAAACGGAAGAGTAGAGACATTGGATATATCAAAAATTCAAAAGTATACATCCGCAGCAGTAGAAGGTTTGGAAGGCGTTAGCCAAAGTGAGTTGGAAGTTGATGCAAAACTTCAATTTCGAGACATGATTAACTCTGAAGAGATACAGCAAACACTCATTAAAACGGCAGTTGACAAAATTGACATCGACAGACCCAATTGGACATTTGCTGCAGCGCGGCTTTTTTTATATGATATCTATCATAAGGCAAGCGGTTTTACGGGCTATAATCATCTCAGGGAGCATTTTGAGCGCGGAGAAAAAGAAGGACGAATTGTTCTTGGACTAAAAGACAAATACGATCTTGATGACTTGAACGACTATATCAGGCCCGAACGCGATTTGCAGTTCAATTATTTGGGGATTCGTACGCTTTATGACAGGTATCTCATTAAAGACAGATCAGGCTCTCCGATAGAGCTTCCGCAGCAGCTTTTTATGGGAGTTGCAATGTTTTTGGCACAAAATGAGTTTGATTGCCAAACATGGGCAAAGAAGTTTTATGATATTTTGAGTAAATTTGAAGTAATGGCGGCCACGCCAACCTTATCCAATGCAAGAACGCCAAGACATCAACTCAGTTCGTGTTATATTGGTTCTACGCCAGACAATATTGAAGGTATTTTCGATGGTTATAAAGAGATGGCGCTTCTTTCAAAATTTGGGGGAGGAATTGGATGGGACTGGTCACTTGTGCGCGGCATGGGTTCATATATAGATGGTCACAAGCATGCCGCAGGAGGTATTGTGCCTTTCTTGAAAATTGCCAATGATGTTGCCATTGCTGTTGATCAGCTAGGAACGAGAAAAGGAGCCATTGCTGTCTATATAGAGCCTTGGCATATTGATATAAGAGATTTTATCGATCTTAAAAAGAACTCAGGAGAAGAGCGTCGCAGGGCGCATGATCTCTTTCCTGCGCTTTGGTTGAATGATTTGTTTATGAAGCGTGTGCAGGAAGATGCTACATGGACACTTTTTGATCCGTATGAAGTACCTGAATTAACGGAACTTTACGGGGCAGCATTCGAGGCGCGTTATGTTGAGCTGGAAAAAACGCAAAGCGTTACAAGGGAAATTATTTCAGCTAAAGGATTATGGAAAGAGATACTTAGAAGCTATTTCGAATCAGGTAGCCCGTTTTTAACCTTTAAGGATGCTGCCAACAAGACAAATCCAAATAAACATACCGGGATTATACGAAGTTCAAATCTTTGTACAGAAATATTTCAAAACACAGCCCCAAATAGCTACAAAACAAGATTTATCTTTGAAGACGGCAGTATGGAGGCACACGACGAAAACGAAATGTTGACGGTTGACAACGGGATGATAAAACCCGCAAAAAAAGTGACAGCACTTGATAGTATCAGCGGTAAACAGATATGGATTGTGGATAAAGAAAAAATAGATGGGGATACGGCAGTTTGCAATCTGGCTTCTGTAAACCTTTCTAAAGTTCACACGCAAGAAGATATTGCAAGAGTTGTGCCGACAGCAATTCGTATGCTTGACAATGTTATAGATCTCAATTTTTATCCGCTTGCAAAAGTAAAAAAGACAAACAGTAAGTCAAGAGCAATAGGGCTGGGTGTAATGGGTGAAGCGCAAATGCTCGCTGAAAAATGTATCAGATGGGGGAGCCAGGAACATTTCATAAAAATTGATGAAGTGATGGAATCAATTTCCTACTATGCCATTCGTGCATCTAGCGATCTTGCTTTAGAAAAAGGAAAATATCCCACCTTTGAAGGATCCGAGTGGAGCAAGGGCATTTTTCCAATTGACAAAGCCAATGAAAATGCGTGTAAGCTGGTTGACAGAGGAGGGCTTTTTGGGAATATTCATGATTGGCAGTCACTTAAAGAAAAAGTCAAAGCTGATGGGATGCGCAATGGATATCTCATGGCGATTGCCCCGACTAGCTCCATCTCTATTCTTACCGGAACCACGCAGGCTATAGAGCCGGTCTACAAAAGAAAATGGTTCGAAGAGAATCTCTCCGGACTTATTCCTGTGGTCGCACCAAACCTCTCTCCTGATACATGGGAGTACTATACGCCAAGTTATGATCTTGACCAAAGAGTGCTTGTTCGTGCTGCTGCAATTAGGCAAAAATGGATAGACCAAGGGCAAAGCTTGAATATTTTTATTACTCTGGACAAAGCAAGCGGCAAATATCTAAATGATATTTATATGGATGCATGGAAATATGGATTGAAATCAACTTATTATCTTAGAAGCCAGTCGCCAGAGACCAGTAATGATGTGGAAGACAGAAGTCAAGAGTGTGTTGGGTGCCAATGATTGATTGAAAGTTTTTCGATATTTGATAGACAATGAGCAATGAACCTGCGCCTGAAGCCATTGAAATCAAAATGAATAGATTTAAAATTTTTAAGTTGGGCAGAAAATAGAGTCCCAGGCTAGACCGGATCATATTTTGGATTTTTGAAAAGATATAAAAGAGTGTAAGTAATTTAGTTATAATTGCCCAAAAAGGAGGATTTATGAAAAAATTTGAGAATGTAACGGTTTTGGCGGAAGGCAATAGTTATTTTAACGGAGCAGTGACAAGCCGGACAATTATTTTTGCAGACGGAAGCAAAAAAACATTAGGCTTTATGCAACCGGGAGAATATGGGTTTGGTACGGATGCAGCTGAATTGATGGAGATTACTTCAGGTTGGCTTGAGGTAAAATTGCCAGGCAGCGATGAGTGGATACATATAAAAAGCGGAGAGTCTTTTGGTGTTCCGGCAAAAAGTAAATTTCAAGTTAAAACTTCTATATTGGTAGACTATTGTTGTTCTTATTTGTAGTTTATGTTTATTGTACAAAAAATATTTTCCAAAAAATGACGAGATACGGCGTGAGAGTGGAGAAAAACTTTTGTTTATGATATTTTCAGGAAATCCCGCTGTCAAAAAATATTGCAGATTAAAAATTTATTGAAGAGAAAAAATGATACGTAAAAAAATATATAACCCCGAATCCCAAGAAAAGACAAACCAAAGAAAGATATTCGGAGGAGATCCTACGGGGATATTTGAACTCAATGACATCAAATATCAGTGGGCATATAATTTATGGGAAATGATGCTTAACAATACTTGGTTTCCCAAAGAAGTGGATATGACAAGAGATGTAAATGATTACAAACATCTCACTGATGCAGAAAAAATGGCATATGATAAAGTGCTTGCGCAACTCATTTTTATGGATTCGCTACAGACAAACAACATTATAGACAACCTTAATCCTTTTATTACTTCTCCGGAAATCAATTTGGTTTTGGTAAGGCAGGCATTTGAGGAGGCATTGCATTCCCAAAGTTATGCCGTGATGGTGGACAGCATCTCTACTAACTCCCAAGAGATTTATCAATTATGGCGAAGAGATATGAAGCTTAAGCACAAAAATGATGCTATTGCAAAAGTGTATGAGGACTTGTCGAAGGATCCCACTGACGCTAATATCGTTAAAGCAATGTTTGCCAATCAAATCCTGGAAGGTATATATTTTTATAGCGGATTTACTTATATTTATACGCTTGCACGTTCGGGAAAAATGCTAGGCTCCGCGCAGATGATTCGTTTTATTCAAAGAGATGAGGTTACCCATCTTTTACTTTTTCAAAATATGATTAATGCCACCAAAAAAGAACGACCTGAACTTTTTACCGATGAATTGATCGAAGAAGTTTATGCAATGTTTAAAAATGCGGTAAAACTTGAGTGTGAATGGGGAGTGTATATCACGCAGGGGCAAATTTTAGGGCTCACCGATCAAATCATTGAACAGTATATCCAATATCTTGCAGACAAAAGGCTAAGTGCTGTTGGGCTTAAGAAGCTTTACAATGTAGAGCACCCCATCAAATGGGTAGATAATTTTTCTCAATTTAATGATCAAAAAACAAACTTTTTTGAAGGAAATGTGACCAACTATTCCAAAGGAAGTTTGAATTTGGATGATTTTTAAGGCGGTTGCACATGCAAACGTTTCAAAAAATGGAAGCCGTCTCTTTGCAGCTCCCTGTAGTTCAGCGCTATCAAGACAATCTGGAGAAACTAATCGAATGTCTGGAGAAACACCAAGATAAAACACTCGTAGTAGCACCAGAAGTATGTCTGACCGGATTTGACTATGCGCACCTAAAAACGGCAGCTAAATTTTCTGTAAAAGCACTTAAGATTCTCAAGAAAATAGTTGATAAGCAGATTGTAGTATTGACACTTATTTTGGAAGATAGGGGAGGTTTTGTGAATTGTGCAGTAGCGATTCACAAACATAAAGTTGTCCATAGGCAGGAGAAGGTAAAACTATTTGCACCAGGGGACGAAACTCACTATTTCCTGTCAGGCAAAAAGAAAAATATTAAACCTTTCGAGATAGAAGGGGTGAAGTATGCTTTATTAATCTGCTTTGAGCTGCGCTTTAAGATGTTTTGGAAGCAGATCGAAGGCGCAGATATTGTAGTGGTTCCTGCCAGATGGGGATTGCCCAGAAAACAGCATCTTGAAATATTGTCACGTGCCTTGGCTGTCATGAATCAATGCTATGTTATTGTTTCTGATAGCAGTGACGCAGATATGGCAAGATCTTCCTCGATTATTTCACCCAATGGCGATGCGGTCCAAGATGATACGCAATCCCAAATTGAGGGCACGGTGGATTTGAGAGAGATCAAAAAAATGCGTCGCTATATCGTGATGAATTAATACTTTTAATCACATTTTAGATAGAATCTGCCCACTAATACGAGGGAAGAGTATATATGACAACAGTCCGACAACTGCAACACTTAGTAGAACAAATCGAAACACATTTTATTTTAGATCCGCATGTCAAAGAAGCTTTTTTGTCGGTTGATAGAGAAGTTTTTGTGCCAAATGGTTTTAAGCATCTTTCTTACCAGTTGGATGCACTTCCTTTGGCCGCAAGTCAGTGGATCTCTTCCCCATTGACGGTGGCAAAAATGACACAACATTTGGAACTGGATGGTATTGATTCTGTCCTCGAGGTGGGATGTGGAAGTGGATATCAGGCGGCGATATTAAGTAAAATCTGCCGCCGCGTCTTTACTATTGAGCGCATTGATGAACTCCTTAGGCAGGCTAAAATACGTTTTTCTGCTTTGGGAATATATAATATATTTACTCGTTTTGATGATGGGCAAAGAGGATGGAAACAGTATGCTCCTTTTGAGCGTATTTTATTTTCCGCAACTGCCAGAGAAATCCCTTCTGTGCTTTTTGATCAGTTGGCAGAAGGAGGCATTTTGCTCGCCCCCGTAGAGGAAGGACCGATGCAGATCATCACTCGTTTTTATAAGCGAAACGGCCGCATTACTTCAGAAGCAATAGAGCCCTGTCTTTTTGTGCCCATTCTGGACGGAACACAAAAGTAGTTGACACATTTTCATTGACTTTATGCTATGATTAAAATCAGCAACACTAAAGGCAAAATAATGGAAAAGCTGATAAAACCGGCAGAATATGCAAAAGAAGTCGGAATTTCACGACAAGCAGTCTACGCAAAAATAAAGCGGGGCATTTTGACAACTAAAAATGTAGAAGGAAAACTTTATATTGTGCTCCACGAAGATTCTCAAATATCTAAGGAAGAGCCCACTAAAGCAATTATTTCCAAAACTAATATGGTTGCGCGCGATATGTCTATTTTGCAAAAGCAAAAAAATGAACAAGAATACAAACGTTTATTGGCAGCCAAGGATGAGACAATTCAAGTACTTAAAGGCACTATGAAAGAGCTTAAAAAGAGCAATAAACAAATGTCATCAACCCTAAGAGGTGAAATTGAATTGCTTAAACAGGCATTTTATGAAATGCGAACATTGTATACGCACAAAATAGAACAAATGAAGACAAAACCTCTTTTGCAGAAAGAGATGACAGAGATTTCTTCAGTGTCAACTGAAAGATTTGAAAAATGGATAGGAATAAAGAAATTTCTTAAAAGACAAAATATCATCAAAGAAAAAGAAAAACAACGCATACGAAAATATCTCAAAAAAGCATATAAAGAGGGTGATAGGAGATTGGTAAAAATAGAGGGAAAATTAAAAATTGATTCAGACAAAAAGTATGAAGATATTTTGTAAAGCTTGTTGTTTGAAAATATAGGGTAGATTGAAATTTTTTTGGTTATACTTTACAAAATTTCTTTGGATGACTAAAATGATAACAAAAATAAAAAATAAAATATTCGGCAAATTAGCAATTGTTGGTACGGTTTTAATGCTGTGGACCGCGCCTCAAGCTGCAGCGAGTCTCGTGGGAGTTGAATTTCATGAAGCCGCTTCGGATATTATGATAAATTCACTTCAGACTCAACCCCAAAATAGTTTTTTAAGAAAGATGTATACCCAGCTTTTTTTTGTTCCGGTCTGGATCAATGAAAGATCCCTTTCTTCTTTTGCCCAAGAGCTATTTATCCAGATAAAAGAGGATGAAACGCTTAGCCATTCAACAAGACTGTATGGGGACATGTTAGAGCTTGAGGAGAAAGCAAAAAAAATTTATGAATCTTCGAGTACTTTGGCACAGAAAGTTGATTTGGAATTCAAGATCGCTCAGCTTTATAAAGGGTATGCGGACTATACGCTTTATGGCAGCATTAATTGGGGTGCATTTCAGGCAAGGCTTTCCAATCTTAAAACAAAAGACATTGGAGCAGCATGGGTAACCCATAAACCCAAAGAAAGTCCGGTTTCACTCATTGAAAGCGCGCTCATGAACGGAAGTCTAAAAAAAGAATTTCAAAATGCAATGCCAAACGAATATCATTATAAAGAACTTCGCAAAGCATTGATTCAGTATCTTGAAATCCAGCGAAATGGCATATGGTCACCCGTGCCCTTGAGCGGGACATTGACAGTGGGGCAGTCTTACACGGCGGTGCCGTATCTTAGAGAAAGATTGCGGGCAACAGGAGATTATCATGGTTGCAATGGAAGCAGAGAGAATAAAATATATGACAGTTGTCTTAAAGAGGCAGTCATTCGATTTCAAAAACGAAACGGACTTGAAGCAAAAGGAATAATAGGACAAGCAACTATTAAGGCACTCAATCAGAGCATTGAACGACGCATCGCTACAATACGTTTAAATCTTGATCGTATCAAATGGTTCAAGGAGCGCAATGAAAAACGTCATATCATTATCAACATCCCCGCATTTTCTCTGTATTTTGAAGAAGATGGAAAATTACGACAGGAAATGGGCGTAATCACAGGAACACGAAAGAATCCTACGCCTATTTTTAGCAATCGCGTAAAACAGATTGTTTTAAATCCTTATTGGAATGTACCTGAAAGCATTATACAAAAAGAAATGATTCCAAAATTGTTGCGTAACGCCAATGCGATGGCAAGAGAAAAAATAGAGATTCACAGCGGTTGGGGTGAAGATGACAAGAAAATCAATCCCGCTTCTGTAGATTGGAGTCAATACCGTTACAGCAAAACTGTACCGTTTAGATTTGCACAAGTACCGGGTGCACATAATGCTCTAGGTAAAGTAAAATTTCTTTTTCCCAATGAGTTTTCCGTTTATATGCATGATACCCCTACAAAAGGACTTTTTAACAGAACAACAAGAGCATTTAGCCATGGATGCATCAGGTTGGCCAAGCCGATAGAGTTGCTAAAAACATTTTCTACGTTTAACACCAATGTGGATTTCGATAAGTCTCAAGAGACGCTAAAAGGCAAAAACATGACTTATTTGAATCTTGACAACAGTGTTCCTATAGATGTTGTTTATTTAACTGCATGGATTGACCATGACGGCAAGCTTCAGTTTAGAGATGATATATATGGATATGATGAAATGCAACTAAAATCGTATAGAAGTTGGTAAATAAGACTATTTTAATCTTATTTGGATAGTTTTTTGATACAATCGCTAAAATTGACATTGCTTTAAAGGAAAAGAGTATGGAAAAATTACACTACATTAAAGACGAGATGCTTGTGCATATTCCCATGTGTACGCATGCCCAGCCTAAAAATATTTTGATTATCGGAGGGTGCGATAAGATTAAAAATGAGGTAGAAAAACATAAAGGTTTGGAAGACATTCTTATCGTCAGAGAAAATATTGCTGATCAAATGACAAGATTGAGCGAACATTTTTTTGATGTAGCTATTGTTGCGGATGAAAATTTTAAAACAGACAGAGTTTTTTGGGGTCTGTTGCATAAAGCACTTCATCCAAAAGGTGTAGTTTCTGCAGTTGCGAGCACCATGCTTGTGCAGGAAGAAGTTTTTGAGAAAGAGCTCAAAACAGTTGGCGAACTTTTTAAGATTGTCATGCCTTACCGCTATGAAGGGGTGACAGAAAACGGACAATTGGTGTGTAAAAATCTTTTGCTTGCAAGCAAAGCATATCATCCTACTGCGGATATTAATCTTCAAAGGGCAGATTTGACAGACGGACTGAATTATTACAATTCAGATATTGCAATCGGTGCATTTCAAACTCCCACGATAAGCAAAAAGAGATTCGCAGGGTTGATTAAATTCTAATATGTCATTTAAATACGCCATTGCACTGACAGGAGGAATTGCTACAGGAAAGAGTTCGGCAACCATTATCCTTTCTTTATATGGATTTCGTTTTATCGATGCAGATAAGATAGCACATCAAATATTGGATGAACAGCATATGACAATTGCAGAGATGTTTGGGAGCGATCTGGTTTTAGACAATAAGGTGGACAGGAAGAGTCTGGGAGGCATAGTATTTGCAGACAGTACGAAACGTAAAATACTCGAGTCTTTCTTGCATCCCCTTATTTATAATGAGATAGAACGGCAAGCGCATATGGAAGAGCAATTCCAAAAGCCCTACATCATAGATATTCCGCTTTTTTTTGAAGGCGGCCGTTATCCTATAGAAAAATCTCTTGTAGTTTACACAACAAGAGAGCAGCAATTGCAGAGATTAATGCAAAGAGATAAATATAATCAAACAGAAGCAAGCAATCGCATAGATTCTCAAATGAGCATAGAAGAGAAACGCAAAAAAGCCACGTATATTATTGACAACAGTGGCGGCTTGAAGCAATTGCAGCATGAGTGTGAACGCGCCAAAGAAGCCATTTTAAAGGATTTTTTATGACAGTGACAAAATATTCAGGTAACGGCAATGATTTTATTATTTTTATAGCACAGGAAAAAGCAGACAGAAGCCAATTAGCCAAAAAACTATGTCATAGGCAAAACGGTGTGGGAGCAGACGGAATGGTTGTTGTGCTGCCTCATCCTGAATATGATTTTGAGTGGGAATTTTATAATGCAGACGGAAGTCATGCCGACATGTGCGGAAATGCTTCCCGCTGTGTAGCGCATTTTGCACACGAAAAAGGTATTTCTAAAGACAATAAAGCCGAATTTTTAACCGGAGCAGGGGTTATACGTGCCACAATCAATGGGCTTTATGTGGTGAGCGACATGGTTGAGCCTCAAATACTCCGAGAAGACATTTTTGAGTATGGTGAAATGTGGTGGCTAATCAATTCGGGGGTGCCTCATTTGGTTGCAGTGCGTGAAAATATTGATGCTTTTGATTTGGAACAGGCAAGAATTTTACGTCAAAAATATAATTGTAATGTTAATATCTGCAAAATAGACGGAGATACGATGCATGTGCGCACCTATGAGCGAGGCGTAGAGGATGAGACTTTAGCTTGCGGGACAGGGATGGTTGCTTGTTTTATACGAAATCATAAAGAAGGCAAGGCACCTGATCAAATAAAGGTGCATCCAAAAAGCGGTGATGAGCTTTATGTGAGTTATGAAGACGGAGTTTATCGTTTTGGGGGAAAGGTGACAAAAACATTTGTCGCAGAGACCTTGATATGAGACAATGATTATATTTGAAAAATAGGGCAAAAATGAAAAAAATATTTATTGTTTTAATTGTTGCAACCATAGGTTTGTTTTCCGGGGACTTTGAACAGGCAGTTTCAGACTATGAAAAAGGAAACATCATTAAGGCCCTGAATGCTTTTTTTGTTTTGGCTAAACAAGGAGATGCCAAAGCTCAATATAATGTAGGTCTGATTTATGCCAATGGCAAAGGAGTAAAATCAGATCTTTCTCAGGCGATAAGATGGTATGAGAAATCAGCTCTACAGGGCAATGCATCGGCGCAATACAATCTTGCACAACTCTATCATGAGCGAATAATAAATGATGCCCATGCGGCTGAAAAAGCAAAATATTGGTATGAAAAAGCGGTCGAAGGAGGGCTCAGGGAAGCTTATAATAATCTCGCTTCATTTTATTTGGAAGGCATAGGCGTAAAAAAAGATTCTCAAAAAGCATTTGAGCTTTTCCAGAAAGGTGCGCAAATGGGGGACGGCAGTGCACAAATCAACGTTGCCATTATGTATGCATGGGGAGAGGGCATGGCGCATGATAAGATGAAAGCGTATGAAAATCTTAAAAAGGCGTTAGAAACAGGAAAAAGCGAGGCCGGCGAATATCTAGATAAGCTTTGCAAGGAGAGTGCTTGGGTGTGCAAAAATTAAGGATATCTTTGGCATAATGCCATCCTGTATTTTGATCGCGTAGCTCAGTCGGTAGAGCACTACCTTGACATGGTAGGGGTCGTTGGTTCGAGTCCAATCGTGATCACCACTTCATTTAATTTATTTCTATCAAACTTTTAGCTATAATTACCCCATTTTGAAACATTATGTTAAAAACAAATATGATAAAAGGTTTATTTTGAGCGAAAATATTATCGGTTACATTGATAACCAGGGTAACATTATAGATACACAAACCGCGCAAGGATCATGCAAGGCAATCCCCATAGAATTTGACAACAGCCAAAAGGCACTTGAGATCATTCGACATTCAACCGCACATCTTATGGCACAAGCAATCGCTGAACTTTATCCTAATTCCCAATTTTTTGTGGGACCTGTGGTGGATGAAGGATTTTACTATGATTTTAGGGTCACCGAAAAGATAGGGGAAGAAGATCTTAAGAATATTGAAAAAAAGATGAAAGAACTCATCAAGAAAAAATACAGTATCGAAAAATATACAATAAGCAAAGAAGAGGCACTTGAAAAGTTTGCGAATGATGATCTTAAACTAGCGGTGTTTTCTCGCATTACAGATGATACGGTAAGCATCTACAAACAGGGAGAATTTGAGGATCTTTGCAGGGGACCGCATGTTCCTTCATTAAGATTTCTTAACAATTTTAAACTGACCCGCGTTGCTGGAGCATATCTTGGCGGGAATGAAAAGGCAGAGATGCTAACACGTATCTATGGAATTGCTTTTGCGGATAAAGAATCTCTTAATGCCCATTTGACTATGCTTGAAGAGGCAAAAAAGCGTGATCATCGCAAAATCGGCACAGAAATGGAACTTTTCATGTTTAATGACGAAGCAGGCGCAGGATTGCCGTTTTGGATGCCACAAGGTGCAAAGTTGAGAGTAAAATTGGAGGAGATCCTTCATAAGGCGCACCGCATCAGGGGTTATCAGCCAGTACGCGGTCCTGAGATACTCAAATCTGATATGTGGAGAACATCAGGCCATTATGCTTGTTATGGTGAAAACATGTATTTGACAAACATTGATGAACAAGAATACGGCATTAAACCGATGAACTGTATCGGACATATTCAGATCTTTAAGCAGACGCAAAAAAGCTATCGTGATCTTCCACTAAAATTTTATGAGTATGGCGTTGTGCACAGACATGAAAAATCAGGGGTATTGCATGGTTTGCTCAGAGTTCGTGAATTTACACAAGATGATGCACATATTTTCTGCACACCGGAGCAGATTAGCACGGTAGTCCTTGATGTGGTAGAGTTTGTGGATGCCGTCATGAAACTGTTCGGATTTAATTACACGATGGAAGTTGCAACAAAACCAGATAAGGCTATTGGGGAAGATAGCGTTTGGGAATTAGCAACGCAAGGTTTGAAAGATGCTCTTGACGGGAACAGTTTGCCTTATACGATAGATGAGGGCGGCGGCGCATTTTATGGCCCAAAAATAGACGTGAAGATTACTGATGCACTCGGTCGAAAATGGCAGTGCGGAACGATTCAGGTTGATTTTAATTTGCCGCAACGTTTTGATGTAGAGTATGTTGCGGAGGACAATACCAGAAGGCAGCCGGTAATGATACACCGAGCAATCCTTGGTTCATTTGAAAGATTCATTGCTATCTTGACTGAACATTATGCCGGAGAATTCCCATTTTTTCTTGCGCCAACACAAGTAATATTTGTACCGATTGCGCAAAGTCATGTTGCCTATGCAAATACTCTTAGACAGGCACTTATGCTAGAAGGAATAGATGCGGAAGTATCTGATAAAAATGATTCGCTCAATAAACGTATTCGTACCGCAGAAAAGCAAAGAGTGCCATATGTGGTAGTTATTGGCGATGAAGAAGTAAGCACGCAAACGGTTGCAATACGCGACAGAAGAGCCAAAGAACAATATAATCTTACACAAGACGAATTTATGGTAAAATTAATACAACAACTTCAAGAAGGTAAAATTTGAGCAAACAAAACGATAGAAACAGGGGTAGAAAAAAAGGCGATGACGTCATTATGAATGACGAAATCAGGGCGACTGAGCTTAGAGTACTGGGTGATGATGGCGAACAATACGGGATCATTCCTAAGGCCGAAGCGCTTAGTATCGCTGAAGCCAAAGGATTGGACTTGGTGCTTGTTTCTCCAGATGCCCAACCTCCTGTTGCTAAAGTGATGGACTACGGAAAGCATAAGTATGAAGTCGAAAAAAAGAAAAAAGAGGCCAAAAAAAACCAAAAGAAAATTGAAGTTAAAGAGGTCAAATTTTCTTGCAAAATAGCAGAAAACGATATCAACTACAAAGTCAAACATGCCAGGGAATTTCTGGAAGACGGTAAGCATGTGAAGCTTCGTGTATTTTTGCGAGGACGAGAAATGGCAAATCCAGAGTGGGGCATTGAGGTGTTGCAGCGCGTATGGCCAATGCTTCAAGACGTTGGGCATTTGGAGAAAGATGCCCACCAAGAAGGTCGTTACATCAATATGTATGTCACCCCGCTCAAAAAATAATTTCTACTAAATCATTTTGATCTGTTGACGGCAAAACAGGTCAAAATTACTTTTCTTTTAGAATATTTTACTTCAAATAGAAGTACAGAATCCATTCTTTCTTTTTTGAAATATCCATTTATCTTATCGAATAGGATTGCAGAGATACAAAAAATCTTTATAAATCTTTTAGAATATTTGGGTATAATTGCGTCCCATTTTCTGTTAAGTATAGAAAAAATTCAATAGGGAGTAAGCATATGCCTAAAATGAAAAGCGTTAAAGGCGCAGTGAAGCGTTTTAAGATTAAAAAAAGCGGCAAAATCAAAAGAGGAACGGCATTTAGAAGCCACATCCTTACTAAAGTGGACGGTAAACACCACAGAAGCATGAGAAGCCCCAAGCATGTTGACAGCGTAGATGCAAAAAACATTAAAGAGATGATTAACTAAGTTAATCCCACAAAGTAGTTTCCCTCAATATGAGGCAAGTTCAAACAAAAATGTTTGACACCTACTATAACCAAACTTCGGCAGACAGTCTGTATATTAGAAGTTTTAGTACAAGATAAGGTAAAGGAAAAACCATGAGAGTAAAAACAGGTGTCGTTAGACACAGAAGACATAAAAGATTATTAAAACAAGCAAGAGGATTCTATAGCGGAAGAAGAAAACACTTCAGAAAAGCAAAAGAGCAACTTGAGCGTTCATTGGTATATGCTTACAGAGACAGAAGACAGAAAAAAAGAGATTTTAGAAGACTTTGGATTATTCGTATAAATGCAGCCGCAAGATTAAATGACTTGAATTACTCAAGATTTATGCATGGTCTTAAACTGGCAAATATTGAACTTGACAGAAAAATTCTTGCAGACATGGCAATGAATGCACCTGAAGCCTTCACAAAAGTAGCCAGTGCTTCAAAAGCAGCACTAGCAAAATAATTTTGTTTAGAAGTTACGCCTTTGGCGTGCTTCTTTCCTTTCTTTCATTATTAATTTATTTTTTACTACTCCTCATATCAGATAAATCTTTCAAACTTTGTCTATTTAGTGTCGGTTTTCTCATCCAGCTCTTTTGTTATATTATCCAATTCTCTTATAAGCGCTTGCATTTTTATACTCCAGTCTTCAAGAAAACTCTTCGTTTTATTGAGATCAATATTGATATGTGTTTTATTGAGTTCTATGCCCGCCTCTTTTTCGCTAAGTGTGCCGTCCTCAAGATCTTTGCCCAGCGTTTTCATTTTATTTTCCAGTTTGTTGCCCAGATCCTGAAAAAAACCTTTGGTTTTATTGGTGTCGACAGTAAGTATGCCTTTATCTATCGTAACACCTATCTGTGAAAGTTTTGAATCTTTCTCTTTCTCTTCTTTGATTTTTTGATCTGCTATTTCTTTGGCTTTAAGCTCCTCTAGCAGCTGTTCTCTGGCTTCTTGTGCAACTGCTGCATCATGCTGAGCCTGTTTTTCTCTACCGTCTTGGCATCCGCTTAGTGCAAGAAGTACAATACCTGACATCAATATACGCTTCATCATCCACCTCTTTTTATTTTATAAACTAGTTACATATTATTATACAATGATTCGTGGACAAAATATGAAATGAGTGTTTCGCAACAAATGCAAGCAGGGGCACAATGAGACCAATAGTTTTTGGTTTGGGATGTTTTGAGGCTTAGTATTTAAATATTGTTTGAATGACAATTGGAGACCATAGGGCATTTAAGTTAAATTTCAACCAATGTTTATTTTTTGTTAATTTAAAGTTGTTAGAATGGTAGAACGTTTTTTGACATGCGTCATCATGTTGAAATTCAAAGTCTAACAAGAAGGAGTATTTTTGAAGAAATTTTACACACTATTACTTGCAATGTCTCTCTCAACCACAGCAATTTATGCATCTGGAAAATTAATTAATCATACTATAAAAAATGGCGATTCTCTTTATACAATAGCTCGAAAGTATGATACCAGTGTTGCAGAACTCCAAAAGGCCAACAATATTAAGAAGGGAGAGATTCTTAAGCTTGGCAAAGTATTAAAAGTGCCATCGAATGCTAAAACAGACAAAAAAATAGCACAAAAAAATAGTGTAAAATCTACAGCACATACTATTTGCCAAGGTGATACCCTTTTTGCCATAGCCAGAAAGTATCACACAACCGTTGATGGGATCAGGAGAGCAAATGGCATTAAAAGCGGAGAAACACTTAAGCTAGGAAGAATGATACAGGTGCCCCAGAATACAAATATTCAAAACAGCAATAAAAAAATAGTTCAAGTTGCCACCAAGACAACTAAACTAAACAAAGAAGATAAAAAAGCAATAAAAACATTGGTAGCAAAAAATGATCAGTCAAATAAGGCGCTTAAAACAGCTCTTATTTCTCATGCTGCCCCATTGGCAAGCAATCATGCTCAAAAAAATAATCAAAAATTATCTACAAAAGCTACAAAATCAAAATCCGAAAATATTTGTAATGTTGAGCCTACAAGGATTACTTCTTTGGCAAAGCAAAAATTGGGAAAAAAATATGTTTGGGGTGCAACGGGAAACAAAGATACTTTTGATTGTTCAGGTTTGACGACTTATGTATATAAGAAAAATGGTATCAGTTTGCCAAGAAGAGCAATTGCCCAATCAAAAGTAGGGAAAGCGGTAAGTAAAAAAGAGTTGCGCAAGGGAGATCTTGTGTTTTTTGATACATCTAAAAATCGCAAGGGATATATTAATCATGTAGGTATTTATATTGGAGATGGTAAGTTTATCCATGCAAGTTCAGCCAAAAACAAAGTAGTTATAACCGATTTATCAAAATCTTTTTATAATGAAAGATTTAAAGTCGCAAGAAGAGTTACTCCCCCAGCCTCTACATCTCTCTAAAAATTCTAAAGATAAGTACTTTTTTTAAAAACCCTCAAGATTGAGGGTTAGTTTTTGTTTATTCTGCTTTTAAAACGGCACCTGAACTGGCATTGGTAACAAGCGCTCTATATTGACTAAGCCATTTTGATTTTAAAGGTTTCAGTATAGGCTTAAATTCGTCTTTTCTTTTGGCTATTTCTTCAAATGTAAGATTTGCTTCCAGGATATGATTGTCCACATCAATATGAATTTCATCACCGTCTTCAAGTAGCCCTATCATTCCCCCTTCGGCTGCTTCCGGGCTGACGTGACCTATGCTTGCTCCTCTGGTCGCACCGGAAAAACGGCCATCTGTAATAAGCGCAACTTTGTCGCCAAGACCCATTCCCATAATGAGGCTTGTCGGACTTAGCATCTCCTGCATTCCCGGTCCTCCTTTTGGGCCTTCATAGCGAATAACAACTACATTTCCTGCGTTTACTTTTCCCTTAAGGATGCCTTCAATAGCCTCATCTTGAGAATTAAAACATACTGCAGTACCCGTAAAAACTCTTTCTCCTGTGATCCCGGCTGTTTTGATAACAGCTCCTTGTTCGGCAAGATTTCCATAAAGTATAGCCAGCCCTCCAACTTCGGAGTAGGGATTGTCTATAGTATGAATGATATTGGTATCTAAAATTTTAGCATCCGCTATTTTCTCATATAAACTTTCACCAGTGATGGTAAGATTATCGATAAGAACATTATTCCCGCGCTTCATCATCTCATGCATTACGGCATTGACTCCGCCGGCCCTGTTGATATCTTCCATATGTACGGTGCTAAGTGACGGGGATATCTTGGCAATGTGTGAAACTTTTTTAGAGATAATATTAATATCTTCCAAATAAAATTCCACATCAGCCTCTTTCGCGATAGCCAACATATGCAAAACAGTATTGGAACTCCCTCCCATTGCCATATCTACTGCAAATGCATTGCGTACGGCATTTTCATTAAGAATATTTTTAAGCTTATATTTGTCACGCTCTACCTGTTCTAATTTGGCTATTTCACAGATACGGCGAGCTGCTTTTTTATAAAGTTCCGTTCTTTCGGGGGTTAATGCAAGAATTGTTCCGTTGCCCGGAAGCGCTATTCCCATAGCTTCCATGAGTGTATTCATGGAGTTAGCTGTAAACATTCCCGAACATGAGCCGCCGCTTGGGCACGCATGGCATTCGATATCATAAAGCTCTTCGTCTGTAATTTCACCTGTTTCGTGCTTTCCAACCGCTTCAAAAGCAAAAGCAAGGTCAATGGGCATCCCATCTTTTGTATACCCTTTTTGCATTGGTCCGCCAGATACAAATACTGTCGGCACATTTACACGCAGTGCACCCATAATCATACCAGGAACGATTTTATCACAGTTAGGAATGGCAATCATTGCATCAAGCTTGTGGGCATTCATTACTGTTTCTATGGAGTTGGCAATAAGTTCACGGCTTGGAAGAGAGTAGAGCATACCATCGTGTCCCATTGCGATTCCGTCATCAACTCCAATTGTATTGAACTCAAAAGGAACACATCCGTTTGCACGAATCTCTTCTTTGATAATTTCAGACACTTTATTTAGAAAAAAATGTCCGGGAATAATTTCAATGAAAGAGTTTGCTACACCAATAAACGGTTTATTGAAATCCTCATCTTTTAATCCAGTAGCTCGAAGTAAGCTTCTGTGGGGGGCTCTATTGAATCCCTGTTTTATTTCATCACTTCTCATTGTTAAGAACCTTTAAGATAATTTGAATGATTATAGCACTTTCGTACTCAAAAAGAGCAGGATAAATCATTTTTTTGCCACAAAACCATGGTTTTCTCTTTACATTAAAATATTTTTTAGCTATAATGTCATTCCATTTTCGGATTAAACTCTTCAAATGGTTGTTGGGGTGCGGGCGTAGCTCAGGGGTAGAGCATAACCTTGCCAAGGTTAGGGTCGACGGTTCGAATCCGTTCGCCCGCTCCATAAATAAAAAATCCTCTTGATGTGAAACGGTCACAATCAATTAATCTTGCTGAATTCATTGTGCAACTCAGAAGAGACTAGAAGTGTATAAATTTATAATTGTTTAAGTGGTGTTTCTATGATGCCCGGATGGTGAAATCGGTAGACACAGGGGACTTAAAATCCCCCGGCTATTGCAGCTGTGCCGGTTCGAGTCCGGCTCCGGGCACCACCTTTGGAGCTATCGCCAAGCGGTAAGGCCGCAGCCTGCAAAGCTGCTATCCCCGGTTCAAATCCGGGTAGCTCCTCCATATTTAAACTAGATTTTATCTTTTTAGGATAGAATTTTATTCTTTTCATAACCATCGGGAGATGGTAGAGCGGTTGAATACACCGGTCTTGAAAACCGGCGAAGGTAACACTTCCGGGGGTTCGAATCCCCCTCTCCCGGCCATTTTCATTCTTTATTCATCATTGTGCTAACGAAATTTATGCAGACAAGATACTGCTACTCCAAAATCAACTTAGGTTTGATTGGAAAATATTTTTAGGTATTTAGCCATAATTTCTGCTTATTTTTTTAAGATATTGTTTTTGAATCCTTTTATGTTTTTAAGTGAAATTTTATAGCTAAAGTATATTATCGCAGGCCAAAGGCCTAACCAAAATAATGAAACTGTATAATCCATATTTTCCTCCTAATAATTGTGCGCATCGGGCGCCTCAATCTCTTCTTTCGTAATTTTTGTTTTATTCATTTGGTGCCAGGCGTATGCTATGTATCCTAAAACAAAAGGAACCATCAAAGAAACATATCCCATGACCATCAATGTATAGTGACTGCCGGAACTATTCATAATAGTTAAGGAACTTTGCAAATCAAATGTAGAGGGATAGTAGGCAGTGCCATTGAGTCCCACATTTAATAGCAACGCGGTTACCGCCAATACTGTACCTGCTCCTCCTGTTTTAATACAAGAGGATTTGTTAAAATGCACAGTCAAATAAACTGCTGTAATTACCATCACAACACCCGACAAAAACATGCCTAAAATGACAGGCATGTCTAGAAAATTCAACAAATATTTAAAAGACTGTATATAAATGGAGCCATTTTCATTGATCGCAAAACCGTCTTTAGTTAAAATCCAAATTATGAAGCTTAGGAAAAATATCAAAAATGCAATCATGGTAAATTTGATTGAGTCGATGGCCCTATTTTGTATGTCTTGATGGTCTATGCTGTTTATAAAATATAGCGCACCTAATATTTTTGATAAAAATACCAAAGCAAAGCCAAGCAAATAATTGAACGGATTTAGTAATGCCTCCAAGCCCCTTAAATCATTTTGCCAATATGAAAAATTTCTTTCATCTATGATAAATTCATTGCCGCTAAAAAAAGTACTTACGGCAACGCCAAGCAAAAATACGCCCATATTTCCGTTGATATATAAAAAAGTTTCATAAGTTTTTTGACCAAAAAAGTTATTTGGTTTTATTCTGTATTCATAGCTAACGGCTTGAATGATAAAGCAAAAAAGGATCGCCATCCATACCCAGTAGGCTCCCCCGAAACTTGTACTGTAAAAAAGAGGAAAAGCGGCAAAAAGTGCTCCGCCAAACAATACCAAAGCAGTAAACCCAAGCTCCCATTTTCTGCCTAGGCTATTGACCATCATGGTTTTTTCCGTTTCGTTTGCAGAAAGAGTATTTAAAAGAGTTTGCCCTCCTTGTACAAACATCATAAAAACGAATAATCCTCCAAGAAGTGAGATTATACTCCACCAATATTGTTGCAATTGCAACAGAGATAAATTTTCAAACATCTTAGTGCCTCCCCTCAAAACCAAGTTCAATTTGTTTTGTCATAATTTTTATTTCAGCGATCAATAATGCAGTAAAGAGAACCGCAAAGAGCCAAAATGTTATCATGACATTCGTGCTTGAAATATTTGTAACCGCTATACCGACCGGCATAAGATCTTGTACAGCCCATGGCTGCCTGCCTACTTCGGCCACAATCCATCCTGCTTCGGCAGCAATATACCCAAGGGGTATTGACCAAAGGGCAGATTTTAAAATTAGTTTATAATTGGTAATTTCTCTTTTTTGAACAAGAAATAAAAGAAGAGCAAAAAGTACCATAAACCAAATTCCCAGTATGACCATTAGATGAAAACTATAAAATGTTAAAGCAACGGGCGGAACGATATCTTCCGGTTTTTCCAAATATCCATATCCAAAATATGGCATATTTTCACCCAAAACCATTTTCGCCTCATTTGCTTTTTCATCATTGTCGGTACGTTTTGCATTTTTATATTCTTTAAACGCTTCAACGGCAATTTTGCCTTTTTGGATTTTCTCTTTCGCGCTCATGATGTTTTGTTCGCTGTTGCCCCAAACTAAATCTTTAAGCCCCGGCACATAAGCATCAATATTGTGATGTCCAAGAAGCGATAGAATATATGGAATTTCAAGCTCAAAAAGATATGTATTTTCATTATTTTGGAGTGTTTTGTTCGGATTAAGTGCTCCTATTACTACGATCCCCGCTTCATTTTTTCCTTCATACAGTCCTTCCATGGCAGCCAGTTTAACCGGTTGCGTCATAGCAACTTGATGTGCCGATTCATCGCCGCTGAATAAAAGAAAAAGTGAAGTAATGAACCCAAAAGTGGCCCCTATGATCAAAGAGTTTTTAGCCATCCACGTATCTTTATCCTTTAGTATCAGCCAGCTACTTATGCCCACAACAAACAAAGAGGCTATCACATAACCGCTGCCTACAGTATGTAAAAATTTACTCACGGCTACGGGAGAAAGTATTACCTCCCAAAAGTTACTCATTTCGTTTCTTGCTGTATCGGGATTAAATACCATACCTACGGGATACTGCATCCATCCGTTTGCAACCAATATCCAGAGTGCCGAAAGATTTGAACCTATAGCTACCAGCCAGGTTGAAAGCAAATGAAAGCTTTTTGATACTCTGTTCCATCCAAAAAACATTACAGCAAAAAATGTACTTTCCATAAAAAATGCTAAAATACCTTCAATTGCTAAAGGTGCTCCAAAAATATCCCCCACAAACCAACTATAGTTTGCCCAGTTTGTACCAAACTCAAATTCCATAATAATGCCGGTTGCAACACCTATAGCAAAGTTGATTGCAAACAAGGTCATCCAAAAAATGGTGATCTTTTTCCATCTTTCATCACCTGTTTTAACATAGATAGTTTCCATAAAAGCAACGATAAAGCCAAGTCCCAATGTAAGGGGGACAAACAAAAAGTGATAAATTGCGGTCAAGGCAAATTGTGCTCTGCTCCAGTCCACCAATGTCTCTTCCATAACTATCTCCTTGTCAAATTAGATGAAACAAATTCAGATTTTTCGCTATCTGTTTTATATTCACTTTGAAATGTTTTGTCATGTATGAAAAGTTTTAAAACTATCAAAATTACAAATAGTTTTATAAAAACTATTTTCCATAGTATTTTCCCTACCGTCATCTTTCTAAAACCTTCTATATACATATCATAAATAAGTTTTATACTATTCATAGCTTTACCTTTTTGAACATATGACCATATTTTATTATGAATTTAATCTTGTGTCAAGTATTTATCAAGAGATAATAAATAGTATTAAAGAATTATTTTATGGCAAAACTAATACCTTTACGGCAATAAAAATATAAAAATAAAGGGCGCATTCTGAAGAAGAAAAATTTGTGATTATTATCAATATAAAATATTCGAAAGGTTTTTTATAGAGCCAATTGATCTATTGAAATCAATAGGAAAAAGTATATTTTATGCTATGATAAAAGATCAAATAAATCTATATTCGAAGGAGTGAACAGATGCATGAGAACATGGCAAAATTAATGTTGCGAGTAATGGTGGGGGGCTTGATGTTATTTCACGGCATTCATAAAGCAACGCACGGCATTGCTCCGATCAAAGGAATGCTTGCGGCACATCATTTTCCTGAGATGTTAGGATATGGGATCTATGTCGGCGAAATACTTGCGCCCATTTTTCTTATTATTGGATGGAAAAGCCGATGGTGGGCCGGTATTATTGCGATGACGATGGTGGGGGCTATCTACCTGGCACACAGTAAAGATATTTTTGCCATCAATGCTCATGGGGCATGGATGATAGAGTTACCCATACTGTTTTTGATTTCTTCGTTGGCAATAGTTTTGCTTGGGTCTGGAAAATATGCGATAATTCGTGACTAAGAAAGGCGGAAAATGTATAAAAAGGCAGTAGCATATATTGAACATAAAGGAAAGTGTAATGAAAAAAATAAGTCTTGTGTGGATATTGTTGTTTTTGGCCTTTCTTTTGGGGGATCAAATGAAGCCATGGACTGAGCGTATTAAGACGCTATCGCCCGAAGAAAAGCATGTGATTGTAGACAAAGGAACGGAAATGCCTTTCTCGGGAGAATATGTAAGCACAACGCAAGAGGGTATTTATACCTGCAAAGTATGTGGCCAACCGCTTTATGTTTCTAAAGATAAATTTAATTCACATTGCGGATGGCCAAGTTTTGACGATGCCATTCCCGGAGCAGTCAAAGAACAAACGGATGACGATGGTAGACGCACGGAAATTGTTTGCGCAAAGTGCGGTGCACATCTTGGCCATGTATTTAGGGGAGAGGGGTTTACTCCCAAAAACACGAGACACTGCGTAAACTCCATTTCACTTCAGTTTGAAGCAAAAAAAGACAATTTCGACAAAGTGTTACAGAAGGCTTACTTTGCGGGGGGATGTTTTTGGGGTGTTGAATATTACCTTGAAAAACTCAACGGTGTAAAAGAAGTGACCTCCGGGTATATGGGAGGTGCTATTGAGGCTCCCACTTATGAACAAGTGTCTGCCGGCCAAACAGGACACCTTGAGGCTGTAGAAGTAGTGTATGATCCAAAGATCATTACTTATGAAGCGCTTGCTAAAACATTTTTTGAGATTCATGATCCTACCCAAATAGACGGCCAAGGACCGGATATTGGAGAACAATATCGTTCCGCGGTATTTGTGGGCAATCAGAAAGAAAGAGAAGTTATTGAAAATCTTATTGGTTTGCTTGAAAAAAAAGGCTTTAAAGTTGCCACCAAGGTACTGGATATAAAGCCTTTCTATAAAGCTGAAGCCTATCACCAGAACTACTATCAGCAAAAAGAAAAGACTCCCTATTGCCATGGGTATGTGAAGCGTTTTGATTAGTTTCAAGAGTGATGCAAGCAGGGGAGGTGTGTCTACCTTTCTCGTTTGAGCAGACCTTCTCTGTATTGATTAAATGTCTGTTAAAAGGCAGGATTTCAGGTTTGGTTGGAGAAGAAGTAAAACTTTTTGTGCAAGAGAGAATCAAAATTCAGGGCTTTACCCTTTTGTGTGCTGCAAGAGAGGTAGTACCGGAACATCAAATACCGCAATCTGACCCATGTACCGAAAACGTATTGGTATAGCCGCATTGTGTACAAGTAAAAGTAAGGATTTTTGGCCCAGAGCATCCCGTTGATCTTTGATCAGCAAGCTCAATGCTTTTCTGGTGGCACTTTGGACAAAATCCTCGCTTGATGCTTGCCAGTTCGCTCTTTTTTTCTTTGAGATAATAGACATAGCTCAACACGGAGCCCGCAAGAATAATCACTAGAAAAAGTATGAGATATAATGTATCCATTCGAATCCTTAAATGTAGGTTTTAAGCTCGGCAATATGAGTTTTATAATCAGCCATATGTTGCGCAACAAACTGCCAAAAACTTTTTCGGTGATGCTTGTATTTAATGTGCGCGAGTTCATGGACAATAAGATAGTGTATCACACAAAGAGGAAGTTTCATGGCCATTGTATTAAAACTTACTGCATTTTTTCCGTTGCAACTCCCCCACTGTCGCCTAGTCTTGCGAAATTTTATTGCAGAGGGAGATAGCTGCATCTTCTTGGACCACTCTTTAACGAGCGGAGGAAAAAGCATTTTGGCTTTGTCGGCATAAAAACGGTCGATATGTGCTTGAAAAAGAAGAGGATTGTAAGAGTGATAAAAAAGTATAAATGCCGTCCCGTCAAACTCTAGCCTTGTTATTTTTTGCGAATGGGCTACAAGCTCGAGAGTGTACTGCTCTCCTAAATAATAGAGACAATTATTTCCTAAAAAATCTAGCGGTTTGCCTTTTTTATTTTGTATTTTAGCCCTAGAACTTTGAATCCACTCTGCCTTTTTAAGCAAAAGATGCTCGATATGTTTTAGTGAGACTTTGGGAGATTTAATGATAAGATCTCCATTGGCATCAAATGTGAGGTAGATGTGTTTGAGCTTTGGGTTGACAATATGGGTATAGCCTGGAAACAAAGAACTCATCTGATTAATTGATAATTTGCCCGTTTCTAAAAATCACTTTTTGATGAATCGTGCCGTCTTTGTTGAAGGCGATAGCTTCTCCCTCTTTGATGTCATTTTTATAGGTTGTTGAGATCATCAAGCTGCCATCTGGATAAAACGCTTTTTGTGCGCCCTCTTTTTTGCCGTTGACATATGGGATAGTCATCAAGATCTTCTCTTCTTTGTCGTACCATGTTTCTATACCGTTTTTCATTCCGTCTTTGATTTGGGCTGTAGAGGTAACCCGACCATCGTATCCGTATTTTTTTAGTAACCCGTTTTTGCCTGTGTCGTCGCTCATGATAAATTCGGAGCGGATTTTTCCTCCAGTAAAATACTCTCTTTCAACTTTTCCTCCAAAAAAGCTTGGCGAACTGCAACCGCTACATATAAAGATTAGCGCTATAAAAAAAGTAACAGAAGAGATAATTTTAAGTTTGGGCATGCCACACTCCCTATATTGTATTTTAATAGTTAAAGTATACTGTGAAATTGCTTTGCAGAAGAGTCAAAAGCCATAAAAATTTATTTCCAGAAAAAGGTGTTTTTTCGAGTTTGGTTAATTTTTTACAAATAATTGAAGTCTTGGTATGGCAGAGAGGAAGGGATTCGAACCCTCGATGAGTTGCCCCATACACGAGTTCCAGTCGTGCGCCTTCGACCACTCGGCCACCTCTCTACACAATTCTTCTTAAAGATGAACAAAGTTCATTTTATTGATCCCACTAAAATGTCGGCTAATGCCCTGGATAGTTTAGTTTGGATTGAAGAACGGTATTATACAAAAGAGTATCTCTTAAAATCCTTAGAAATCTATAAATTTTTAAGACAAAGTTTGGTATCATTCCCTTGCCTCTTCTTAGACCTGTGCAACGGTACTGAGAGACAGCGGGTCAGGATGGGAACATAGCAGCCCACCTTTCTTTACTGTGTGCCGCAGGGATCTGGGGAGAGGTGCTTTCACTCTTCGTTTAAAATACTCCACTCATAAAATGGCAATGCTTCAAAATGTATGTTTTTTATGTGAAATTCATATTGGTTGGCTACCGTAACGATCGTAACCTTGCGAATACCATATTTTTTATATAGAGAAAACTTATTTTGTGATTTGACCCAGAAGCTCTCTTCGCTTTCAAAGGGTGCCGCAATAACAAGCTCATCTTCTTGCGTCAGATAACCGTGATTTCCCAAGGTTTCAAAAATAATATGGTGCTTGACCATGGCCAATGCAACCATGTTGTCAAATTGAAGCATAAAAGGTTGTCCGGTTGTAAAATATTTGGCAAAAGCAAAATCAAACAACAGCATCTTTTTCCCACTTTTTTGGTATCTGTCTTCGATGAAAAAAAGAAGCTTTTCGTCGCCAAAGGCTTTAATTGTTTTATAGAGCCAATCCTTTGAAACCTTGAACTTCTCCTTGGCAAAATTATAAATTTGATGTACGGTGAGATGCTGAGTGTGATGCTGCGCAAGAATCAAAAGCAGTTTTTGTTCATTGGGCTCAAAGCGGCTCTGCATGAAGATCTTCATTGCAGAAGTGTTTGATTTGTGAAGTTTTGCCATTTGCGGGAGCGTGCCTGTTTTAAGAAAATGGTTAAAAGCATTGGTGGCCGAAACAGAGCCTTCGAAAGCAAGAAACTCTTCGTAGTCTAAAGGAAAAAGCTCCAATGGATCAAGGGAAGTGTGATGCAGTTTGATCCGTGTTACCACGATCAATCTTTCTACGCTGGGAAAAGAAGTGAGAGCGTTTTGCGTATAGTGATCCAAAACAAGCAGTTTGATTTGCATTTTGTCTATGTATTTTTGCAGTGTCTCCACTGCGAGGGAGGCAAAGATGAGGTTAGGATCCTCCATGTCAATATAGAGCGTGCATTCTTGAGGTTCTTCTTGAATGTAGTCTAGTACCATCGCACTTTTGCCGCAGCCCCTTACACCATAGAGATTAATGTCCCCCTGGAGAGGAATTTGAGTTTTTCTTGGCACGTAATGTTCATTAAAATAGTGCTGATTTTGATAATATTCAAGTAAAAGCATAGCCATCCTTCCTTTTAAAAAGGAAATATTTTTTAAAATTATAGCATTTTTGGATTAAAAACTATTGTCTGTAAAAAAAAGTTTAGATATAATTCGCGTTCCTAAATTTATGTTAGGTATATCCTTGCCTTGGTTTTGGATATAAATAACGAGTTCTTTAAAGGGTAAAAAATGGAAAAAATTAGATTAAAGCTTAAAGCTTATGATCATCGCGTGTTAGACAGATCAGTTGCTGCTATTGTAGATGCAGTCAAACGTACTGGTGCAGAGATTAGGGGCCCTATTCCAATGCCTACTAAACTCAAGCGTTATACGGTTCTTAGATCGCCGCATGTCAATAAAGACAGTCGTGAGCAATTTGAGATCAGAACCCATGGAAGAATGATCGACATCGTTTCGGCTACTTCAGATACTATTGATTCACTTATGAAGTTGGATTTAGCACCTGAAATCGAAGTTGAAATCAGATCAATGGACAAGTAGGAGTAGGGAATGGAATTTATTATAGAAAAAATTGGTATGAGTAGAACGATTGATGTACCAAGTGTTCCAGTTACGCTTCTTAAAGTCGTTGAGGCGAAAGTTTGTGAAGTGAGAGAAGACGGAAAAGCACTTGTAGCATACAACAGCAGCAAAAAACTAAACAGAAGCATCGAAGGTCAACAGACTAAGTACGGTGTGTCTAAAGAGTTTAATAAATTTATGACAATTGAAGTGGCCAAAGGTACCGAAGCTGGGGATTTGAATCTGGCAGTACTTGCAGAAGCCGCGGTTGTAAAAACATCTCTTAACACCAAGGGTAGAGGTTTCCAAGGCGGCATGAAGCGTCACGGATTCAGCGGAGGACCAGGTGCTCACGGGCATAGATTTGGTAGAAGAGTTGGTTCTATCGGTAATGCTGAATGGCCGGGACGTGTTCAAAAAGGCAAAAAGATGCCTGGACAATACGGAAACACTAAAATAACTGTAAAAAATGATGTTGTGTCTTTCGACGCTGAAAACGGCATCTTAGTATTAAAAGGTTCAATTCCTGGGCATAATGGCGCTAGAGGATTGGTAAGGATCGTGAAATGAGTAACCCAATAGTAATTAAAACAACTGATCTTCCTAAGGCATTTCTGGAAGTTCATCCGCATAACCTTTATCTTTACTGCAAAGCATATGCAGCTGGCCTTAGAGCAAATACTGCAAAGGCCAAAACAAGAGCTGAAGTGAGCGGCGGAGGCAAAAAACCATTCGCTCAAAAAGGCGGCGGTAGAGCAAGACAGGGATCAATCCGTGCTCCGCACTATAAAGGCGGGGGTGTTGCGTTTGGACCAAGCACAGACAGAAACTATGACCTCAAAGTCAATAAAAAGCAAAAGAAACTTGCACTTTACCATGCAGTAGCGGAAAAAGCAGCCAATGAAAGACTTTTTGTGGTAGATAATGTTGCAGTAGAATCAGGTAAAACCAAAGATGCTTTGGCATTTGTAAACAGTCTTGGACAAAGAGACGTACTTGTAGTAAAAGAGATGATTGATGACAAGAGTTTCTTGGCATTCAGAAATCTTCAAAATGCATATCTTGTTGAAGAAAATGAGCTTAACGCTTATCTTGCAGCCGCATATCACTCTATTGTGATCGAAAAAGCTGTATTTGAAAAATTGACTAAAGAGAGTTAAGATGGCAGATATTACAGATATTAAATCAATAATGTATACAGAGAAGAGCTTGTCTCTTCAAGAAGAGGGTGTCATCGTTGTTCAGACAACTCCAAGAATGACAAAAAATGGTCTTAAAGAGGTATTCAAAGAGTTTTTTGGTATTAACCCACTCAGAGTAAACTCTATGAGAGTGAACGGAAAAGTGAAAAGATTTAAAGGTATCGAAGGTAAAAGGGCAGATTTGAAAAAATTCTATGTCAAGCTTCCTGAAGATGCTAAAATTGAAAGCTTAGCGGTATAAGGAAGAAGAGATGGCAATTAAATCATATAAACCAACCACACCTTCACGTCGTTATATGACAAATCTTGACAGCAGTGATATTACTGCTAAAGCAAGTGTAAGAAGTCTACTTAAAAAATTACCAGCAGCAGCAGGTAGAAACAGCAACGGTAGAATCACGTCTAGACACAAAGAGGCAGGCGCAAAAAAGCTATATAGAATCATTGATTTTAAAAGAAACAAATTTGGTATCGAAGGAACTGTTGCAACGGTTGAATACGATCCATACAGAAACTGTAGAATCTGTCTTGTCAAATATGTTGACGGAGACAGAAGATATGTACTTCAGTCAAAAGGCTTGAATGTTGGCGACAAAATCATGTCAGCAGAGTCCGGACTTGATATAAAAACCGGCAATGCAATGAAACTAAAAAGTATCCCTGTGGGTACCTTGGTACACAATATCGAACTCAATCCAGGTCGTGGCGGTCAAATGGCAAGATCAGCAGGAGGCTACGCGCAAATTATGGGTAGAGAGGGCAAATATGTTTCCTTGAGACTTCCTTCGGGCGAGATGAGATATGTTCTTGGCGAATGTCTTGCAACTATCGGTACAGTAGGAAATGAAGACTTTGCAAATATCGTGATCGGAAAAGCCGGCAGAAGCAGACACCTTGGTATAAGACCTCAGACAAGAGGTTCCGCAATGAACCCTGTAGATCACCCGCATGGTGGTGGTGAAGGTAAAACGGGTTCTTCAGGACATCCGGTTTCTCCTTGGGGTATGCCAACCAAAGGTTATAAGACACGTAAGAAAAAAGCTAGTGATAAGCTTATCATCTCTAAGAGAAAGAAGTAAGGGGCTAAAATGGCAAGATCGACAAAAAAAGGTCCATTTATTGATGGTCACCTAATGAAAAAAGTGCTTAAAGCAAAAGAAGAAAATTCAAACAAACCGATTAAGACATGGTCGAGAAGATCAGTGATCTTCCCTGAATTCATCGGTTTGACGATTAATGTACACAATGGTAGACAATTTGTGCCGGTATTTGTAACTGAAAACCATGTAGGTTATAAACTTGGTGAATTTGCGCCAACAAGAACATTCAAGGGCCATAAAGGTTCTGTTCAAAAGAAAATAGGCTAGGGGTGAGAGATGAGTAGAGCATTATTAAAATTCGTAAGAGTTTCACCTACAAAAGCAAGACTGATTGCTAAAGAAGTTCAGGGAATGAATGCCGAGCTTGCGCTTGCAAGTCTTGAGTTTATGCCAAACAAAGCAGCAGGAATTATCTCTAAAGTGATTGCATCAGCTGTAGCAAACGGCGACTATGAGCCCGAAGAAGTAACTATTACTTCATGCAGAGTAGATAAGGCAGCAGTAATGAAAAGATGGAGACCAAGAGCAAGAGGTACTGCATCAAGAATCATTAAGCCAACGGCACATATTTTGGTGGAAGTCGGCGTGGCTGAAAAAAAAGGGGAGGACGCTTAATATGGGTCAAAAAGTCAATCCAATAGGTCTTAGACTTGGAATCAATAGAAATTGGGAGTCAAGATGGTTCCCTGCAAAAGGTAGGGCGTCTGATTTTATTGCTGAAGATTATAAAATTAGAAAATATTTGAAAAAAGAACTTTTCTATGCAGGCGTATCTAATATTATCATCGAAAGAACGGCTAAAAAACTAAGAGTAAATATCGTGACAGCACGTCCCGGCATTATTATTGGTAAAAAAGGTGCGGATATTGAAAAGCTTAAGTCAACATTGACAACGATGCTTGGCAAAGAAGTTGCGCTTAACATTAAAGAAGAAAAACGTCCACAGGCTTCAGGCCAGCTTGCTGCCGAAAATGTTGCAACGCAGCTTGAGCGAAGAGTAGCCTTCAGAAGAGCGATGAAAAAAGTGATTCAGGGTGCACTTAAGTCAGGGGCAAAAGGAATTAAAATTTCTGTTTCCGGTCGTCTTGGCGGTGCAGAAATGGCAAGAACTGAGTGGTATCTAGAAGGAAGAGTGCCTTTGCATACACTTAGAGCAAAAATTGATTACGGTTTTGCAGAAGCACATACTACATACGGAATTATCGGTGTCAAGGTGTGGATCTTTAAAGGAGAAGTCCTCGCAAAAGGTATCCAGGCAGAACCGCAAGAAGAGAAAAAAGGTGGCAAAAGACCATCTAGAAAAAGAGGTGAATAGTTATGTTGATGCCTAAAAGAACCAAATGGAGAAAGCAGCAAAAAGGCCGCAACCGCGGTAAAGCTTTCAGAGGTAACAAAATTGAGTTCGGTGATATCGCAATTAAAGCTACCGAAGCAGGTAGAATTGATTCTAGACAAATTGAAGCAGCGCGTATTACTATGACAAGAAAAATCAGCAGATCAGGTAAAACATGGATTAGAGTATTCCCTCATAAGCCACTGACTGCTAAGCCACTTGAAACAAGGATGGGTAAAGGTAAAGGATCCGTTGAGAAATGGGTTATGAATATCAAGCCGGGCAGAATCATCTTTGAAATGGCAGGTGTTGAAGAGACTCTTGCAAGAGAAGCTTTGATGTTGGCAATCCACAAAATGCCATTCAAGTGTAAAATCATCACTGCAAAGGATAGTAATGAATTATATTGATTTGAAAGATAAAAATGAAGCAGAACTTTTAGCAATGCTTAAAGAGAAAAAACTTGAAGTGTTTACGCTTAATGCAAAGCTAAGAACTATGCAGTTGACGAACACTTCAGAGTTAAGAGTAGCGAAAAAAGATATCGCAAGAATCCAAACAGCACTCACAGCTGTGAGATCGAAGTAAAGGGTAAAAAATGCCAAAAAGACAGATAACAGGAACGGTGATTAAAAAAGCTGGAGATAAAACAGCGACTGTTTTGGTTGAGAGAAGAGTTCTTCACCCAAGATATCACAAAACAGTAAAAAGATTTAAAAAATACCTTGTTCATGATGAAAAGAATGCAGTGAATGTCGGTGATACGGTAAACGCAATTGAGTGCAGACCGCTTTCAAAAACAAAAAGCTTCAGACTTCTTGAAATCGTCAAGAGAGGAGAAGCGTAATGATCCAGGCGTTTACAAGATTGAATGTTGCAGACAACAGTGGAGCAAAAGAAGTTATGTGTATCAAAGTACTTGGTGGTTCCAAGAGAAGATACGCATCGGTAGGCGACGTAATTATCGCTTCAGTTAAAAAAGCACTTCCGACAGGAAAAGTAAAAAAAGGTAAAGTGGTTAAGGCAGTTGTGGTAAGAACTAAAAAAGAGATTCAGAGAGAAAACGGATCGCTTATCAGATTTGATGACAACGCTGCTGTAATTATTGACGACAAAAGAGAGCCAATAGGTACGCGTATCTTCGGTCCAGTAAGTCGTGAAACAAGATATGCAGGTTTTATGAAAATCGTATCACTTGCGCCGGAGGTATGGTAATGGCTACAAAGTTAAAAATCAAAAAAGGTGACAAAGTATTGGTCATCGCTGGTGATGATAAAGGCAAAACGGGAGAAGTTCTTCAGGTATTGCCTAAGAAAGAAGCAGTGGTTGTTGCTGGATGTAAAATAGCTAAAAAAGCTGTTAAGCCAAGCGAACAAAACAAAGAGGGTGGATTTGCCAACAAAGAGATGCCAATCCATGTCTCAAATGTAAAAAAAGTAGAGGGTTAATCCTATGAGTAGAATGAAGCAAAAGTACAATGACATCGTTCCTGCGCTTAGAGAAGAGTGTGGGATAGCTAATGCGATGCAGACTCCGAAGCTTGAAAAAATCGTTATCTCTGTTGGTGCCGGCGAAGAGGGTAAAGATAGTAAGTTGATTCAAAATATGGCAGATACTATTTCTCTTATTGCAGGACAAAAAGCAGTGATTGTTATGGCGAAAAAATCTGTAGCCGGTTTTAAAGCAAGAGAAGGTTCACCAAGCGGTATTAAAGTAACGCTTAGAGGCGCAAATATGTATAACTTCTTTGATAAACTTGTATCTATCGCACTTCCAAGAGTAAAAGACTTTAGAGGTACGCCAAGAAAAGGTTTTGATGGTAGAGGTAACTATAACTTCGGTCTTCAAGAGCAATTGATGTTCCCGGAAGTGGTGTTTGATAAAATCATTAAAACTCACGGTATGAATATCACGATCGTTACAAATGTTGAAGATGATAAACAAGCATTCACGCTTTTAGAAAAGCTTGGTATGCCTTTCGCTAAAGGGAGAAACTAATGGCAAAGAAATCAATGATTGCTAAGCAAAAGAGAAAACCAAAATTTTCTACTCAAGCCTATACAAGATGTAATATTTGCGGTAGACCGCACTCAGTATACAGAGATTTTGGTATCTGCCGTGTGTGTTTAAGAAAGATGGCCAACGAAGGTCTAATTCCTGGTATGCGTAAAGCAAGCTGGTAAGGAGAAGAAATAGATGATGACAGATATAATTGCAGACTCTCTTACTCGTATAAGAAATGCTGCGCAAAGAAAATTAGACGTAACAACGCTTCTTCACTCAAAAACCATTGAAGCAACAGTGGCTATTTTTGTTGAAAAAGGGTATCTTGAGGGATACAAAGTGTTGGAAGATGGCAATAAGAAAACAATTCAAGTAGTTCTTAAATATGACGAGAATGAAAAAAGCGTTATCAACGAAATAAAAAAGATTTCTAAACCTGGTAGACGTGTTCACCAAGGTAAAGATGCAATTAGAACATTTAAAAACGGATATGGTTCTTTGGTTGTTTCAACAAGCCAAGGCGTACTTGCAAACGATGAGGCGTATAAGCGCGGTATCGGTGGCGAAGTAATCTGTAGTATTTGGTAAGGAATTAAAGATGTCAAGAATAGGAAAAAGACCAGTAACTGTAGCAGGTGGTATTGAGGTATCACTCGACGGTACGACTCTCGTCGCTAAAAAAGGCAATCTTGAAAAAAGACTTGAAACTTACGGTAGAGTAGGCATCAGTATAGATGGTAATGAGGTTACTTTCTCAAGAGCAGGCGATGACAAACAAGATTCAGCGTTTTGGGGAACATACAGAGCGCTTTTTGATAATATTATTATTGGTTTAGATCAGGGATTTAAAAAATCTTTGGAAATCAATGGTGTGGGTTACAGAGCAGCAGTTGAAGGCAATGCACTTAAGCTTCAGCTTGGGTATTCACACGATATTCTATATCCAATCCCTGCAGGCGTTGATATTTCTGTAGAAAAGAACGTTATTACAATAAGCGGTACAGACAAACAGGTTATTGGACAGGTTGCAGCCGAAATCAGAGAATTTAGACCGCCAGAGCCGTATAAAGGCAAAGGTGTCAAATACAGTGATGAGACAATCATTAGAAAAGCTGGTAAATCAGCCGGCAAGAAAAAGTAGGAGTGACGGATGTTAAAAAGTATTCAAAAAAGAAAAAATCAACTGCGCACTCAAAGAAAAGCTAGGGTTAGAGGTAAAATCTTTGGTACCGAAGTAAAACCAAGATTGACCATCTTTAAATCCAACAAACATTTTTATGCACAAGCAATCGACGACAATGCAGGTGTAACATTGGCTTATGCTGACGGTAGAAAGCTTGGACTTAAAGCTAACAAAGACGATGTTAAGAGAGTGGCTGAGGAAATGGCGAAAAACCTTGCTTCTAAAAATATCGACAGTGTTGTATTTGACAGAAATGGTTACCTTTACCACGGTGTTGTAGCCTCTTTTGCTGATGCACTTAGAGAAGCCGGAATTAAGTTTTAAGGAAGCATGATGGAAACTATTGAAAAAGAATTTGAAGAAGTAATCGTAAATATCGGACGTGTTACCAAGGTTGTTAAGGGCGGTAGAAGATTCAGATTTACTGCTCTTGTTGTCATAGGTGACAAAAATGGTACAGTAGGATACGGATTTGGTAAAGCCAAAGAAGTACCTGATGCGATTAAAAAAGCGGTGGATGATGCACACAAGAACCTTGTGAAAGTCAATATCAAAGGTGCGACTATCGCACATGATATTGAACACAAATTCAATGCTAGCCGAATTGTACTAAGACCAGCAAGTGAAGGTACGGGCATTATTGCCGGCGGTGCAGCTAGACCGGTACTAGAGCTTGCAGGGATCCAAGATGTCCTTTCAAAATCAATCGGTTCAAACAATCCAAACAACCTAGTAAGGGCGACAATCCAAGCACTTACTAGAATCAAAGCGTAAGGGGTAAAATATGGGTTTACATAATTTACAACCAGCTCCAGGCTCAACTAAAAACAAAAAAAGAGTTGGACGCGGTCAAGGTTCAGGTACAGGTAAAACAGCCGGGCGTGGTCATAAGGGTCAAAAAGCCAGAACAGGAAACAAAAGAAAAAGAGGTTTTGAGGGTGGTCAGCAGCCGCTTTACAAAAGATTGCCTAAAATCGGTTTCGTGTCAAGTGTGGAAAAACCATATGTGATCAATGTCGAAAAAATTAAAGCAATTGCTGAACTTTCTGAGATTACTCTTGAAAGTATCAAATCAGTACACAAGTTACAAAAAACAGTAACGAGAGTTAAATTGATTGGCGCAAGTGCAAAAGATCTTGCATCTAAAATCAAAGACGAAGCTGTTACTACAAGCGGAAAATAAGATGGGCAATGCTTTAACTCAGAAAATTCTGATTACTTTGGGATTCCTTTTTGCGTATAGAGTTTTAGCTTATATCCCAACACCGGGTGTTGATTTGAATGTCATCAAAGAGTTCTTTGATGACAATACAAATAATGCTTTGGGATTAGCCAATATGTTTAGCGGTGGCGCAGTTGAGCGCTTAAGTATTATCTCCTTGGGCATCATGCCTTATATTACTGCTTCTATCGTAATGGAACTTCTCGCAGCTACTTTCCCTACACTCGGTCAAATGAAAAAAGAACGTGACGGTATGCAAAAATACATGCAAATTATTCGTTATTTTACTATTTTTATTACAGTGGTGCAGGCGATTGGTGTATCAATGGGATTGCAAAGCATGACAGGTCGAGGCGGCGAGAGTGCAGTGATGATTGACCCGATGATGTTTACAGCGTTGGCAACTTTCTCCATGTTGACCGGTACAATGTTACTGATGTGGATAGGTGAGCAGATCACACAAAAAGGTATTGGAAACGGTATTTCCTTGATCATTTTTGCCGGTATCGTTTCAGGGTTGCCTTCAGCCATATCCAATACGGTTAAAGCAGTGAATGCTGGAGAGATGAACTTTTTGGTTGTGCTTGGCATCTTGGCAATCATTTTGATTACTGTTTGGGCTATCATCTATGTTGAATTGGGTGAGAGAAGAATCCCAATTTCCTATTCAAGAAAAACGATTATGCAAAATCAAAGCAAAAGAGTGATGAATTATATTCCTGTAAAAGTGAATCTTTCGGGAGTGATACCGCCAATTTTTGCCTCCGCTATATTAATGTTCCCTCTTACAATGCTGCAGGCAAGCACGCATCCTTGGATGACAGCAATTGCTGACACATTGGCGCCGGGGGGGATAGTATTTAATGTTGCGACATTTTTGCTGGTGATGTTCTTCGCATTTTTTTATGCTTCGATTGCATTTAATGCCAAAGACATTGCAGATAGCCTCAAAAGACAAGGCGGATTTATACCGGGTGTTAGACCGGGAGTTCATACTAAAGAGTTTTTGAACGAAGTAGCAAGCAGACTCACCGGTTCAGGTGCAGTTTATTTGGCAATTGTCTCTACGGTACCTTTTTTACTTATTAGCGGAATGGGTGCAAGCTTTTACTTTGGGGGAGTTTCTGTGTTGATTATTGTTCAAGTGGCGCTTGACACCATGAGAAAGATTGAAGCACAAAGAACAATGAATCAATATGATACATTGGGCAATGTAGGTCTATAATGGCTATTGCGATTAGGAAATCCGACGAGATCGTCAAGCTTAAAAAAGCTGGCGAGATTGTAGGGAAAACACTTCAGCATCTTCAAAATATTATAAAACCAGGAATGACTTTAGAGCAAATAGACAGTATTGGAGAAGCGTTTATTCGCCAGCATGGCGCAGAACCTTCTTTTAAAGGGCTTTATGGCTTCAAGGGCTCTGTGTGTACTTCCCTCAATCAAGTCTGTATCCATGGTGTGCCGGATGAAACCATTGTTAAAGAAGGTGATATCCTGGGCCTTGATATAGGTACCAAATTAGACGGCTATTATGGTGACGCAGCGATTACTATGGGAATAGGAAAAATATCCCCAGAAGACCAAGAGCTCATTAACTGCTCTAAAGATGCACTTTATCACGCGATCAGTTTGATCAAAGAGGGTATGCGCTTTAAGGAATTGACAAAAATTCTTGAAGACTTCATTGTCTCCCGCGGTTTTGTGCCATTGAGAGAGTATTGCGGACACGGTATCGGCACAAGTCCTCATGGTGAACCCAATATTCCTAACTACCTTGAAGGCAAACCAAACCAGGGTCCCAAAATAAAAAATGGGATGGTTTTCTGCATAGAGCCTATGGTATGCAAAAAAAGTGGCAAACCGGTAATACTAGGGGATCATTGGTCGGTGGTGAGTGAGGATGGATTGCGAACGAGTCATTATGAGCATCAAGTTGCTATCGTAGATGGCAAAGCGATGATATTGACTCAAGCATAATATGGACAATGACAGTTTTAATAGCATACATTTCATAAAGGAATATAATGGCAAAAGATGACGTAATAGAGATAGACGGCAAAGTGGTAGAGGCGCTTCCCAATGCAACTTTTAGGGTAGAGCTTGAGAATGGTCATATTGTACTTTGTCATATTGCAGGAAAAATGAGGATGCACTACATTAAAATCCTTCCGGGCGATAAAGTAAAAGTGGAGCTAACGCCATATAGTTTAGACAAGGGTCGTATTACATTTAGATATAAATAGTATTTTCTGGCAATATGTCTTTTTTCAAGATGGTACCCAAGGTGAACCCGTGGGTATATTTTCAGTCCAAACTAAATTTCATAAGCATTAATTAATAATTATTTAGATAAAATCACTGTCCCTTAAACTCTAGGGATTTAAAACTGCGTGAAGAATCTTTGATTAAGTAGCACCGATTACTCAAGGATTGGATTATGATACTCGATAGTCCACGCAAACAAAGAGTGCCTTGTGCACTCTAGGTGCAAAAATATCGTAGGAGTAACCAATGAAGGTTAGACCATCAGTGAAAAAAATGTGCGATGACTGTAAAGTTATTAAGCGCAAAGGTATCGTACGCGTGATTTGTAAAAATCCAAAACATAAACAAAGACAAGGATAAGTATGGCACGTATAGCAGGTGTTGATTTACCTAAAAAGAAAAGAATGGAGTATGCCCTTACTTATATTTTTGGTATAGGGCTTACAACGTCAAGACAAATTCTTGACAGAACTGGCATAGACTACAGCAAAAGAGTTTATGAACTTACAGATGCTGAAGCAGCAATAATTCGTAACGACATTCAAGAAAATGCCATGGTGGAAGGTGATCTTCGCAAGAAAGTAGCACTTGACATCAAGGCACTTATGGATTTAGGAAACTATAGAGGTCTTAGACACAGAAGAGGACTTCCTGTTCGTGGACAAAGCACTAAGACTAACGCGCGTACTAGAAAAGGTAAGCGTAAAACTGTTGGCGCGGCATAAGGAGTAAATGAATGGCTAAGAAAAAAGCAAAAAAAAGTATTGCTAAAGGTATAGTGTACGTAGCTGCAACATTTAACAATACCGTAATTACAGTAACTGACGAAATGGGAAATGTTATTTCTTGGAGCAGTGCAGGCGCATTAGGCTTTAAGGGAAGTAAAAAATCCACACCTTTTGCAGCAGCAGAAGCTGTAGCAGACGCAATGGAAAAAGCAAAAGAAAACGGCATCAAAGAAGTGGGCATTAAGGTACAGGGCCCAGGTTCTGGTAGAGATACAGCAGTTAAATCTATTGGTGCAACAGAAGGTGTCCGTGTAACATTCCTCAAAGATATTACACCGCTTCCTCACAACGGATGCAGACCTCCTAAAAAGAGAAGAGTGTAATTTAATTAATAAATTAAAAATAGTAGTTTAGGTATGCATTGCAGCGCAATGCTTATATTTTTTACGAAAAATAAAAAGGTAATATAGATGGCAAGATATAGAGGTCCTGTTGAAAAACTAGAAAGAAGACTTGGTGTTGATCTTGGATTGAAAGGTGAGAGAAAACTTGCCGGCAAAAGTGCATTGGAGAAAAGACCATATGCACCAGGACAACATGGACAAAGAAGAACAAAAATTAGCGGATACGGTCTCCAGCTTAGAGAGAAACAGAAAGCTAAATTTATGTACGGCGTAAGTGAAAAACAATTTAGAACATTGTTTAAGGAAGCACATGCAAAAGAAGGAAATACGGGAAATATTTTGATCCAGCTTCTTGAGCAAAGACTTGATAATGTTGTGTATAGAATGGGATTTGCTACGACAAGAGCATCCGCAAGACAATTTGTTAATCATGGACATATTGTGGTGGACGGAAAAAGAGTAAATATTCCTTCATACAGAGTAAAAGCAGGTCAAAAAATTGAAATTAGAGAGAAAAGCAAAAGCAATTCTCAAATTCTTAGAGCAATCGAGTTGACTAACCAAACCGGTATGGTTGAGTGGGTTGATGTGGATAAAGAAAAACTTTTCGGACTTTTTACAAGAATTCCTGAAAGAGAAGAGATTTCAATCCCAGTTGAAGAGCGTCTAATCGTCGAGCTTTATTCTAAATAATCTTAGTAAAGGCTAGTTAATGAGAAAAATTAAAGTTGCACCATATATGCCAACAGAGGTGGAAGTAAAAGAAATTGATGCCAATAGAGCTGAAATTATTGCTTATCCCTTTGAGAGTGGATATGCAGTTACACTTGCGCATCCGCTAAGAAGACTTATCTTGGGAAGTTCTATCGGTTATGCACCTATTTCTGTAAAGATTGAAGGTGCTGCTCATGAGTTTGATAATATCAGAGGTATGCATGAAGATGTTGCTGTTTTTATTATCAACCTTAAAAATATTCGTTTTAAAATCAAAGACGAAAGCGATAAGGTAGAACTTAAGTACAGTTTTAGTGGACATAAAGAAGTGACTGCGCTGGATCTTAACAATGATCAGATTGAAGTGGTGAACGGAGATCTTCCTCTTGCAACACTCAACGAGGATGCAGAACTTAACTTTACGGTGGTTATCGCAAAAGGGATCGGCTATGTGCCCAGTGAAGATCTTAGGGATGATGTAGACAGAGACAGCATTGCTTTGGATGCATTTTTTACCCCGGTAAGAAAAGCAAACTATAAGATCGAACCGGTACTGGTAGAGGATAACCCTAATTATGAAAAAATTACGTTTGACATTGTAACAGATGGCCAGATCGGACCGGTAGAGGCATTTACCAATGCATTAGAGGTTATGAATAAGCAGCTTTCCGTATTTGGCGGTGTGCTCAATGTTGATATCGGCAATACTCCGGTGAAGAGAAACAACGATGACAGTGAACTTAAACTTTTCCTGCAGCCAGTGGATAGTCTTGGATTGAGTGCCAGATCATTTAACTCACTTGACAGAGCAGGATTAAAGTTTCTTGGCGAATTGGTATTGATGAGTGAAACAGAGATTAAAAATATCAAAAATCTTGGTAAAAAATCTCTAGATGAGATTAATGAGTGTCTTATCGAGCATGGATTTGGTTCAGAGTTTGAACTCCCGGACAATACAAGAGCAACTCTTGTAAAGAAATTAGAGCAACTAAAAGCATAGTTGTACAGACAATAAAGGATTAATATGAGACATAAGCATGGTTACCGCAAATTGGGCAGAACGTCTTCTCATAGAGCGGCACTTCTAAAAAATCTTTCTATCGCTTTAACAAAAGAAGGCAGAATAGAAACCACATTGCCAAAAGCAAAAGAACTTAGGGGTTACTACGAAAAGCTGATTACCAAAGCTTCCGTAGGTGATTTTAATGCCCATAGAGCTATTTTTGCGATGTTGCAAGATAAGGAGTGTACCAACAAACTTGTAAATGAAATTGCACCTACTTACAAAGAAAGAAACGGTGGATATACAAGAATTATCAAAACACGCATAAGAAAAGGTGATGCAGCACCTATGGCAATTATAGAACTCGTATAGTCGCCATTCTGCAAAACAGCAACTCAGGGCTTTGCCTTGAATTGTACCTCGCCCTGAATTTTCAAAAAAATCTCTATGTTGTCAGTATTGACAAACTCAATCTTTTAGTGTATAAAACACAATAAAATTATATGGAAACATTTACGATGCTTCTGTTATAATTAAATGGTATTTATTTGCACCAATAATAAAACAAAGGAGAGACTTTGATCCCTTTTACAGATGAAGAATTACAACCTGCGGTACAAGGAGTGGTAGAGAAGGTTAGGCCTTCTATCAAGCTTGACGGAGGCGATATTAAGCTAATAGCTATTAAAGAGGGTGTTGTATTTGTGCAACTACAGGGTGCATGTGTGGGATGCGCAAGCAGCAATACAACATTGAAATTTGGGGTAGAGAGACAAATGCAGACGCTGATTCATCCCGAACTTAAGGTGGTTAATGTGCCGGCCGGATTTGAAGATAAACTGGATCAATTGAATTAAAATGAGCAAAACAAGTAAACAAATCTTATTGCAAAGAGCAGAAAATGAATTTCTAAGAGGTGAATATGCCAATGCTTTGAGAAATTATGGGCTTATACTTAAAGATTATCCAACACTTGATGAGGCAAAAGTAGGGGTATACCTGAGTGACCTGGGCATTGAAAGAGAAGAAGAGGCGCAAGCATTATTTGATTATTATCAAATTATTAAATACCAAAAAGATAATGCCGCCCAAATTATTGACAGCATTATCACTTCACTGGAAGATACCAAGCTAAAAGTGCAAGATCTTTTAGCCGATTCCCTGGAAGAAGAGGTTGAGTATGGGGAGGGAATACGCTACGGTGATTTTCTTGAACTCGTCGAGCAAAGAGGCAGCTTTAAAAAAACATTTGAAGATATTATGTTTTCTACCAAAGTGGTAATTACAAATAAAGATGAATTTATTGATTTTGTTACGAGACTCTCCGGAGAGGGATTTGATGAAATGGCACTTAACTATCTCGATGCAAGCGCAAATCTTTTTGGGAATGATCAGGATATTTTAGCTCTTTATCATATCGTCAAGGGAGTGAAATAGTGAAAATACCTTTTGAAAAAGAAACATATCGCTTTTTAACCGACGATACCCACGAACTAGATGGTCATACGCTTTTTTTAAAAACATCACAAAACAATCAATACTATGAGGCTCTAGAAGAAAAACCTTCTATTGTTACGCCCGAAGAGCTTATTGCTTTTTGGAAAATAGACAAATTAAAGGTCGTGGGGGTAACGGGCACAAACGGCAAAACAACAGTAACTGCTGCTATATATTCTTTTTTGATCGATCTTGGAGAAAGACCTGCTTTACAGGGAACACGTGGGCTTTTTGCGCAAGAAAAGCGTATTGAAGAGAAGAGCATGACCACCCCGTCTGTTCTGGAAACACTTAACAATATGAAGAAGACCATGGATTTAGGCTGCAACTATTTTATTATGGAAGTCAGTTCACATGCGATAGATCAAAAGCGTATCGAGGGAATAAAATTTGCACTCAAAGTGCATACAAACGTGACAAGCGATCATCTTGATTATCATGGTACTGTAGAAGAATACAGAAGGGTTAAAAGTCTCTTTTTTGCCGATGAATCCCCAAAACTTCTCAATAAAGATGATATTAAAAATATCGCCTACAATCCCATTGGAGCACAAAGCTATGGCGTTGATCAGCCTGCTACGTTTAAAGTGCAAGCCTTCTCGCTGCTTGATGGTATTACGGCGGGAATCAAGCATTTAAAAGAAGAGGCGACCTTTCATTCTCCCATGGTTGGGCTTTTTAATCTTTTTAATCTAATGGCGGCGGTCGGTTCTGTAGCCATGCTTACCGGAAAAAAAGTAGAAGAAATCTGCGAAGTAGTAGAAAATTTTGCCGGAGTGGCAGGTCGCATGGAGGTGGTAAGCCGCGACCCGCTTATCATTGTCGATTTTGCACATACTGATGATGGAATGTACCAAGTGCTTGATTCTATCAAAGATAGGGATATCTCTGTTGTGTTTGGAGCGGGAGGAAATCGTGATAAGAGCAAACGCCCCCGTATGGGTGCGGTGGCGGGTAAGTTTGCCAAGAAAATTTATGTTACAAGTGATAATCCACGCGATGAAGTGCCTGAGATGATACTCGAAGATATTTTGGCAGGCCTTGAAGGCAAAAATCATGTTGTAGCCACGCCGGACAGAAAGCTGGCGATTAAAATGGCACTTGATGAACTTAAAAAAGGAGATGCGCTTTTAATCCTGGGTAAAGGGGATGAAGATTATCAAGAAATTAAAGGGGTTAAATATCATTTTGATGACAGGGAAGTTGTAAGAGCACTTTTGGCGCACGGCGCATAAAGCCGAACTCTTATCAGGCGGTGAAATTTTACCTGTAGATAAATTGGTTAATCTGCAATTAAGCAATTAGGAGTAGAATACTCTTAATTAAAATTTAAAGGATTTGTGATGATAGGCAGTATACCCCAACCAGCATTTTATATTTTCAAGTGTCAGCAGAGTGCACCTCCGGGAATGCCGAAACCAAGCTGCGTAAGCCAAAATGATCCGGAATCCCAGCAGCTTTTTCAGCACTTGGCGCAAAGTCTGATGATGAAAGGAATTATCGGTACTGTGCAGCCGGTACAGACGGGATGCTTAAATCGTTGCCAGCAGGGACCCGTTATGCTTGTTGAGCCTGGACACACAATGTATGTAGGATTGACAAAAGAAAAAATTGACCGCATTATAGAAGAACATATTATCGGCGGAAATGTGGTGAAGGAATATGTAATAGCTGAAGAAATGTGGGGGGAACCTACCCCGCCGGCGAGCATAGCCAGATAACAGCTGCTGTTAGTAAAAAATTGTTCGCCCCATACTTGCTTTGGGGCAACTTCATAGGTAATCATAAATTCAGAGACAAAATGAGAAGACGACAATTATTGTTTCACCTTCACTCCACAATTTTGAGTATAATAGTAATGAACAGATTTTGGTATAATTGCAAAAAAGTAGAGAAATGCAAGGTGTCGCTTATTTTGAAGGAGAACAGATATGAACATTACGATGCTTTATAGCAAAATTCATAGAGCAACAGTTACGGATGCAAATTTGAATTATGTAGGTTCTATAACAATAGATCAAGAACTTTTGGATGCTGCCAAGATGCGAGTGGGTCAAAAGATAGATATTGTCAATGTCAATAACGGCGAGAGGTTTTCTACCTATATTATCGCCGGAGAACGGGGAAAGGGTGATATTTGTCTCAACGGGGCTGCAGCCAGAAAAGTGCATAGGGGTGATAAGATTATTATTATTGCCTATGCGATGATGAGCGAAGAAGAGGCAGACAGCTATGTGCCAAAGATTGTGATCCTGGATGATGATAACACCATTTCACAAACTTTTGAAGGATTGAAATAGATGTTTGAAGGATTAGATTTGGGCAATATGAGCAAAATGCTCGAACAGATGCAGGAAAAAGCCAAGACACTTCAGGAAGAAGCCAAAAATATTGAGTTGACAGCGAAAAGCGGCGGTGGGCTCGTCGTAGTAAAAGCCAATGGCGCAGGGGAGATTATAGATGTTGAGATCGATGACAGCCTATTGGAAGATAAAGAATCGCTGCAGATTTTACTTATAAGTGCAATGAATGATGTGATCAAAATGGTAGAAGACAATAAAAAGTCTCAGGCGCTGGGAATGATGGGTGGATTCAATCCTTTCGGATCAAAATAGGTTTATAGTTTTTTGACATCGACAAGATAGTTGAATTCCTTGGATGATTGCAGTTTAACGATTGCTCTTGATGTTAACGAGTGATATCCATCTAACTTAATCACTTTTTTAAGGATTTTGCTTATTTTCATCTTGATTTCTCCTTTATAGTTTTTTGATCTCTCTTTGAGATAATAAAATCATACAATAGCAAGATTACCAAACGGTAACATAGGATAGATGATGAATGAAATGACAGAAGTGATAGCCAACGATTCTCTGGTAAAAATGAAATCAATGCTTGAAAACGGAGCAAGTGCAATCAAGCCGATCCTCATCGGGGAAGAGTATGATCTTGAAGAGTATGACGAGATCAGCCCGCTTTTTTATGCGATACGCAAATATGCTTCTATTGAAATGATAGAGCTTTTGCTTGCGCATGGAGCAAATATTTATGATGTCGATAGAGATGGAGTGAGTGCTCTTGATATCGCTATTAAGTTTAAGCGCAAAGAAGTTGTCAAACTTTGTATAAACAAAGGCATTGATCTAAATCAGACAAAACGAAAAAGCGGTATCTTGCCTCTGATGCTGGCTTCATGTTTTAGTGATTTAGAAATGATCGCACTTCTCATTGAGTCAGGCGCCAAGTTGGATGCAAAAGACGGCTCAGGAGCAACAGCAAAGGACTATGCAAAAAAACTAGGGCAGAAAAAGGTCGTTGAATTTTTAGAAGAAAAAGGAGCCAAGTTTAATCTCTATCCCAATGAATAATGTTGCCTGATTGAACCAATTCAATCTTTGAAAACACAAGCAAGCCGCGGCTTGCTTCCGCATCCTTTTTAACCTTCGGTTTATCATCGTGTAAAAACTTCATCTCAAAATACTCTGATTTTATATATTGCCAAAATGTTATCAAATGGTCTCGTTTGTTATCAATATGTTACGCCTGTTATTTATGATTCATGGCAAATTTGACAACAAGGAATACGCAATGAGTAAAAAAATAATTTTGTCGGCATGTGTTGCTTCGGCAATATTTATGTTTTCAGGATGCGACAGCAGCAACAGCGAAGCAGACGCGGAGGCAACCGGAACATTTATTGATGCGGCAGTTGTGGGGTTATCGTATACATGCGACAAATCAAACAAAAGCGGCGTAACGGACGGGGAGGGAAAATTTACCTGTAAAGTGGGAGACAGCATCTCATTTAAGCTTGGCGCTATGGAATTTGGGCCGGTTGAAGTGGAAGACGGCATGATCGTAACACCTTATATACTGTATCCTAAAAATGATACAGCAGCAGTCAATCTGGCGCAGCTTCTCCTGACGCTTGACAGTGATAATAATCCTGATAATGAAATTGTACTTGATCCAAAACAGGTAGAAGAAATTATAACCAATCCGCTTGATGCAGCAAGCAGCGAGTTTGAAGGAGATGCCCAAACGCTTCTTCGTCAGGCAGACCTTGTGCTGGTTGACGAGAAAACAGCGGTAGATCACCTTAAGAAATCCGATACAGAAGCACCTATTGTAACACTGCTCGGCGAAGAAACAGTTACTATCATGGCAAACGCGGCAAAAACAAGTTATGCAGATGCAGGCGCAACAGCCTATGATGCTTTTGAGGGCGCAATGGATCCTAAAAAGTCCGGTTCGGTCGATACTGCAACAGCAGGCACTTATATTATAACGTATACTGCGACGGACAAAGCAGGCAATAGCGCAAGCAAAACAAGAACCGTGATTGTTCAAGAAGCGCCAGTAGCCGATACGACACCGCCTACGGTAATACTAAACGGGGAAACGACCGTCACCATAATGGTGGGCGCAACGTATAGTGATGCAGGAGCGACGGCAAGCGACAACGTAGACGGCACATTGACACCGATCATGAGCGGAAGTGTCAATACAGCTGCAGCGGGTACCTATGTGATTACATGGACAGCTACGGATGCAGCAGGCAATGTGGGCACGGCAACTAGAACGGTCATTGTTGAAGAGGCACCTGTTGTTGAAGATACAACACCCCCGCAAATCACCCTAAACGGAGAAGAGCTGATAACGGTTTACAAGGGAACAGTCTTTACAGATCCGGGAGCAAGTGCAATCGATGAGGTTGACGGAAGCATCAATGTGGTATCAAGTGGTATAGTAGATACCCAAACGGTCGGAGAATACACGATAACGTATACTGCAACGGATGCAGCAGGGAATACAGCGACCCTAACAAGAACGGTTAAGGTAGTCGAATGCCAGAATGTTAACCCGATTACGGGCGGATGCGAAGACGAGCCCACGGCGCCAACGGAACCTACAGAGCCTACTGAGTGTCAAAATGTTAACCCGATTACGGGCGGATGCGAAGACTAAAACAAATAATAAAGGAGAAAAAATGTATTTTAAATCAAGATTTTTAGCCAGTTCAGTTGTTGCAGCCTCTGTTTTAAGTGGGTCGCTTTATGCAGCCGAGTATGCCAATACGAGTTTTTATGTTGCGTATGATAGCGCCGATAAAACGCAATATGCGCTAGTTATGCCTTCTGTAAATAAAATTTATACACATAAGGCAGGGCAAATCCAAGTTGAGGATCTTACGCAAATCGATAATCAGTTCAGCAGTTTTCCTGCTTACAATAACGGAGAACTTTGTTTCCCTGCCCTTAAAGAGGGCGCTACGGGAGATGGCGGTGCATCGACAATGGCCAATCATTGTTATGATGTAAATTTTTATTATATTCAAAAAGAGATCATTCCTACAGGTGCCGCATTCATGCTTTATTATGATGTTGGAGAGAAGGTTTATGAAGGGCTTGCGGGAAAACCGGATACCTTCCTTGTGGTTAAAGACGGGGAGACGATCAGCAATGAAAACAGTATCACCGAAGACGATTATGAAAATTTCAGTTTTGATCATACAACGGCTACAGCAACGATAGTGGACTCTGCTGTCAAACCCCAAGAGGCACTGCCAAGCAGCATTGCGGGAGAAATGATATTAACAAAAGACAAACTATGGCTGATCGATGGGCTGGTAGTGGTAGAGAGCGGCGCGACATTGACAATCGAGCCCGGTACGACGATTGCGGCTTATGACGGTACGGGAGAACAAACTTCTTATATGATCGTAGATAAAGGTGCGAAGATCATGGCTGATGGTACGGAAACTGAGCCGATTATATTTACTTCTACAAAAGCAGCGATTGACGGCGAAGCGCCTGCAATAGGACAGTGGGGCGGCTTGACAATCATCGGACATGCGGCTAACGATCAGGTTAAAGCGTATGAAGTCAATGCGGACTTTGTAGCGGATGCTACCAATATGGAAGATAACTCGGGTATCCTCAGACATGTGAAGATCCTCAACTCAGGTATCACAATGGAAGTCGATAAAGAGATCAACGGCCTTTCTATGGTGGGCGTAGGTTCGGGAACAGTCGTGGAGAATATTACAGTGGATCTTTCAGATGATGACGGTATCGAGCTATGGGGCGGCACAGTTAATCTGACAAATGTCAATATTACAAGATGTACAGATGACTATTTCGATGTTGATGACGGATTCTCCGGAACCGTAAAAAACCTCAATATCGCAACCACCACAGGCAACGCTGCAGTTGAGATGTCAGGTACGACACATGCGACGTTCGACGGATTTAACATTGTGCAAAACGGTTCGGCAAAAGAAGGCGGTATTTACTTTAAAGGTGATGGCATAGGCGGACATTTTAAAAACGGTACAATCGCAGACAACGTAAACGATACTTACGGCGCGTTCTATTCAATGAGCGGCGACAAAACTTCTGATACCGTCGATGCGGCCAACATTTCATTTGCCAATGTGACAATCGAAGGCACTTCTACAGGCGCTAGATTTACAGGTACTTCAGCGGCTACGCTTGAGGGGATTTATAATGAAGGCAATACCAAACCCCAAGAGGCACTGCCAAGCAGCATTGCGGGAGAAATGATATTAACAAAAGACAAAC
>KB223763.1_pt125 | contig 52075 bp, 52 predicted proteins | sample 524768 | NCBI WGS metagenome assembly AMQJ01 (sample SAMN00998488, study PRJNA167727) | sediment metagenome | isolation source: subsurface aquifer sediment | place: USA: Rifle, Colorado | collected Aug-2009
CCTTGGGTCTATCTGAAGCGAATACATTTTTGCAACTATATCTCTTTTGCCTGCTTCTTGCGCCACATGCATTATGCGCGTCAAAATACCCGAAACCGGATGAAGGCTTAAAAGAGGAAGATGATAATAGTAAACTGCCATTATTTCGGGATACTCTTGTGCTATGGTAAATATTTCAGGTACCGCCTCTTGGCAGAAAGGGCATAGCGGATCCGAAAAGATAAGGATCTTATGCTTGGCATCTTTGTTTCCAAAAAGAAGATGTGCGTCATTATACATACCCGCTGGAACTGTCGGCTTTATCTCGTCACGATAATCATTGCCTGTTTTCAAATCAACTAAATGTCCGGTAACAAGCCCATCCTTAACAAACATTGTTTCAGGCGCATGAATCTCTTTTCCCTGATAAACCAAATCCATAGTGGTAAAAAGCACTGTCCACCCGGGAAGAGCCTCAACGGTTTTACTCTCAACAACTCGCACCCCTTTTGCTTCAACCTGGGGATTTTTTACAATATTTTTTTTAACATATTTTAACAATAATTTATTATCCGGTTGTGTATTTGCGCTAATTGCGATCGTCGCGACTGCTATACTCATCAATAATTTCAACATCAATGACATCTTTCTCTCCTTTATAAACATGATTTGCATCATATGGTTTTTGTTCGGGTGTTATTTTAGCAATAAATTTCAAATAGAGTGTATAGCCCAAACAGACCATACCCATAAAATCACTCAAAACTCCAGGTATAATAAGCAGTATGGCCCCCACAAAATAGGCCGTAGCCGCATCATGAAAACTTTTCATACTCAACTTGCCTTTTGCTACAGAACTAAGATTGTTCATCATGGCAAACGGTGTAGACTGAAGCAGTCTTATTCCCGCGCCCATACTTACTAAAATCCATACAGCACTCCATACAAACCCTATCTTTTCGCCCACTTTAAGCGAAAGATAAAGCTCCAAAAGCAAAAGCGGTATGAGAATAATAATCACAGCTAAACCTTTTGATTTACAACATCTATAACAGCATCAATCAAAACATCTTCTGTATGCAACCCTTCCCTGCAAACAAACTCCACAAGACCGTCTTGCAATTTCTTTCCTATGATTATGGCATAGGGTATCCCTAGAAGTTCATAATCTTTCATTTTGAAACCAAATCGCTCTTTTCTATCATCAAGCAGCACATCTTTGCCTTGTGTTTTTAATTTTTCATAAAGTTCTTCTCCCAACATTCTTTGCTCTTCGTCTTTAACGTTAGAAACGATGATCTGAAGATCAAACGGCGCAGACTCTTTAGTCCAGATACATCCTTTGTCATCATGATGCTGCTCGATAATGGCTGCAAGCAAACGACTCACACCTATCCCATAGGTTCCCATCACCATCGGCTGCGCTTTGCCGTTTTCGTCCAAAAAAGTAGCCCCTAACGGTTCACTGTAACGTGTACCAAGCTGAAAAATGTGTCCTGCCTCTATCCCTTTGGTGTATCGTAATGGTTTACCGCAACAACTGCACAAATCTCCCTCTTGCACAGCAGCAAGATCAAAATATTCTGCCTCAATACCTGCAAGGTTTACACCCACTAAATGATAATCTTTTTCGTTGGCTCCGCAAATGAGAGAAGAGGCATTTTTAAGTGTATTATCCAAAACAACTCTTACCCCTTCCTGTGTTGCAGTTGGACCCATAAAGCCTGCAATTAAACCCGTTTGAGCCAATTCTTCTTCACTGATTTCTGCCAGATCATTAGCATCAACCGCATTGCACGCTTTAACTTCCTGAAGTTCGTCCGAACCTCTTAAGGCAAAAAGAACAACTTCGCTTCTGCCTTCATCATAAAGTGCACGTTTGGCTACTGTTTTTACCAAATAATAGGGATCTACCCTAAAATACTCACTCAGAGCTTCTATCGTTTTTACATCGGGAGTATAAAATTTTGCAAAATTGGCCTCAGGCGCCTGGGCTTCACATTTTTTTTCTTTACGTACGGCCGCTTCTATATTGGCGCCATACTCACAAGCGTCACAAACCACAATGGTATCCTCTCCGCTTTCAGCAAGCACCATAAATTCTTTGCTTCCGCTTCCTCCTATGGCACCGCTGTCTGCCTCGACTACCCTAAACTCAAGTCCCAAACGTGTAAATATTTTTTTATAAGTCTCTTCCATCAATGCAAATTCACGCTGCATATCTTCAGTAGAAGCATGGAAACTGTATCCATCCTTCATTAAAAACTCTCGTCCGCGCATCAAACCAAAACGCGGTCTGATCTCATCTCGAAACTTTAGATTGATCTGATACAGATTTAACGGCAGCTGCTTATAGCTTTGTACCGTTTGCCTGACGAGATTTACCATCATCTCTTCGTGGGTCGGACCCAAAATAAAATCATTCTCTTTACGGTCTTTGAAACGCAGCAGCTCTTTACCGTATTTTTCGAAACGTCCGCTCTCTTGCCAAAGCGATGCAGGAGTCACAAAGCTTAGACTTACCTCTTGACAACCTGCACAATCAAGCTCTTCCTTGACCACGCTATGTACTTTATCCAGTACTTTTTTTCCCAAAGGCAAAAAATTGTAAAGCCCGCTTCCTCCAACCGATTGGATAAATCCGCCTCTTACAAGATAAATGTGGCTTGCCAATGTTGCATCATTGGGTGTTTCTTTGGTAGTAGGTATCAATAATCTTGAAAATCTCACGCGCTGTATCCTTTTGTATGGTGATCATCTTTATATTGTTTAAAATCAATATGTTCTGTATTTATATTGAACATTTCTTTGACAGATTCAAGGCAATTTGCATTTTGTTTCTGCGCAGAAGAGTGTCTGAGGTTTTGGGTAGGGTCATGCAAGAAACGGTTAAACATTTGATACGCCATTTTTCTTATATTTTCTTCATATTCTGCCGGAACAAATCCTTTTTTGATCGCTCTTTGCATTTCACGTTCTATGGCTGCTGATACATGTTCCCGCATTTGCTTAATAATCGGCTCCACGGAAAGCGCACGCAGCCATGCGTAAAATTCATCTTTATAGCGTTCTACGATCTCCGATGCTCTTACCGCCTGCTCTTCCCGTAAAGCGTGATTATCCTGTGATATACTCTGCAAATCATCGATACGGAACAACCGAAGCTTTTCTATATCCATATCTTCGATATCTCGGGGTATGGCCATATCAAACCAAAGTCTTGGAAGCATATCATTTTCTATCATTCCCTTGGTAATAATATATTCCGATGAAGAGGTAGCCGAAAAAAGCAAACGGTATCTATTGAGATACTTATCCAGCTTGTCGCTTGTGTCGGCTTTAACATTTTCACCCAGACCCTGGGCAATCTGCTGCACTTTTTCAAGATCTCTGCCCATAAGCACCACATCGCATCCCGCCCTAAGCAAATGCTTTGCAGCCAATACGCCTATTTCTCCTGTCCCCACAACGACGGCGGTCATGCCAAGCATGTTTTCGCCTAGGATTTTCTGTGCCTGGGAGACCGCAACCGAAGCAATGGAGATAGGGTGTTCGGAAATATTGGTTTCATTCCGTACCTGAGCTGCACATTTGATTGCATAAGAGACTACGCGGTTAAGCTTGCGTCCTGCCGTGCCGTTTTCATAGGAAAATCTGAAAGCCTCTTTTACTTGGCCGGTAATTTGAGACTCACCCACAACTAAAGAGTCCAACGAAGAAACCACAGAAAAAATATGCCCGATCGCCTCTTCATCATCATAGCGTTTTGCCGTTGCTTTAATGTCATAAAAATTCAATGTGCTGTGTTGACTTACTAGGCCCAGTACCGTATGATAGCTTGAAAAATTATCACGCGTTGCCATCACGATCTCTACTCTGTTGCATGTTGAGACGATAAACGCTTCATGAATAAAATCAAATTCGACTAACGCATTGAGCATTATTTTTTTTTCTTCATTATTGGCAAACGCCAACTTCTCCCTCATGGCCAAATCACAATTTTTGTGAGAAAAACTTATCACTTGATAATACATGGTTAAAAATCCCTCTCTATCATCTCTTTGGCAATACCTGAAAGTGCTTTTTCGCCTTGCTGTTCCATGAGCTCTATCGCTTCATCTATAAGTTTTCTGGCTTCCTGATAGGATTTTTCAACAATAAGGTGTTGTTGCATCTGCTCCAAGATCCATGTTTGCTCTTCAAGATTGAGTACCCTGCCGTGCAATGAACGAAGTTTTTGTTTTGATTGTTCGTCTAAAGCTTCATAAAGATAAATATAAGGCAAAGTGGTTTTCCCTTCGGCAAAATCATGCAATGCAGGTTTGCCTAGCGTTATACTGTCTGAGGTGATATCCAAAAGATCATCAATCATTTGAAACGCAAGCCCCAAATTTCTTCCGTAGATCATATACGTTTCTTTAGGCTTTCCGGCCAACAATGCAGCTGCACCGGCACTTGCTTCTATCAAGGAGGCCGTTTTTTGGTAAATCATCCCCAGATAACTCTCTTTATTGTCATTAAACGCTACGGAAAGAGAAACATCTTTAAGCTCTCCCAGACTTAATTGCGTAACTGCATTGGAGATAAGCTTCGCTACGTCAGCGCCGATATTGTTTAGCTCAAAAAAACCTTTAGAGTAGAGTATATCTCCCAGCATAATAGCTGTTTTGTTGCCATAAATAGCATTAAGGGAAGGTTTGTTGCGGCGAGTATAGGCATCATCAATCACATCATCATGCAACAAACTGGCCGCATGTATCATTTCTACCACAGCAGCCGTTTTCACAACGGAAAATCCGGTACCGGCAATTTTCAAAATAAGTTTGGCGCGAAGCCTTTTTCCTTGAGGAAGCTTCATGTACAATGAAGAAACATGCTTGTCATTTAAGTCAGCAACAAATTGTTCTATTTTTCTTTCAACAGCACTTAGCAACTTTTATCCTATTCACACTGTGTCACAATATTTCCTACAAGCTCTATGAAGATGCTATTGGTTCTGTCTTCTAGTTCTTGTTCGATGATCATGCTTTTTAAAAGCATCTCATGCTCCTCTTCCAACCCTTTTTCTTCCAGCAATTTTTCTGCCACCGCCAAACGCTGAAATACCTTTTCAAGTTCCATCTCTACGATATTTTGATTGGCTGATCTTGCTATCCCAAAAAAATTGCTTCTAGGCGTTCCTACCAAAAAATCATCTTCATCATCAAATAGTCTCATCTGCTCTCCATTACTTTTTGTACTCTGCTCATTATAGGAAAAGTATTATATCAAACTTTAATGAATTTCTCATACGCCTCGATTGGCTTAGGCTCACCCAGATAATATCCTTGTGCATATTCGATTTCCAACTCTTTGATTTGCTCATAAATCATTTCATCGCAGACAAATTCAGCAACCAGTTTGTATTCAAAATCTTTAGCCAATTTTTGGATCGACTGAAGCACGATTTTAGTGCGCCGGAAAGAAGTATGAAGCTGAGATATAAGATTTCCGTCTATTTTGATAATATCGATATCCAAATGTATCAAATAATAATAGTTTGCATAGCCGCTTCCAAAATCATCGATGGCAATTTTGGAACCGTAAGTTTTTAATTGCTGGAAAATCAATGCGACTTTGTCATAATCTTGTATTTCATGATATTCTAAAATCTCAAACGTCAATCGATTTGCCACTTCCCTGTTTTTATGGAGATGTTTTGTGATCAGCTTCATCATATCGCTGCTGTACAGATCGTCAAGATCAAGATTGATGCTTACTTGGATATCTGAAAAAGTATGCAGAGTGCTAAAAACTTCCTCCAACACCAATTTGCTCATTTTGATGTATTGTGTGGTGCCTTTGATCACTTTTAAGAAATGATGAGGCGTGATCAGTTTTTTGTCATCTTCTTTGTCGATCAATCGCACCAAAGCCTCGTATTTGATGATTTGTTTTGTTTGGGTGCAAACGATGGGCTGATAAAGACAGCATACTCTTTTTTCTTCCAGTGCTTCTTTGATATAGTTGATATCGCGGTATCTTAGATCATCGATGCTTTGCAGATCTAAAACGATAAAATTATTTTTCCCGCCGCTTTTCACCTCAAGAAGCTTTTCATCCAGTATCCTTTGTATAGACAGCAAAGAAGATGCGCCCTTCGGAATAACCATGGCGCTCATGGAGATACTCAAAGAAACGATATTATTGCCCGTAAGGTATTTTTTTTCTTTCAGGATTTCAAACAGCTTTTGTGTCACTATCCCGATCTCGATCTCATTTTTTGGCACAACGATAAAAAATTCTGTACCCCCTGTTCTTATGAGCTTTGCTTTTAAAGAAAGTTCGGCCAATACGGCCCGGACAAACTCTTTGATGATAGCATCTCCGGCATCATAACCGTATTTTTCATTGATCTCTTTAAATTCGTCTATATCGATTAGTATCGCATTGTATTCATCCAGTCTATTGCGGTTAAAAAATTCTTCCAGATAAAGTTTGGTATGTGCGCCCGTTAACATATCGTTTAAAATGCTTTGACGAAATTTATAGTAACGATACGCCATCAATCCCAGCAGCATCATACTCACTATCAAAAAAACTTCCATTAAGCCGACAAGCATTTTCAAAGGAGAGTTGAAACTATTTAAATAATCGGCATATTCTTCTGAAAGATCGACAACCAAAAGTGCTTGCGTTTGCTCGTCTTCAACGATAGGATAAAGCAATGAAAGCCAAATTTTTTGGGTACCTTCCTGCTGTTTGGCTATGCCTGTTTTTTGCGTCTCATACACCCGGTCAAATACACTGCTTTGCGGAAAAAAAATAGTTTTATATTCAACCGCATCTTCTTTTGATCCATCCAGCAAGAACCGGTAGTGCCCCTTGCTATCTTTTTTAAGCACAAAGATATACTGATACTTTTCATTTAAAAAAGCCTGCAGCACATCATTAAGCTGGCCTCTAAGCTTAGGACTGCTTGTGAGAGCCGACTCGATATGGTTGTTTGTTTTTGCTTGGAGGTACTGAGCTATTTTTTGGACATAATTTTCTGATTTTTGGATCTCGTCTTTTTTAAGTTTTTCTGTATTTTCAACAATAGCATACTGCAAATACAAGGCAAAAAGGATAAGCAATCCTATGATGCCAAAAATAATTCGATTAAAGTATGGCTGCTTCATAGCTCATCTATGACAAACTGATCATAACGTTTGGGCACGACAATATGGTGTTTATCTAATCTCTTTTTCAAAAATAACAATTGAGACCGTCCTTTTCTCCAGTAAAACGCGCCCACTGCTTTTTCGCATGATTTCAGAAAATGATAATCCGTAGCAAACAAAAGCGGTTTACCTTCAGGGATTTGACCTTTTTTTCTTCTTGCCAGATCCAGCATCTCTTCGGTTGTGATCAAAACGATATCGGATTTTTCAAAAGTATTCACCATCTCAATATCGGACGAATGCCTAAATACGCTTCTGTACTCTTTGTCGTCGACATAAAGATAGATAGGAGCCTTTAGACCAAGGGCCTCAAAGATGGTAGCATACATTTTGAGCGTACTTTCTCTCTCTAAAGCGTATAATTGCCCGCACAACAGTAAAAAGAAAAAGAAAAATCTTTTCAAAATATATACTCCAGCTCCAGCATGATTCTGCGATCTATCGGTGAGATAGACAAAGGGCTTAAAAACGAACCGCTAGAGAGGTCATATCTATAAAGATCGGTCTCTTTGGCTTTGTCCAAAAGATTTTCCCCTTTGAGCGTCAGCGTCAAATCTTCGTTGACATTCCAGGTCACCGAACTGGTCAAATCCCAATAATTTTCCCAGTCAAGGCTGTTGCGGTGCCACACCAAACCGTTATAAAAATCCAAGTCTTCATACCGTTTAAAAAAGGTAAAAAACCCGCTCACATCCTCCAGTAAATCAAGTCCAAAAATATTTTTATATTCTGCGTAGTAGACCTGCGTAGTCAGTTTATTATTCGCATCAAAACGATAGTCATAATTGAATACCGAAAAGAAATACTTGGTATCGCCTGACGCTCCGGGGTTTTGAACCAGTCCGTCCTCGTCTTTCATCAGAAGCAGCATCAACCGGATATATTGTTTTTCATCAGTATAAGCAAGCTCCTGCGTAAACCCCAGCGTCTTTTGCGCAGGCACACTCTCAGAAGTTGCATACCCCAAATATCTGCTTAAAGGATCCAGGGCAAACATCACCCGATACAGATAGGTCTTGTATGTCCAGTGTTCGTTGCCGTAGATATATCCTAAACGAAACTGCATTAGGTTGTCATCTTCTACGCCGCCGTTTCTGCCAAAATGAATCCCTTCGATCCCCAACGTCAGCAGCTGATTTTCTGCAAGGGTATACTGGTCTTGCAAGAAAAGCGAAGCGATCGCTTCGCTGTCAAAATCCAAAGATATCTCCCCCCTACCCTGGGCACTCAAACGGTCAAGCTGTTTGAGCCTGCCTTTGACGCCTGCAGCGATCCTGTGTTTCCCAATCGTCTCTTGATAGGTCAGCTCCCCCGTATAAGCACTTGTCGTTGCCTCGGCATCCAACTCTGTTAGGCCGGGCGAAAAAAGACCCAGATAAAGCAAAGGAGTATCATCTTTGGCATAGATCCCTTTCTCAAGCCAGTCATAAGAAAACTGTGCGCGCCAATTCGCATCAAGATCGATCCCGTAGTCCATATGCACATTCAAATAATCCATTTTGCTGGCCTCAGGCGTCGCATCGTAACTAAGACCGGCCAAAGAATCGGCATTTTTCTTCATCACTTGAAGATGAAAGGTTTGATCATCTGTTTTGACATATGAAAAAAGCTGTGTGGTCTCATAGTCCCTTGACAAAGGAAGAGAGGTGCCGTTGTCTATCTTTTCGCGCTTCTCTTTGGTATGCGAAAAGTTAATCATATGAGCAAAATCTTTCTCTTGCTTGGCATAGCTGAGCGTTTGGGCATTATACCCCCTGCTTCCTCCGCTTAGGCCCAGTTGCCCTCCGCCGTCACGCTTGGGATCTTTGGAATAAAGAAAGATCGTCAGATAGGCAGGCTCCACAGAACTTTCGAAAGAAGGAATCATATAGTAAAACTCGATATGATCGACAAAATCGATATTGATATCCCCATACAGTACCAGTCCGCTTCCTGCCCACCCCTGGGTGATCTCCACCCCGTCGATGTAGAGCCGTATAAAATTGCTCCGGTAAGGCTCAAACGCACCGCTGGTAAGCGGATCGGGCAAGCCGAATCTGTTCTCATGATAATAGATCACCGGCGTAGTTTTGAAAACATCTCTAAGTGTTTTGGCACGCATCTCTTCAAGCTGTTCTCTGCCAAAAAGCACCAAATGCCCTTTGTTCTCATCGATAGTCTTTTGACTTAAAGCATTTTTTTTGTCAAACTCCTGCATCATACCCTCAACACTTTGCGCATTGGCGGCAATGCACAAAAATACGCATAAAAGCGATACGCGCCTTAGTACGTTCATTCCTTTTAAAAAACTTCCCATCCCTTGTCCATTTCTCATAAAATTTGAACCTAAGTATATCTCAACTCAAATAAAATACATATTTTTTAGTATATTCTTATCAAGTACGTTTTATACTACTGCATCAAATTCAACAGAAAGACAGATATCCCTATGACAAACAACGAAGCTTTTAAGATCCTGACAGAAGAGTACACCCTTAAACTTGCAACCACGCAAGAAGACTTTCAAGCAGTCAAAGCCGTAAGAGCTGAAGTATTTGCTCCCAAATACAATATGTCACGCGAACTTCTTGAAAGCAAAGGGTATCTTTTTAGTGAAGACGACAAGCAATCATTTTTATTTCTTTTGCAGCATACCCGCACAGGAAGATATGTAGGAACAGCGAGAAATTTTTTTATAAACTCTGATTCAAAAATACTTTCAATGCCCATGCAAAAAGATGGGCACGTAGAGGGAATTGATCATCTTGTCAACAATATACCAATTTGTGAAATTTCTAGAATGGCGCTTTCAAATCAACTAGATTCCTATAAAGATTTTTCTGAACTTAAATTAAGAAATTATCTTTCTTTAGGATTAATGATTACCACAAGAATAAATTTTTTTCTTTATCGATATGCTATTATTTTTGCAATCATGGAACCTTCTTTGCATCGCATACTTAAAAGACAAGGTGTCAATTTCGAACAAATAGGGGAGCCTGTAGATTACTATGGCATGAGAACCCCTTTTGCAATCGACAGAAAAAAACTGTTAAAAGAAACCGAAGAATCAATGGGCGACATCACAAGGCACTACCTCAAAGCGCTCTGCAAAGATCCTGAGCCTTTTTGGCAGTTTATCGATGCCAACCCTTACCTGGACCGGTCGGATATCCGGCTTGAAAAGATCTGCGAACTTTTTAAAACCCATGGCGAGGACGTAGAGCTGTCATACCTGCTTGAAGAAAATGAAGAGATGGCTGCGGCAAACGCATAAAACTTTTTATCTTTTATTTGCCGTCTTCATCTTCATCAATAACGAAGATAGTATCTGTCACCCTGTTTTTGAATTTAAGGGCTTCTACATTTTGCTGCAAAAGAACTTTTTCCGCCTTCAGCGCATCCACCTCTCCTTGAATACTGTTAACTTTTTTACTCTCATAGTAAATTTGGTTACTTAAATAAATCTTTATCATCGTCAATATAAGAACAATGGCTACAGATATAAAAATGATACTGATCATTCCAAGCGTAATACCGTTAGGTTGCGATCGTTTTATTTTTTTCATCTAGTTAAACCTAAAACTTCGTAATTTTGCCGATCTGCTTCTGGGATTGGATTTAAGCTCCTTGTTGCTTGCAGTGATGGGCTTTCGTGTCAACACTTTTCCCAAGGCATGGTTTTTGCCGCAGGTACATCGTATCGCATGAGGATCACAAATGCACGCCGTGCTCCATTTTTTAAAACGCTCTTTCACTAAACGGTCTTCAAGAGAATGGAATGTAATAAGTGAAACCACTTCTTGCGGATAGTGTTTCGCCTCTATGGCATCAAGAAGCCCTTCTATCTCTCCCAATTCATTGTTGACCTCTATGCGTATCGCTTGAAACATTAACGTTGCAGGGTGGATTTTTCCTCCGGGAGGTATCACTTGCTTGGCGATTTCGCTCAATGCTTTTGCGCTGCTTATAGGTGTTTTTGAGCGTGCCTCTATGACAGCTGCTGCCAATTTTTTAAAAGAGCGAATTTCGCCATAGATATCAAAAATATACTCCAATTTCTCCTGAGAATACGTATTGACCACCTCATAAGCCGACAAAGAGGCTGCGGAATCCATGCGCATATCCAAAGTACTGCTTTCAAAACTGAATCCTCTCTCTTTTTTATCCAGCTGCAAAGAAGAAACGCCAAAATCTGCAAGCAAAGCAACAATGGGTTCTTCTTTAAGCGTAGGGAGCACAGCAGCAAATGTTCCCTTATAAAGCGTGCTTCTGTTTGCATAAGACTCAAGACGTTTCTTTGAAAATGCCAATGCTTCATCATCACGGTCTATCCCTATATGTTTAAGATGGGGGTAGCGAGACAGCATATGGAAACTATGGCCTGCATACCCCAGGGTACAGTCAACAAAATATCCGTCCCTCACATCGGAAAAACTCTCCAATACCTCTTCAAGCAATACAGGAATGTGAGGTGCTTGCACAAAAAATCCTTTTAGAAAGCATTCGCTTTATAATTCTTTATTTTTTAAAGATGTTATAATACCTAAATTAGATGAAAAAGGTTTTTATGGGTATGAATGAATATCTGGTTGAACAGATTAAACATGTTTCACTATCGATGTTTAACAAAAATTTCTTCAGTGTTTACCATGGTTCTATTTCCGCAAGACTTTCGTCTTCAGGTTTTCTTATCAATAAAAAAGATGCTATGCTTGACAGCATTAGTGAAATCTCGCTGATTACACTTGATTGTCAAAAAAAAGATTACCGATGGAGCGAAGCCAATCATGATGTTGCCATCCATGAACATATTTATGAAGCTATCCCTAGTGCCAAATATGTTTGTTATACGATGCCTCCCTATGCAACAGCTTACTCTTTAAAGCACGGAAAGGTTTCGCCTGCTGACTATTTTGGTCAAAAAGTTTTAGGGGAAGTGGTTGTCTACGATCCCAAACAGAGTGATGATTGGCTTGAGCGTGCACCTTATGAGATACCCCGATTTTTTCAAAAGCATGACACCCATCTTCTTCTTGTCAAAGGGTTCGGACTCATCTCTTATGATAGGGACATTATAGAGATGGCGAAAAAAGTCTCTATATTGGAAAATTCCTGCAGACTGTTGGCATTGAGTGCAAATCTGTAAAGAGTTTTGTAAAGCTTAGTTTTGTTATACTTTTTGTTACCGCCATTCATGAAAGCAGGTAGGGGATGAACCAAACAAAAAAAAGACTAAAAATTATTAAGCTTGCTATTTCTATTACAGATATTGAAACCATCCAGCTTCAAGTGCTCAAACTGGGTCTTCTTAGAACAGATGAGAAAATAAAAGAAATTCTCACAGCGCTTCAATCGGAAAATTATGCACAAGCCCAAGCGCTCATTACCACCTATATTGAAACATACACAGATGAGATCATCCAAAGAACTTTTCAAGAAGAAGAGCAAATACCGGGAGAAAAAGAATATGCTCTTATTGAAGAGTTTGATCTCTTTATCACCGAAGAAAAGCATAAAGAATCAAATAAAGAGATAGATTTTGATTCTTTTTTATATCCAGATACTAAATCTTCAAAGAAAAACAATACCTATACAGATTTTAACGATTTGCTTCAAATTGATCCAAATGATGTTTTAGCTGACAATATCAATCCGGTCTCTTTTGGCATCAATGATAATTTTTTTGATATACAAACCGATCAAACAATCGATACCCCCGAGACACCAAAAGATGATTTTTTTGATACATATAAATCCACAACCGCAAAAAACAGCATTTCTCAAGAAGAGGCACAAACATTAGCTGATGAAGAGTATTTTCAAAAACAGTCAATTTTAAAATCTACGAGAAAAACAATACATTCCGGATATAAACCTATCCCCCACATAGAACAAAAGCTGCACAATATGTATACTCAATTTCCTCCAACCGAAGAAAATTTTGAAGATTTTTCTTCGGTTTCAGATTGGCTATTGCATATTAGCACCGAAGGCTATAGTGATGAAGACATAGAAGCACTATTTACAAAAGTGAAAGAACTGCGCAGCACCGACAAAACCCAGGCAGTACAATTACTGTTGCTAGCAGGAGCAACGGAATCAAAATTTGCGCAATTTATGCTAGCCAGAGAGCTCTACAAGGGGGGATTGCTGAAAAAAAATATTTCCGAATCTATCACCCATATCTACCGGTTAGCAATGGATGATTACCCTGAAGCACTGTGTGATTTGGCACAATTCTACGAACACGGTATAGGCAAAGAGAAAGACAAAGAACAAGCATTGTCTTTATATAAAGAAGCTATGGATTTAGGTGTTCAAAGAGCCGCATCACATTATGAAAGAATGAAAAAGAAAAAGAAAAAAATTTTTGGAATTTTTAAAAAGAGAGATGATGCATTCGTTATATAATTAAACTCTTTGTGCAATTAAACCGGTAGATCCCAACCCTCTTGTCCTCAACTCGATTCGGGATCAGAATTCACATAACGTTAGTCATTGAAGGCTTGGGCTGCAATCTGGTTTATAATTTAAGAGAGGCTTTCAATCATTAATTGTTTAATCGCTTCATATGCTACTTCCATCATCCTGTCAATCTCGTCTATGGAAATAACAAAAGGCGGCATAAAATAGATTACATGCCCCAAAGGCCGCAGAAGCACCCCGTGCTTCAAGCCGTATTCATAAATACGCAATCCTATCCTTTCTTGCGGGGCATAGCCCTGAAGCTCTACTGCTGCGATCATACCTTGCTGTCTTACTTTTTTGACATTTGTCAGTTCTGTAAACTTTTCCAGTTTCATTTTGATATGATCAGATTTCTTTTCATTTTCACCCAAAACATCCATGGATTCAAAAATCTCCAATGTAGCCAAGGCAGCAGTGCAGGCTAAAGGATTTCCTGTATAGCTGTGGGAATGCAAAAACGCTTTGTATTCATTGTACTCACAATAAAAAGCCTGATAAACGTCATTGGTTGTCATCACAACAGACAAAGGAAGATAACCGCCGGTAAGCCCTTTGGAGAGTGTCATAAAATCAGGAGAGATCCCTGCATGCTCGCAAGCAAACATCTTCCCGGTACGCCCAAAGCCGGTCATGATTTCATCTGCAATAAGATGCACACCAAACTTTTCTGTGAGTTCTCTTGCGCCTCTGAGGTAGTCAGGATGATACATATGCATCCCTCCCGCCCCCTGAACAAGAGGTTCAAGAATAAATGCTGAAATCTCCTCTCCTCTTGTGCTCAATACCTCTTCGAGTACTTCCAGTGCCTCATGGGCTGAATCTTGACGCTGGTCTTTAGGCACGGGCACCTGCAGGCATGCCAAAAGCAAGGGCCGATACGTCTCCTTGTAAAGCGCTACATCTCCCACGCTTAAGGCCCCTATGGTTTCGCCATGATAACTGTTGGCTAAAGACAAAAACATAGATTTGCTGATGCCTTTATTGAGATGATAGTGGTAGCTCATCTTGAGTGCCGCTTCCACTGAGCTTGAACCATTGTCTACATAAAAAACCTTTTGCAGCTTATTGGGTGTTATGGCGACGAGCTTATGTGCCAACTCGATTGCAGGCTCATGCGTAAAACCGGCCAGCAAGACATGCTCAAGCGTATCAAGCTGTGTTTTGATCTTTTCATTAATGATTTTATTGGCATGCCCAAACAAATTGACCCACCAACTGCTTATGGCATCTATGTATGCATTCCCGTCAAAATCATAGAGATAAATTCCTTTGCCTGATTTGATTGGAATAAGAGGCAAAGTCTCATGATCTTTCATTTGCGTACAAGGATGCCATATCACTTCAAGATCTCGTCGCATCATTTGATTGTTTTTGCTTACTGTCTCATCCAATTTGAACCCCATTTCAATTACTATTAACCACAACTTGATTAGAATATTGTACAAATTTTTAGATTGAAGGCAGATAAAGCATGATAAGTTGGATGCAAAAACATAACAGGTATCTCGTGTGGACTATTTGGATAGCCACAATTGCATTTATAGGCGCTGGTTTTGTAGGCTGGGGAAGCTATACTTACGGCACCAAAGCAAGCGCTGTAGCAAAGGTAGGAGAGATAGAAATCCCAAGGTCAAAACTTGATGTAGCATACGGAAATATTTACAATCAATACAATGAAATGATGCAAGGCAAACTCGATGAGCAAAAAGCCAAAGAACTAGGACTTATTCAACGTGCTTTTGATACGCTTGTAACACAAGCAAAAGTACTTAATTTTGCCAAAGATCTTGGTGTTATTGTTTCAGATAAAGAGATAGCTGATAAACTTCAATCCATTCAAGGATTTCAAAAAGATGGTGTGTTTGACAAAACCATCTATGAAGGCTACCTTAAAAGCCAAAGACTCAAAGCTAAAGTCTTTGAAGCTATGCTGAAAGATGAAATAACCATCAACAAAACGCTTAACCTGCTTAGAACACCTAACTTTTCTTTGGAAATAGAAACAGTAGGCGGAGCATTGAACGTCGCTGATAAGCTTTCTTATAAAGTACTCACATCCAATGATGTAAATATTACATTAGATGAAACAAAAATTAAAAACTTTTGGGAAACACAAAAAGAAAGTTACATGACGCCAAAAACCTATAGTTTTTCAATCGTATGGACACCAAGCGCAACAGCCGATGTCACAGAAGAGGAAATAAAAACCTATTATCATGCCAACAGCTTCAACTATACTGACGCTGAAGGCAAACCTATTTTATTTGAAAAAGCAAAAGATTTCGCAACTAAAGACCTTAAGCTAAGCAAAACCAAAAAGGCTGCTCAAAAAAATTATATTGAATTTAAGAAAGGAGATATTCAAAGCAGTGAAAAAATGACACTTTCTCTGAACGATCCTCGATTGTCAACAGAACTTTGGAGTGAAATACAAACCAAAAATATCGGTGATATTCTAAAGCCAAAAGTTGTAGGAGACAGATATGCAACAGTCAAAATAGATAACATAGCAGAATCCAAAGTGATGACCTATGAGGAAGCCAAAGAAAAAGTTGTCGCGGCCTATACGGTTCAGGCACAAAAAGAAGCATTGTCATCACTCGCACAAACCGTGCTGGAAAATTTCCAAGATGCCAATGCTACCGTTTCAAATTTTGTGACACTGGAAACACATGACAATTTAAAACCGCTAAATACACAAGAAAGTTTACAATTTTTAGAAAAACTCTTTACATCTTCAAAAGAAAAAGGTATTATAAACGTATTAGACAAAATAGTGGTATATAGCATTTTAGAACAAAAGATTTTGCCGTTAGACACTAACAAAACAGAAGTTGTCAAAAACAGTGTCAATCAAATAAAGCAGAGTATTTTTGAAACAAATCTTATCAAAATGTTAGATAAAAAATATCCAACAGAAGTTTACATGGGAGGACTCACAAATTGAGTGAAACAATTTTAGCTATTGATATTGGTTCTACTAAAATTTGTGCGATTATAGCTGAAATTGAAGAGGGCAAAGTGCAAGTGCTTGGCCACGGAATTTCCAAGTCCCAAGGTATAAAAAAAGGCGTTATTACCAATATTGAGCTTGCGTCCAAATCTATCAAAAAAGCTTTGGGCGATGCCAAGCGTATTGCCGGATGCAATATGGCCTCAGCGATTGTTTCCATCTCAAATGCGTATGCAAAAAGTTTAAACTCTACGGGTGTTGTAAATATTCCGCATAAAGATATTTCTATTAAAGAAATTAACCGTGTAATACAAACAGCACTCTACAATGCCAGCGTACCCAATGAATATGAAGTCATTCATGTCCTTCCTTATAATTTTAGAGTAGATGACCAAGATTTTATAGAAGATCCTTTTGGGATGAATGCCAGTCGTATGGAAGTTGATGTCAACATCATTATGACCCAAAAATCAAATCTATCAAATCTTAAAAAAGCCGTACGATCTGCCGGAGTAGATATAGACGGAATCGTACTCAGCGGTTATGCTTCGGCGATAGCCACCATGGATATAGATGAGAGAGAACTTGGTATAGCCGTAATAGACCTGGGCGGTCAAACAAGTAATCTTGTAATCCATACAGGCAACTCTATCCGCTATAACAACTTTTTGGGTGTAGGATCAAATCATATCACCAATGATCTCTCTATGGCATTGCATACGCCATTGCAGGTAGCAGAAAATGTCAAAATTCAATACGGCAATCTCATTGAAAGCAGCAATGAAATCATAGAGCTTCCCATCATAGGTGATGAAGAAAACCGCAACGGTGTTTCTCTTGAAATTGTACACAGCGTTATCTTCTCCCGTGTAGAAGAAACATTGATGATATTGGCTAAAATGCTTGAAAAAAGCGCGCTTAAAGAACAGATAAGTGCCGGCATTATACTCACAGGCGGCATGACTAAACTTAAAGGCATCAGAGAATTGGCACAAGCTATTTTTACGGGCATGGCAGTCAGGGTTGCCTATCCTAAAAATGTAGATGGGCTTTTTGAAGAACTTAAGGATCCGGCCTATTCAACCGTGGTAGGCCTTTTGCTTTACAGGGCAGGAAAACATACACCGTATGAAATCAATTTTCAACAAGAAATGCTGCACTCAAAAACTGATCATGAAGACAACTTAGGTGATATTAAAATTACCAATACCGTCAATCAGGCAGTCGAGAGCAAGGCATATAAAAATAAACCGATCTTGAAACGTCCAAACCAAAAAGATACAGAAACTATTCAAAACACAGACACAATCATATTTGAAGATTTGCCTGACGTCAACAAAGAGAAAGGTCATCCGTTTAGAAAGTTGACCAACTGGGCAAAGCAGCTTTTTTAAATATATCACATCAAAAAAAGGAGGGAGAGAAACATGGAAGAGTTTGACATCAATGTTATCGAAACAAAATGTCGCACAAACGGTGCAAAGATAAAAGCGATCGGTGTTGGCGGCGGTGGCGGCAATATGATTAACCATATGATCAATGAGGGGATTAGTGATATTGACCTAATCGTAGCCAATACGGATGCGCAGGCTTTGGAAACATCGGTTGCACCTTTTAAGTTACAGCTTGGTATGAATGCTACAAGAGGATTGGGCGCAGGAATGATCCCGGACAAAGGAAGAGAGGCAGCGCTTGAAAGCTTTGAAGATATCAAATCAATGCTTCAGGGTTCGGATATAGTCTTTATTTCCGCAGGCCTTGGAGGCGGTACGGGAACAGGTGCAGCTCCCATTATTGCACAAGCAGCCAAAGAAGTAGGAGCCTTGACCGTTTCTATCGTTACAAGCCCTTTTAAATTTGAAGGTCGCAAAAGAACCAAACTTGCAAAAGAAGGCTTAGAAGAACTAAAAAGAGAAAGCGACTCCATCATTGTAGTTCCCAATGAAAAACTTCTCTCGATTGTAGAGAAAAATCTGGGCATTAAAGAGAGTTTTAGAATGGTTGATGATATTCTCTCTCAAGCAGTAGGCGGTATCTCAAAAGTCATTTTATCCCATGGTGAAAACGATATCAATCTTGATTTTGCCGATGTAAAAACAGTAATGAGCCATAAAGGACTTGCGCTGATGGGAGCCGGATACAGCACAGGAGCCAATGCAGCCTATGATGCAGCAAAAGCGGCCATAGAATCCCCATTGCTTGATAATATTTCTATCGATGGGGCAATGGGTGTGCTCGTACACTTTGACATTCATCCTGATTATCCGATTATGGAGATCAGCGAAGCGATGAATATTATCGAAGAGAGTGCCGATGAAGATGCAAGCGTTATCTTTGGAACGACCACCAATCTGGATATGGATATAGATGAAGTAAGAATCACTATTATTGCAACAGGATTTGAGGATAAAAATGCTATTGCAGAGCCCACAGTGAGACACCAAGAGACACTTCTTGGCAGCAGCACCTCTTCTTCAGCCACCATTCATACACTAAGAGCTGCAAACAAAATGGTTGTTGGCGGCTACAATGGTGAAAATGAAGATATTTTGGATGTCCCGACTTTTCTCAGAAAACAGATGGACTGACAGCCCAATAAATTTATAAAAAAGAGAGTTTTCTCCTCTCTCTTTTTTTTCAATACATTACAAAACCTATCTGCCTTGAAAGTCTGCTTTATTAATCTTTTTTTGCTATGATTACCCAAAAATATTGCCTAGGAATACGCTATGAAATATATCAAAAAACTTTCACACATTACCGCGCTTAGCGGGCTTGGGGTTTTGCTTGCCGCGGGCGTTACAGGTTGTGGAAACGAATCGCAATCCCAGGAAGAACAACCGCAAGCCAAGGGAGCTTTTGTCATCATAGAAGAAACAGCTCCGGGCAAATACAAAATCAAAGATGAATTTCCTGCCGAGGAAACACGTATTGTTCTTAAAAAACTGGACGGAAACGAACAAGTACTAACCCAAGAAGAGATGGATGCTCTCATTAAAGAGGAAGCAGCCAAAATAGATAACGGCACCTCGGCACTAACTCAGCCCGATGCACAAATGTCTCAACAAGGCGGAATGGGATTGGGCGAAGCAATTCTTGCAAGTGCGGCAGGCGCTATTATCGGCAGCTGGATAGGCAGTAAACTTTTTGGAAACCAAAACTATCAAAATAACAGAAAAGCCGGGTATAAGTCTCCTTCAACCTACTCTCGAAGCGCAAACAGTTTTAGCAAATCGGCATCAGGCGCCAAAAGTACTCGAAGCGGTTTTTTTGGAAGTCAAAGCGGCTCCACAAGAAGCGGAACCTCCTCGTTTGGCGGGTAAAAGATGGTAAATTTGCAAAAAGTAAAACCGCTGCAAAAAGACTATCTTGAGTCGCTTGGCTTTGTGTGGCATACAGACGGTGATGAAACAAGCTATCTTGCGGACACGCTCGTTGTGCTCTCTGAAGCTGAAGCTGAGGCTTATTATGAAGCAGGCAATACGCTTTATGAGATGTTTATACAGGCATCCCAATATGTTATAGATCACAACCTTTTCCATGAGATAGGAATTCCTTTTAATTTGGTAGAACTTATTAAAACTTCTTGGGAAAACGAAATACACTGGCACCTGTATGGCCGTTTTGATCTTGCAGGGGGCATAGACGGAAAACCGATCAAACTTTTGGAATTCAATGCAGATACCCCTACAGCACTTTTTGAAACAGCCATTATCCAATGGGCGATACTTAAGCAAAACAACCTGGAAGAAAAAAGCCAGTTCAACGGACTTTATGAAGCTCTTTTGGACAACTTTAAAAGACTTGTTACGCTTGAAGAGAGCGTAGATGCATTCAAAGAGCGCTATGAGGGCTGGAAATTTCTTTTTACTTCCATCAGAGGCAATGCCGAAGAAGAAAACACCGTAAGACTTTTACAGCATATTGCAACAGATGCCGGCTATCGTACTGAATTTGCCTATATTGATGAGATAGAATTTTCTTCTGAAGAGGGTATTTTTTATAATGGTGAAACCTACGAACTGTGGTTTAAGCTTATTCCCTGGGAAGATATTGCCTTAGAAGAGTCTGATTTGGCAATGCTGCTTACTGATATCATAAAAAATCAAAAAGCTATCATATTTAATCCTGCCTATACCCTGTTATTTCAAAGCAAAGGGCTGCTCAAAGTCCTTTGGGATCTCTATCCGGAGCATCCGCTTTTGCTTGAAACTTCTTTCTCCCCGCTAAAAGATCAAAAACAGGTAAAAAAACCTGTCTTTGGCAGAGAAGGCGGCAGTATAACGATTCTAGACGAAAATGGAAAAAATATAGCTGCCAACCAAGGAGAATACGGCAACCATAAAATGGTCTATCAGTCTTACGTGCAACTTCCAAAAGATACAATGGATCAAAACTATCAAGCCGGCCTTTTTTATGCCTATGAAGCCTGTGGACTTGGATTTAGAAAGGGAGAAAAAATCCTAAACAATATGTCTAAATTCGTAGGGCATATCATTCAATAATTCTTGCATAAATTTTAAAAAAAATTATAGAAAAAAGATTATTTTTACACTATAATTATTCGAAAATTTTTACAATAAGGATTAGAATGAAAATTTCAGACATTGTGTTTGAGATGCAGACAAATTATGTGAAAGATGAAGATATTGAAAGTATCGTGGCCTTTATCGAGAAAAATGGGTTCAATGCACAAAAAGTAGATGACCGCCTTTTAGCATTGGGTTATGATGCTATCTTTAGTGACGCAGAGATAGATGGAGGTTATGATACAAGAGAGAAAATCTTCAACCATCGGAAACATTTAGCTGATGAGTAAAACTTACTCATCATACTCCAACAGCGTACAAAACTTATTAAAATTATTCAAGTGATAAAAAATTAGATTATGGTGCACTGTACAACTCAGGTTTCGCATGCTGCATCATTTCTAACTCTTTTTCGGCAGAAATCACTATCTTTTCGTTATAAACAAAAGAAAGACTTTCATTTCTTTGCTCATAATCAAAATGATTTAAAATAAGTTTCATAGCTTCTATTCTGGCTTGATGTTTGTCGTTAGATCTAATGACATGCCATGGCGCGTAAAGATGGTTTGTTTTTTTAAGCATTTGGTATTTCATTTTACTAAATTCATCCCATAATCCCTGAGACTGAAGATCAACTTCGCTAAGCTTCCATTTTCTCAGGGGGTCTGTTCTTCTTTGCTCAAATCGTGTTGCCTGAACAGATTTTTTTACACTAAGGTAGAGTTTGATTAAAACAATTCCTTGTCTGGATAACGACCGCTCAAAACCCGTAACATCATTCATAAAAATATCATACTCTTTGCGTGTACAAAAACCAAATACGGGTTCAACCATCGCACGATTGTACCAACTCCTGTCAAAAAGAATGATCTGGGCGGCCGAAGGAAAATGTTCAATATATTTTTGAAAGTACCATTGTGTTTTTTGCTCTTGTGTGGGTTTTCCTAAAGCGACAATACGATAGTGTTTTGGATTCATGTAGCGCGAGACTGTACCGATCAAGCTTCCTTTTCCTGCCGCATCCCTTCCCTCAAAAATAACAATCAGCTTTTTGCCTTGCTTTTCGATGTACTTTTGCAATTTAACCATCTCGGCTTGATAGATTTCAAGCTCTTTGAGCTCTTTGTACATTTTTAAGGCTTCATGATTTTTTGAATGAAATGCAGCAAGCTCACTGCGTAAACTATCAATTTCATTTTGCAAACTCTCTAAAGTAACGCTGTCCATTAAAAAACCTTTATGAAACTAAAATCGGGCGCAATCACGCAATCCCGATAAAATATTTGTAGAAAAGATAAAATTCTATACTTTTTTTTTTAAATGCCTGCTGAGGGGAGCCTTGGCTACTTCAAAAGATTCTTGCATTCTACTTGCACAATGTCAGGCTGAGGCATATCCAATCTTGCTGCTGTAAGTTTTCCTTTCCATATGCATCCCGTATCCAAGGCCAATACATTGTCGTCTTGATAATAACCCAAAGCCGACCAATGTCCAAAAACGATTTTTAAGTCTATTTTTTTACGGTAAGAAGAGAGAAACCAGGGAGTCATCCCTTTGTTTGTGAGCATTTCGCTCGGCGGTCCTTTTTGGTCAAAATCCAAACGGTGGTCATTGAAACAAAAACGCATTCGTGTAAACGAACTCATCAAATAACGGTCTATATCAGCAATATCTGCTTTTCTATCAAATCTGCCGGTGTTCTTTTTCAATAGTTTTTCCAACCAAATATGAGCATTAGCGCTCTGCAGTTCTGTTTCAAGGTGTGCCGCATAGCGAATAGCCATGCCCAGATCAAATTCAGGAGAGATCCCCGCATGCGCCATACAATATCCCAACTCATAATCAACATGTAAAAACTTTTGATCCTTGATCCAGTCTATCAGTTTTTTAGCCTCAGGGGATTCCAATATAGGATCTAGTGTTGCATTGGATTTTTTGATACCGTAATAGGCTCCGATGAGTGCAATGTCGTGATTTCCTAAAACAATTTCCACACTATGGCGAATATCATAAAGATATTCAAGTGTTTCCAGGGATTCCTTTCCCCTGTTAACAAGATCGCCAACCAGCCATAATTTGTCATTTTGCGGATTAAACTCTATCTTTTGCAACAGTGTTCTTAAGGAAGCATAGCACCCTTGTATATCTCCAATTGCCCAAACTGCCATTATCTAACCTTTTTTTGAATAGAAAATAAAACATCAAAACGTAATGTCATCTTTATATTTTTCATTTTTTATCCGCCTTGTTTAATAATTTTTCACGATATGCCTGTATTTTTTCTTCAAATGTCATCATGGCATAAGCAGATGAAGGTGAAGGCAAATATATTTTCTCTATTTTCAAATTAGAAAAATGTTTTTCAAAAAGTTTTTCTGCTTTTTTGCCTGTAAAAGCTAATTTTTTGATGCTTGGGTGGGTTTGTAAAAATGAAGCAATATCATTTACCTCTTCTTGTTCAAGATTGCTGTCAAGCGAGTTATTTCTTTGACATGTTTGCACCATATCCCACAATCCGAATTTCATCTCTTTAAGTAGCCAAATTTTTTGATCTTTGTTAAGAACGGGATATTTTGTAATTGCTTCAAGTATTTTCCAAAATTGATTACGGGGATGTGCATAATAAAAATTTTTTTCAAATGACTGAACACTGGGGAACGAACCCAATATCAAAATCTCCGTATTTTTAAACACAATCGGCGCAAAAGGATGCTCTACTATTTTATTTTTCACTGCTTAGCGACCCTCTTTATTTATTTACATGCCTTTTGCATATTTCTTATCATCAATACCAAAAGTGCCAAAGAGAAGATTTTAAAGTTAATTTCACTTCCTTTATGAGTATTGACAAACACCGAAGTTTGCGTCATCTCTTCTCCTGCCAGCTGCATCGCTACAATATCAGGAAGATAATAATGCCCAAAAAGCAATCCGGTAGCTATCACAAAAAATACAGCGATTTGTGTAAGCCTATCTCTTTCAAATTTTTTATACTTGTATCCTTCGTACAAAAAAATACTTGCCAGTAAAATATCTATCAAATAAGAAAGTCTCACAAAGTTTTCCGTCATAACAATACCCTCTTGATACTGACTCAGTACTTCACTTTGCAGCCATACTTCTGTATGAAACGTTACGGGCGCCACCACAACACCTGCAAAAAGTCCTGCGCCAAGCACAATACCCATAAGCGTCAAATACAATATGGTCGCGATTTTAAAATATTTGTTCATTGTTTTCCTTGTTAAAATGGATTATAAATCCCCTATCCCACCCGGACAGGTCCTGATAAAAATCAATATATTTTACTCCGATTTCATTGGCAAAAACCTGGAGAGATGATTTTTGATCATATCCCATCTCACACGCAAGATAATTAACGCCCCTATTGCTTGCATCAACCACAATCTGCTTTAAAAGTTCATCTCCTGCCTTGCCGCCAAAAAGTGCCTCTTTGGGCTCATAATTTGCAACATTGGGCTCAAGTGCGAAATTATCTGCAATATAGGGAGGATTGGAGATGACAAACTCTATGTCTTCTTTTATCTCGTCCATCAAATTACTTTTGAGCAGCGTAATCTGTTTTTGCAGGCCAAAATGTTTAATATTGCGCGCTGCTACCTTCAGAGGGGTATCGCATATGTCCGTAGCAATAATTTGAAGCTCAGGAAATTTACGTGCCAATACAATAGAGATAGCCCCGGAACCAACTCCTATTTCTACTAAACGAGTTATTTGTTTTTTTTTAATGATCTTGGAAGCATGATCGATAAGAAGTTCGGTTTCAGGACGAGGAATAAGCACGCCCTGCTCCACAAAAAGCTCAATATCATAAAAGCTTGCCTTTCCTGCGATATATTCATAGGGCTCATGCATCGCTCGCCTTGCAACAAGCAACCCGAAGGCTTTGACGTTTTCTATCTTATCATGTTCATGCATGTGCAAATAAACCCGCTCTTTTTGAAGATGATAAGACAAAAGTAATTCGGCCTCAAGCAAGGGACGCTCACAGCTGCTCATCAACTCTTCTCGCGCCCAAAATATACCCTGTTTGATGGTCATAATCAATTATCCTGCTTGTCTATAAAGGCAAAAATATTCCCGCCCTTCTTGCCTGTATCATCTTTTGCTTCAATGGATTGTTCTTCTTTCATAATTGTATTGCTTGCATCATATCCTAACTCTTTAAGCCTTTGGAGTACAGGAGGATGAGTGTAGTAAAAAAAGATCACCAGAGGATGCGATTTTGGAAAAGATTTGTTTTCTGTAATCAATTTTAACAATGCCGAAACAAGATTTTCTCTGCCCCCCATTTCTGAACCAAATACATCAGCGGCATATTCATTGCGGCGGCTCACATAGCTCATAAAAGGAGTTAAAACAAAACTTATCAAAGGCAAAAGCAGTATCAATGCGGCGATCTGTGCCCCAGGCAGCGGAGTAACTCCCATCTGCGTAAAAAGAATATCAGGCAAGTGCCCAAAAAGGTAAAAAGAGATAAATAAAAGCATGCCCATTAAGCCGATATTTTTCCAAATATCACCGTGGGAAAAATGCCCAAGCTCATGACCCAATACAGCCAAAAGCTCTTTGGTATTGAGTTTTTCTAAAAGTGTGTCAAAAAGCACGACACGCTTGCTTTTGCCAAGTCCTCCAAAATAAGCATTCAGACGACTGTCTCTTTTGCTCGCATCCATAACAAAAATACCATCGCTTTTAAGTCCTGCCCGCTCCATTAGCTTAATAATCTCCTTCTTGAGTTCACCTTCTTCGAGCGGATTAAATTTGTTAAACAGCGGTGCAATGATAGTAGGATAAAGTACATTGACTAAAATCGCAACAGAAAAAATCAGCACAAATCCCCAAAGCCACCATAATGTGCTCAATGTGATAATCCATGCCAGCAAGGCAAACAGTGCTCCTCCAAAAATAAAAAATATCAACGAAGACTTAAAGGTATCCGCCATAAACATCTTGGGTGTCATTTGGTTAAATCCAAAAGTTTCATCTATCTTAAATTTTTGATACAGTTCAAAAGGAAGTCCTGCCAGATAATTAATTATTACAAAACCAAACAAAAAAAGTACCGACTGGAGGATATTTCCTTCAACCTGAACGAATGATGCCAGCCATGAAAATCCCATAAGCACCCACCACACAAATATCAAGTAATCTACGAACATTTCCGCTAAAGAAAGCTTCTCTTTGGCCACTGCATAATCAGCTGCGATCTTGTATTTGGATGCAGACATAAGTACAGGAGCTTTTCGTTTTTCATCATTGATATATCCAATTTGCATTATAGAAATATAAATTCGCATAAATGTATAAATGGAATAAATAATAAGAATTGTTTCTAGCATATATAAAATACCTTTTTTATTTTAGTTGAAATATATCAAGATGAGCTTTAGCAGGCCTTAAAAACCTTCTATGTTTGCTATAATTTCACCATTAAATCCAAGGAACCAATGTGGCACTCATCGATCTTTTTAACATCAAAAAACAGTATGACATCAAATTGCTTCTTGATGATGTGGATTTTCATCTTAATGCCGGCGAACGCGTCGCCATCGTCGGCCAAAACGGATGCGGAAAATCCACCCTGATGAAGATCATTATGAAACAAGAAGAACCAAGTGAAGGCAAATGTATCATCAACAGCACCATACAGATCGAAATGCTTTCGCAGCAGCCTCATTTTGAAGCCCATTTAAGCGTAAGAAAAGCCATAGAAAATGAACTTTCACAACTGCAAGAGGCAAAAAAACGCTTTAACGATCTAACGGAAATCCTTTCTTTGGATTTTGAAAATACCGCACTGCACAAAGAGTATGAACGCATCTCTGCTTTTTTGGATCATCACAATGCCTGGAACCTTGATGACAAAATTGAGCGTGTATTGCAGGAATTCAAACTCAAAGAGTATGAAGACAGGGCTGTTGTATCACTTTCCGGAGGAGAACAGCGCCGTGTAGCACTGGCTTCTTTGATACTTAAAAAACCGGATGTGCTTTTGCTTGATGAGCCCACAAACCATCTTGACGTTTATATGGTTGAATTTCTTGAAGAAATGCTTCTGAAGGAGAAATTCACTCTGCTTTTTATCTCTCATGACAGACATTTCATTGATACCATTGCAACACGAATCCTAGAAGTAGACAACAGAAAGCTCATCTCTTATAATGGAGGCTACATCAGTTATCTTGAACAAAAAGAAGACCGGATGCATGCCCTGCAAAAAGGTCATGAGAATCTGCTTAGACTGCTTAAGCAAGAAGAAGCCTGGCTTGCCAAAGGCGTAAGAGCAAGAGAAAAACGGAACCAGGGGCGCAAAAAGCGAGTCTTTGAACTTCGTGATGCAGCCAAAGAAAATCCTACCTTGATACGCAAAATGATGATCGAGCTTGAACGGGAAAAAAAACATTTCAATCAAGAAGAAGGTGTGTCGCGCAAAAAAATGCTCTTTGAACTTGAAAATATCAGCTATGCTGTGCCTGGAAAAATTCTGATAGAACACTTCTCTGCACGTATTTTACAAAAAGATAAAATCGCTATCGTCGGCATCAACGGTGCCGGAAAATCTACACTGCTTAAACTTATGCTTGGTAAACTAAAACCGGATAGCGGGGTGATAAAACAGGGTGATTTTTCTATAGGCTATTTCGACCAGCACAGAGAAATGCTTGATGACAGCAAAACGCTTATTGAAACTTTTTGTCCTGACGGCGGAGACAGAGTAGAGGTACAAGGAAGCAATCTGCATGTGTATGGGTACATGAAAAGTTTTCTTTTTCCCAAAGAATTTTTAGACAAAAAGATCGGCACATTAAGCGGCGGAGAGAAAAACCGTGTCGCCTTGGCTTTGCTGCTAACCAAGAAAGTAGATTGTTTGATTCTAGATGAACCGACGAACGACTTAGACATTCAAACTATCAATGTCTTAGAAGAAAAACTGATTAATTTTCCCGGAGCCATTCTCTTTGTCTCACATGACCGTTATTTTATAGACAAAATTGCTTCTAAACTTTTTATTTTTAAAGGCAACGGTGTCATAGAGGAATCTTATCAATCTTACACTGAGTACTTAGACATAGAAAAAGAACTCAAAGAACTTCAAAGTCTTGAAAAAGAGATGAAGCCTATCTCTTTCTTGTCTCAAGACAATGCCCAAAAAGAAAAACAAAAAACCAAACTCAGCTATAAAGAACAAAGGGATTTTGACATGCTGCCCGATATTATCGAAGCCCTGGAACACAAGATAGAGCTGCTCAATAAATGCCTCCAAGATCCTGCATGCTACCAAGAAAAAGGAGTAACTATTATCGGCAAAGAACTGGCTGCTCTAGAAAAAGAATACGAAGAAAAAAGCGAAAGATATTTTGAAATCTTGGAAATTTTAGAATCCCTGTAAAACATTTTTGTTTCACGAGGATTACCAGTGAAGCACAACACTCCTTCTTCCCCATTGCAAAGCGCGCCTTTTATCTACCCCCATATAAATGTCAATACGCTTTCGAAACCGCTTGTTCATCTTGTCCCCTACAGTATAAAAACCGGCCAATCCCCCTACTTTTACTTTTGAGCCATAGCTCAATCCGTATCTAGACAGTAGATCTCTTGATACTGCAATGATTTTCATACCGGGGCCGATACGGTTTCCCCATGCAGCAACAAAAGGCGTTTTGTCTGTCTGTGAAGCATGCGAGGTATAGGCTGTTGCTGTCACCCGAAGTCTGTTTTTTCCAAACTCACGGAGAGTCTTTTCTCTTTTTTCTTTTGCTTTTATTGCTGCTTCTTTTTTTTGTTTTGCTTCTAATTGCGCAACAATATAAGGAAAAGGAAGCTGTAAGATTTTGCCTGTTCTGAGGGCGGCAGTTGTTTTAATATCGTTAAATCGGCTCAATTCCTTAGGTGAAAAATTGAATTTATTTGCTATCGAAATTAGCGTATCTCCGGCTTGAATCCGGTATTCTCCCGATACTATTGTATCTATCATGTTTTGCGAAAGCGGAATTTGAAGTTTTTGCCCTACTTTGATTGCATCTTTATCTCCCAATCCGTTTAGGCCAGAAAGCTCTTGAAGTGTAAATTCGAATTTTTTTGCAATATCGCCAAGCGTATCGCCTTGAATGACAGTATATTCTCCATACTTTAAACTGCTTTCTTCTTTTTTTGCCGTGCTTTGTGTTCTCTCTTGCTTATTTTCTTGAGAAATATTTTGCTCGGCTTTGCACTCTTCTTCTGGCTGAAAAAGATCTGACAAATGGACTCTTCTTGTCCCTTTAAAACGCAGCGAATCTTCAATTTTTACATATTTTTCAGCCATCTCATCAATAGTAATTACTCTGGTATGAGATTTTTGTTCCGGAGAAGGAAGTGTTTTGGTGACAATCAGTTTATTGCGATTTAAATCATATTTTATTTCTTTTATGCGAATCATTCTCTGAGTGTAAGGATTACACTCCTTCGTACCTTTTGTTGCGATTGTGCAATCTACAATACGGGCTGCTGATGCATTTTCCCATCCTATCCAAAACAGCACAAAAAGAAAAAAATATTTTTTAATCATCTAAAATATAGTATCATATTAGACTACAAAAAGTCCAACATCTCTCTTTTAATAGATTCTTTTTCTACCACGACCGTATGAATGATCGGTTTTTTAAATAACGCATTAATGGCAGAAGGAACAGTCGCATTGGCATGTCCGCTTACCCATTTGAGCGCCTCAATATCGCTCTTAAGCTCATTTCCGAGTGCCTTTGAAACAGTCGGACTAAACTTTGTCCATTCAGCAGTAGAATAGACCACTGTTTTAAGTTTTTTATCACGAAGCTTTTCGTATGCGCCTATACACGTTGCTGTATGCGGATCCATAATATAACCTTTTTGGGCATAGTTTCCTATGACTGCTTCGCATGTCGCATCATCAGAAAAAGAAGCATCAAAATCTTCTCTTAATTTCTCAAGTTCATTTTGAGTCAATTGGTATTTGCCCTCTTTTTCCAAGCTCTCCATAAGCTCTTTAGTCCGTTTGGCGCCAAATTTATCAAACATTATACGCTCCACATTTGAACTTTTTAAAATATCCATTGCCGGCGATTCTGTACGAACAAGTGTTCTGACGGTCAGATCATAAACTCCTTTGGTAATCCAATCTGTAAGAATATTGTTGATATTGGAAGAAATAAGTATCTTTTCGATAGGTAAACCTGCTTTTTTTGCATAATAAGCTCCCAATGCATTTCCAAAATTCCCGCTTGGAACCACAAGATAGATTTTTTCTCCCATATGAATCTTTTCCTGGCGAACCAGTTCCAAATAAGAATGAATATGATAAATAATTTGAAAAATAATACGTCCGAAGTTAACTGAATTCGCCGCAGAAAGTTTAATATTATGATGTTTTAATTCATTTTTAAAATCTTCAGAAGCAAGAAGCGACTTAAGTGTATTTTGCGTATCATCAAAATCACCTTTGACGCCTATCACTTTTAGATTTTTGCCGTCTTCGGTCACCATCTGAAGTCTTTGCACATCCGAAGTCCCCCCTTCAGGATAGAGACATGCCACTTTAATATTGGCTTGGTTTTTAAACGTTTCAAGTGTAGCGGGACCTGTATCACCGCTGGTTGCAGCCATGATCAAATAATTTTCATTTTTTTGTTGCGCCAATTTGCTTAAAATATATCCAAAAGGTTGCAGCGCCATATCTTTAAATGCTCTTGTGGGTCCATGATAGAGTTCTGCAACAAAACAGTCTTCTTCTATCTGGGATAAAGGCACAGGATTGAAAGCATTATCAAACGCATCATATCTCTTGAGCGCTTCTTGCATTACTTCTTTTTCTATATCGATGCCAAACTTTTGTAAAAAATCCAATGCCAACACCTTATAATGGCTCAAAAGATGGCTTTCTAAAAAATCTTTATCCAAATTTGGAAGCGCACTTGGAACATACAGTCCGCCAAAACTTGCACTTGGACTCAGTATCGCTTCTGAAAAAGATACACTTTGAGGTTTTTGTCCGTCATTGCCTCGTGTCTCAATAAATTGCATGATTCATCCTACTTTATTTATTATTCATTTTTGTTATTATATCCAAAAAACCAAGGCTTTTATAGCCGCCCGATGTTACGTCTCTTGGCTTTATAGCTCAATACATGTACCCACCCCGCTGCTGGTCAATATTTCCAGCAACAAAGAATGCTCAACCCTTCCATCAATAATATGTGCCTTTTTAACCCCGCCCCGAAGCGCTTCTATGCATGCATCTACTTTGGGAATCATCCCTCCGCTAATTGTGCCGTCTTCTTTGAGTTTTTGTGTTTTTTCAATATCCAGATTGGTAATAAGATTCATTTCTTTATCCAGAACTCCCGGAGTATCTGTTAAAAAAAGAATCTTGCGGGCTTGCAAAGCTATAGCAATCTGACTTGCTGCCAGATCCGCATTGATATTAAAACCGGGGTGCCCGATTGTACTGCATGTAGCGATAGGAGCGATCACCGGCACGAATCCGTCCTCAATAATGTTTTCTACAATTTCAGGATTGACATGTTCAATAATACCTGTATAGCCAAATTGTTCAAAATCTTTTGGCCGCGCCTGCAAAAAATTGGCATCCTTTCCGGATATTCCGATAGCTTTTGTGCCGTGATTATTAAGGAGGGCTACAATCTCCTTGTTAATTTCTCCGCTAAGCACCATCTCGACAATGCGCATCACTTCTTTGGTAGTTACCCTTTGTCCTTCTACAAATTTAGTTTCAACACCTAAATCTGTCAATAAGCTTGTAATGCTTTTTCCGCCGCCGTGCACAATAATAGGCTTCATACCCACCAAATGTAACAACACGATGTCCTGAGCGAACTGCTCTTTAAGGGTATCACTGGTTTGTGCCGAACCTCCATATTTGATAACAATTTTTTCATTTGCAAATTTTTTGATAAAAGGCAAAGCATCCAATAGCGTTTTTACAACTTCAATATTTTTTTTCATTACATAATCTCCTTTTTTAGCAAATCTTTTCACTTTTTCTTGACCGACTGCTTTTGCTTCCTGTTTTGATTTAATCTTTTTTTATACTCTTTTTGATATAGATATCAACACTCTCAAAAATATGATTTTTAATTTCTAATTTTAACTTCATTTCAGAGATAGGCAACTTAAACCCTTTCATCTTTACTTTGTCTTTAGAAGTGCACAAAAGGCTGGTGGCTTCATACTGTTTTAATATTTTTTTCAATGCAGATTCTTCAAAATAAGCATGATCCTGAAAATAGATTTTTGCCACGATTTCAACTTTTGGAAGATAAGGCTCCAATCTTTGCGGATTTGAAATAGCCGTAACCAATACCATCTTGGATGTAGGGTTCTGTATGGAAACATGACGGATAAAATCGTTTTGTTCTTTGGCTATCACATCGGCATATTTTCGGTTAAAATAAAATTCTCGCATCGGTCCGGCCGGAAAAGGTAAAATATTTTGTATACTTGAAGGCTCTAAGAGAATCTCAAACTTTTCTATCTCCATTCTATTAAATCCGTCATCCAAAATAATCAGCTTTGCACCTTGATTTATCGCAAAACGTATAGCCTTATACCTATCTTCGCTTACAATGACCGAACACTCAGGCAAGCTTTGAGCCATAAGCATAGGCTCATCTCCGCTTTGATGTACATCTGCCAGTATGCGTCCCTCTTTGCTTATTTCGATCAGTCCCTTGCTCTGTCTTCCATATCCCCTGGAAATAATGGTCGCATGTTTGTATCTTGAAGCAAGCGCAATAACAAAAGGGGTTTTGCCCGATCCTCCAACCACCAGATTGCCTACACTCACAATAGGTATATCAAATTTCTTTTTCTTTGTAAAACTTCTGCGTATCGACATTACAATACCATACCCTATGGCAAAAGGGGAAAGAAGCGCAATAAATAGATAATGATACCATCGAGGGGCAAAAAAAAGTGTTTCAAAAAAATGCATTAGAGACATTCTTTTGCGCCCAGTTTTTTAATCTCTTCACAAGTAAACCCTGCTTCTTTTCTTGCAGCAACATTGATATGCGGTCTATGCTTTGCAAACAATTTGTAACGATCAAGTATGTCAAAATAGACACTCTCTTTCACGCCTTCTTTTTTGCAAAGATATTTGAACCATTTATCCCCTTTGTGCACATGGACTATCTCTTCTTGATAGATCACCCTCAAAGCATTTATCAATACCGCGACCTTAGGATCTTTATGTTTATTTTCAAGTTTTTTAATAATTTGAGGATTAACATCAAGCCCGGAGGCTTCATAATAACGGGGCACAACAGCCATGCGATCCAAGATACTTTGTGCGGTATGGTGTGCCGCATCAAAAAGCCCGCAATGCACAGGAAAATCCCCATAAACATAACCCAGTGACCCAAGCAGCGCTTCAAGCATTTTATAATGACGTATTTCATCCTGGGCAACTTCAAGCCAATCCATCTTGTAAGCCATCGGCATTTTCGGATAACGATACACGGCATCCAGCGCCAAGTCGATAGCAGAATATTCGATATGTGCAATAGCGTGCACTAAGACTGCCAATCCTTCCGGTGTGTCAAAATCTTTTCTTTCGGGGAGTGCCCTGGGATCAACAATTTGACATTTTGAAGCATACGAAGGCTTCTCAAATACCACAGGAACAAAATCGACGCTTTGGCTTATTTCATTTTTGGTACAATACTCCAAACATTGAACAGTCAATACCTCTTTCATGACAATATCATCACTTAAAATGGCTGTTTTTAAAACATCGTATATATTCATAGGAGAATTATAACATGCAAATCAAAATCCAACCTATGGGACCCTATCAAACCAACTGCTATATTGTCACTGTTGACGGCAAAGATTTTATTATTGATCCCGGTGTCGGTGCGGCCAAATGGGTCATGGAACATACAGTCAATCCTGTAGCCATTCTAAACACACATGGACATTTTGATCACGTGTGGAGCAATGCCGAACTTAAAGAGAAACTCAACATCCCTCTTTATGCCCCAAAAGAGGATCTGTTCATGTTAATGAATGATCCGCTTGGGCAAGGAACCCCTCCAAGTAAACCGGATTATCTTGTCAGCAATGACGAAACTATTGAAATCAAAAACGTAAAAATCACATTTCTCCATTTTCCGGGGCATACGCCGGGTTGCAGTGTAATCCAAATCGGCGATGTCTGGTTTAGCGGCGATTTTCTCTTTGAACGGTCTATCGGCAGATGGGACTTTCCTGCATCAGACGGTAAAGAAATGGTAAAGAGTTTGGAAAAAGCAATGAAAACCAAAGAAGATTACACAATCTACCCTGGCCACGGAATGAATACTACGCTCAAGGCAGAACAAAAAACAATGCCTTATTGGATTGAACAAGTCAAGCACACCATCAACTCATAAGGCGCCTGACTTTTTCACATTAATATGAAAATTTATATCCGCGACGTCTTACGGTGTGTATCACCTGAAAGCCCAAAATGCTTTTTAAGCGTTTGCGTATTTGGTTGATTGCTACCTCAACTGTGTTGTCGCTCACGTATTCAGGTTCTTCCCATAGCGCGTTGATAATTTCGTCTTTTGAAAATACACGCTGTTTACGTAATGCCAGATAGGCCAAAATATCAAATGTCTTTCCGTTAAGTGAAACAATTTTCTCATCATATTCTATTTTTTTATTGGCGATATCAATCACCAACTTGCCTATATCAACTTTGGTACCAAAAAGATGTCTCATGTTTGCCAGCACTCTCGCTGCAACAAGATCCGGATACTCACAATGCTGATAGATGACATCATCCACGCCCAAAGAGAAAAAACCGGCTTGCTGACGATAATTGCTCGTCAATATCATAATCTTTGTTTCGCTCTTTTTCTTTTTCACCTCATTAACATAGCGCTCCAGCGAAAACCTGACACCCTCATCCACAATAATCACCAATTCATAATGTCTAAAATCCGTAAAGTTGGTTGCATCATACATGTCTCTTGCATTGTCAACGATACAGATAAAATATTTATCTAATTCTGCTTCAAGGTGTTTGACGTACTCTTCTTCAAAACCTACTGTTAATATTCTCATTTATGCGCTTTCCTACCTAACCAAAGAAAACATCCTAAAACTTAATGAAAAGCGGTTTCCTTTTTTAATTGGCTATTTATAGCGAAAAGTAGCTTATTTAAAAATAAAAGTAACTTTTAGGTTATCTTGGATATTTTATTACTTTTTATGCAATGACCTTCTATTTGCCTATAATTTTACAAGCTTTTTTGCCTTAATGTAAACTCTTTTGGGCGCAGGATAGCCCTCTATCGTCTTTGTAGAATCATTAGGGTCTAGAAAATCCCCCAGACTTTGGGTATCTATCCACTCAGTTTTTCGCTGCTCATTGAGATCTGTTTTCATCACAGCAAGTATCTCCACCTCATCAAACCCGGCTCTAAAGCACCAGTTTTTAAGCGCATTGACTGTAGGAATGAAATAGATATTGGGAATCTTTGAATATCGGTCTTTTGGCGTGAGACAGAGCTCCCCTTCCCCGTCTATCATAAATGTATCCAAAATCAGTTCACCGCCTTGATTGAGCCCTTTATAGAGAGATTTAAGCATTAAAACAGGATCGGAGCGATGATAGAGAACCCCCAGACAAAAAAGCACATCAAACCGATGCTCGTAATATTCTACGTGCTCAACGCCTAAAAGCTCATAAGTGATATCACTCTGAATAAAATGATCGATAAACGCAAACTGCGTATAATAGAGTGCCGAGGGGTCAAATCCTACAAGTTTTTTGGGATTGTGCTTTAGCATACGAAACAAATAGTAGCCATTATTGCAACCGATATCGCCTACAATTTTGTCTTTGAGGTCAAAAAATGGCTCAAGCAGATTATACTTGATAAAACTCTGCCACTCGGTATCAATCAATAAAGAATCCACCCTAAAGGGTCCCTTGCGCCAAGGTTTCATCATGCGAGCCGTCTCCTCAATGAGAGCCTGCTGTTCTGGCGTGACGGCATCAAAAGCGATAGTGACGCAGTCACCTAGCGTAATATGGCTATCCAAGCAAGGTAAGCTTTGCACGGCTTCCTGAAGCGGTGCAATATTTTTCCATCCCAACCATTTTTGGCGCTCATGGCGTAATGCGGCTAAATCCATAAAACTATCTAAGGTAGGCTTTTTTTATGACTTGATCAAACAACGGTCTGTCGTTGCCGGGGGAAACTGTGACATTTTCAATCTTTTGGACCACTTCTTGTCCTTTGATCACCTCTCCAAAGATCGTATATCCTCCATTTAGCCATGCAGTGGGCGCCACAGTGATAAAAAATTGGCTCCCGTTGGTGTTAGGCCCCCTGTTTGCCATAGCAAGCAAAAAAGGTTTGTCAAAAACCAAATTGGGGGCATACTCATTTTTAAACTCTTTTTTCCAAATTGACTCTCCTCCCATGCCTGTGCCTGTGGGGTCACCCCCCTGGATCATAAAACCTTTGATGACACGGTGAAAGATAATGCCGTCATAATAGCCGTTTTTAACATGTGTGACAAAATTCTCTACAGCCAAAGGCGCAGCTTCAGGATAAAGTTTAAGCTCAATATTCCCAACATTTGTCTCAAGTACTACCACGGGCGATACTGTTTGATTTTCTTGGGGTTTGGACACCTCTGCAGCATATGTATTTGCCGACAAAAATCCTATACACAACAGTGTTTGTAACCATTTTTTCATTATACACCCTTATCACATTTATCTATTTTTAATTTTTTAAGCACTTTAGTAAAAAAATCGCCGCCCTCCCTGTGCATATCATCGTGAAACTCTAAACAAATCGCTTGAATTTCTGGGTGTTCGGTTGAAATTTTGTCAAAAATCAAAGGGGCTTGTCCTGTCTCTTTCTTTACGTCATCAATTACTTGCAAAATCTCTTTTTTCAAGCTTTGGTTGTCGCCAAAAACAAGACTCAACCCCCCATAACGTTCTTCCATTCTTAAGCGTGCTTTGATTTCTTTACATCGATCCATTTTTTTACCTTTTTTATTTAATATAACGCCTACGAAACAAAGTCCCGCAGGCTACGCTGACGCTATGTCCGCTTCAGCAGCGGGCTCGTGCGGCCAAGCCACACTTTTTAATATAACGCCTACGAAACAAAGTCCCGCAGGCTACGCTGACGCTGCTATTCTTCTATCTTGCATAGTATGTCGCCCGCGTTTCTCTAATAACATTGACTTTTATTTCGCCCGGATATTGTACCCTATCTTCTATCTCTTTTGCAATCTCCTTGCTTAGCAGCACTGCTTCATTGTCACTCATTTTGCTAGCATTGACAAAGACACGTATCTCTCTTCCTGCATTGATAGCATAGGCATTTTCTACATATTCTTTAGAAATGGCGATCTGTTCTATCTCTTTGACCCGCTTTGTAAAACTCTCCAAAACCTCCCGTCTTGCTCCCGGCCGTGCAGCCGAAAGCGCATCAGCAGCACAAACGGCCGCACTCTCAATGCTGTTTGGTTTTTCATGCCCATGATGGGCGTAGATCGCATTGATTACCACAGGGTGTTCATTGTGCTTTCTGCAAAGTTCTGCGCCTATATCTACATGGGAGCCGCCCATATCCTGCGTCAATGCTTTGCCAATGTCATGCAGTAATCCTGCACGCATTGCAAGCTTTTCGTCTCCCCCCATCTCTGCTGCCATCACTCTGGCAAGTTTAGCAACCTCAAGTGTATGCGCCAGAGCATTCTGTCCATAACTGGCACGGTATTTCATACGACCTAAAAGCTTGACAAGCTCCTCATGCATAGGAAAAAGCCCTAAATCTATTAGAATATTTTCTCCCTCTTCGTATGTTTTTTGCTCAAATTCTTTCTCTACTTTTTCATGCACTTCTTCAATCCGGCCCGGATGGATACGCCCATCCTCTACTAAAATCTCTATGACTCTGGTTGCGATGGCTCTTCGGTAAAGATTGAAGCTGCTTACCAGTATCACTCCGGGCGTTTCGTCTATGACTATATCAACACCCAGCAGCATCTCTAAAGTTTTAATATTGCGTCCTTCTTTGCCAATGATACGCCCCTTGTGTTCATCGCTAGGCAAAGTAACAATATTGATTAGTCTTTCCCCTGCAAACTCACCTGCATAACGCGTAGTAGCCTGCGCTAAAATATAATTGGCTTTTCGCTCACCCTCTTCTTTGGCTAACTGTTCATATTTGCGTACAATGCCTGCCACTTCGGCACGACTCAACTCTTCTACTTTTTCAAGAATATAAGTCTTTGCCTCCTCTTTTGTGAGAGAAGCTATATGCTGCATTTTATCAATGGTCTGCATGATTGCCTCTTGCTTTTTGGCTTCAAGTTTTTCCAAACTTGTTTCTTTATTTCTAACTTTACTTATAAGAGAGTCAAGTTTTTTTTCTTTGGAGGCAATCTCTTTTGTTTGCAGAATTAACGTTCTCTGCCGCTCCTCTATCTGTGCCAAATTTTTTTGAAATTCACGTTCTTGCTCTATCTCATTTTCTTTAATTTTTACCCTGGATTCTTGCAGCAAAAGTTCAGCCTCGTTTTCTATAGCTTTTGCCTTTGCCTTCATTTCGAGTTCTATATGCGAAAATCTGTTATATGTACTATTTTTAAGCCATAGATAAAAACCTCCAGCCCCTATGGCTGCACCGGCGATACCTGATGCTCCTATAATTCCCAACATTGTTTTTCCTTTAATTGTGAAAGAAAAAGCCTAAAAATGTATATACTGCGGCGTGATAATGCTATCAGCCTTCACATCATAATGATCTGTGACTTCTTTCTTGCTGTAGCACCATTGACGTGCTACAAATACAGTTTTTTTGATATTTTTAATCTCTTTTTCATAAAATCTATCATACATGCCTTTGCCAAAGCCGACACGCCTTAATGTACTGTCGGATCCCACTATAGGTACGATAGCTAAATCTATTTGTTTCTTTTTAAATTGTCTTGAGTCTTTAGGCTCTTTAATCCCAAAGCGTTTTTTTTCTAGCGGTAATCTATATTTTACCAATCTAAAACTTTTACCTTCCATAAAAGGCACATAGAGATCTTTTTTTTCTCTACGCAAACGGTTGATGAGAGGATTGATATTCACTTCGGTGCCCAACGGAAGGTAAAGCATAATTCTTTTTGCTTTGCATTGGTTTATAAGTTGATAAAGCGAATCCAAAACGATCTTATCCTTTTTAAATGCGCCGGTTTTGCTTGCTTTTTCCAAACGTTTTAAGCATAAAGCTCTAAAACTATTTTTATTCATCATATCCCTAAGTGCTCTTTCGTTATAATTTAGATTATTATACCCAAAGGAAGAGTTTGAAAAAAGTGTATTCTCTTTTGTTTATCATCATTCTCTTTGTATTGGGGGGGTGTGACGATAAAAAAAATAAAAATTCTACCATTGTCACAGAAAATACAACCCAAATAGTACAAACAGACAAAAATGAATCATTTCCGGAAAAAAATATTTCACTCAACGGCAATGTCACTCAAATTGCGACTTATGCATTTACACTAAGTGATTTGCAGCAAAAGAGCCATAAAGGAACACTGAAGGATAGAGCTATCTTCCTGGAAGGGATCAATACTCCTGTGGTAATATTCCATTTTTTTGCTACCTGGTGTCCTCCTTGTGCAGGAGAAGCTCCTTATCTGTCAGATCTTCAACAAAAATATCCTCAAGAACTTTTTATTGCAGGGATTACGGTTAATGATACTCCAACGCGAGAAGTACTGGAAAAATTCATCCAAGAAAATCATGCCGATTATTATATTTCTACTACCCTGGAGAACGATGCTTTGGCAACAAAAATAGCAGAAGGATTGGATCTTGACAGTAATTTTTCTCTTCCTCTTACCATAATTTATCATAACGGAAAATATTTTTCGCATTATGAAGGTGCGGTTCCCATAGAAATACTAGAGCATGATATACGAGAAGCGATCAAAGACTTAAAACAAGAATAAAGGATTTTAAATATATGTTCAACCTGTTTAAAAAAGTATTAGGCAAAACAAACGAAGCGATCAAAGAAATAGTGCCTACCAAACGCAAGGAAATATCCAAAGAAGAGTTTGAAGATATCTTGTTGGAAGCGGATGTAAGTTACGATCTCCTAGAAAGATTGCTGGAGCCTCTGGGTGCCAAAATAAATCGTATTCAAGCATTTAACTCACTTATCTCTGTATTCCAATACAAAGCTGACTTCAAAGAAAGCGGAGCAAAACCTTATGTAGAGATGATTATTGGTGTAAACGGTGCAGGCAAAACAACAACCATCTCCAAGCTGGCTTACCGCTACAAAGAAGCCGGACATAGCGTGATCCTTGGTGCGGGTGACACCTTTCGTGCCGCAGCCATAGAGCAGCTGAGCAGATGGGCAGACAAACTGAATATACCGATTGTTGCCACACGGCAAGGACATGATCCGTCGGCAGTAGTTTACGACACTATCGAATCTGCAAAAGCCAAAAAGATAGATCATGTCATTATCGACACCGCAGGAAGGCTTCACACTCAAACCAATCTCGCCGAAGAACTAAAAAAAATGATACGTGTTGCAAACAAATCACTAGAGGGAGCTCCTCATCGCAAAATGCTTATTTTAGACGGCACCCAAGGAACTTCTGCCATCAATCAAGCAAAAACCTTTAATGAAATGATCGGCATTGACGGAATCATCATTACCAAACTTGACGGGACGGCAAAAGGCGGCTCTGTGCTTAGCATAGCAGATGAGCTTCGGCTGCCTATTTTTTATATCGGTACCGGAGAGCAGCCGAAAGACCTTATTCGATTTAAAGCCAACGAATATGTCAATACGATTTTAGATGAAATATTTGTATAAAATAGACTCAAATTTTTAAATGTTTTCGATACTTACAAAATAGTATTTTGTTTTAACGAAACAATGCCCATGCTCTTTCTCTTGGGCATAATTCCCAAGCGATACTCTTGAGATACATGCTTTGTCATTGTATCAATCTAAAAATATTCTTTTTTCACAACGCAAAACTCATTTTATGCAATACCGAATCTCTCTTTATACGTCAATGCTAAATTTGCCTTATCTTTATAATCTATGATGTCGCCTATCACTAGAGTGATTTTGCGTTTTTGTGAATTATCATACAGTGCCTCTTTGAGAATTTCTCTTGCATTGTCTTTGATATATACAGGCAAAATAGGCAATTTATTTTTTAAAGCGATCAACCTAGATCCCTCTTTAAATGCAGTGACAGACTTATCGGTAGTATTCCGAGTGCCTTCAGGAAAAATAAAAACAGAATCTCCTTTTTGTACTTCCGCTTTTACGTCCGCAAAAAATCCGCTCATCTGACTCTTTTCTCTGTCAATCAGTATCGATCCTGCATTGCGCACAAAAAGCCCGAAGAAAGGAGAGCTATATAGTTCTTTTTTTGCAATCCAAAGCCCAAAAAGTTTAGTATATTCTAATGCTACTTCGATAATGAGCGGATCGATAACCGTTCTATGATTGCTCAAAAGCAAATACTGTCCCTCGAAAGGAAGTTTGTCTTTATTTTCTATATTTATTTCAATATTAAGAGCAGCAAGTTGCGCTTTGGAATAAGCCAATCTTAGTTTTTTCTTTTCTTGCACATCCTGTATCCTTTTGAGCATAAACCCATACTTGTTTGTCAAATAAAGCGAATAGAGCAATTGTTGAATCTTTTTTAAAAATCGCAATCTTTATCCTTAAAAAAATAGTGGCGAAATTATAACCAAATAGACCCAAAAGAGCTTCCACGTTTAAAAAAATTACAATTTGACATATTTTAAAATTTCTTTTTCTTTACTTGACTATAATATTTTTATTAAACACTTAAGGCAACAGTATGGCAAAGAAAAAAACGCTCTTCGAGTGTCAAGCGTGCGGTTTTCAATCTCCCAGATGGATGGGAAAATGCACCTCCTGCGATCAGTGGGACACCATGATGGAGCTCAGTACTGACCAGATCAAATTTTTAGAAGAGGTATCCAAAAACAATACAGGCCTAAATCCTGCCGGCAAAGCCAGACCTATTACGCAGATAGAAGAAGACAATATCGTGCGATTCTCATCAGGAAGCAAAGAGCTTGATTTGGTATTGGGGGGAGGTATTGTTCCTGGATCGCTAACCTTGATTGGAGGAAGCCCTGGCATAGGGAAATCCACATTGCTTCTCAAAATAGCCGGCAATCTTGCAAAAGAAGATAAAAAAGTACTTTATGTCTCGGGAGAGGAGTCTTCAGGACAAATTAAACTGCGCGCTAACCGATTAGAAGCCAATCATGAAAATCTTTTTTTGCTCCCGGAAATCAGCCTTGCTGCAGTACTTTCAGAAATATCCGTTGAAAAGTATGCGTTTATCGTGATTGACTCTATACAAACACTCTATAGCGATGATACTCCTTCCGCTCCGGGATCTGTTACGCAGGTTCGTACGATCACCTTTGAATTGATGCGTATTGCCAAAAGTTTGCATATCCCCATTTTTATCATAGGCCATATCACTAAAGACGGATCCATTGCCGGGCCTAGAGTGCTTGAGCATATGGTCGATACCGTGCTTTATTTTGAGGGGGACAGCAACTCGGAACTTAGACTGCTTAGAGGATTTAAAAATCGCTTTGGTTCAACCAATGAAGTAGGTATTTTCGAGATGAACAAAGAGGGTCTTAGTGATGCTAAAAGTATGGGAGGAATGTTTTTCAATAAAAAGAAACTACAATCAGGATCAGCCCTTACGGTCATTATGGAAGGAAGCCGCCCCATCATCATAGAAGTGCAGGCGCTTGTCAGCGAAGCCTATGGTCATCCCAAACGAAGTTCTACAGGCTTTGACAACAACCGACTCACGATGCTTTTAGCCCTTTTGGAAAAAAAACTTGATCTGCCCCTGGGAACTTATGATGTTTTTATCAATATAAGCGGCGGCATTAAAGTCAATGAGCCCTCTGCAGATCTGGCTATCATTGCAGCTATTTTGAGCAGCTACCGAAACAGAGAATTAAGCCCGGAAACACTTTTTTTAGGCGAGGTAAGCCTTACAGGTGAAATACGGGAAGTGTCCGGACTTACACAAAGACTCAAAGAGATACAAACGCAAGGTTTTAAAAAAGCAGTTATTCCAAACAAGCCCTTGGAAGAAACGCCTATCAAATGTTTTATAGCAGATGAAGTATCCAAAATAGTAGACTGGATGTAATCTTCTTTTTGCTACACTTCTTTCATGAAAATAGGTACAGATATTATTTGCATTGATCGTGTAGAGAAAAATATAGCCAAATACGGCACTAAATTTAAAGAAAGATTTCTTTCCCCTCAAGAGATGGCTATGGCACAAAAAGCTGAAACTGTCGCAGGCTTATGGGCTGCAAAAGAAGCAATTTCCAAAGCATTGGGATGCGGTATAGGAGGGCGGCTCTCTTTTCATGATATTGTCATTGTAAAAAATCAACAAGGCGCACCTGCTTTTACTTTGTCACAAGAAGCTCAAAATATACATCGCATCAAAGAGAGTTCTCTTTCGATTAGCCATGATGGAGGATTTGCCATTGCAGTGGTTGTTGTTACGCAGCACTAACAATTCTCATCCTCCGCCTACAAAATGCAATAATTCAATTCTGTCATCTTGTTGAAGTACATGAATGTTCCATTCTTCTTTTTTTACAATCTCCATATTGACAGCCGCAGCCATTACTTTTACTTTAATTCCCAATATGTCTATCAAGTCTGAAATTGTAATATTTTGCTTAACATTTTTCTTTTCACCGTTAACATTAATTTGCATAAACTCTCCTTCTTGCTGATTTTATTTTATCTAACAATATTGTAATTTCTCTTAGATTGCACTACAATATCGTATAAATTTAAAAAAGGATTCAAAATGAACTATCTAATTATTTTTATCTCTATGTTACTTTTTTTCACAGGATGTACCACTCAAAATACTCGTGTAGCACCCAAAATAAACCAAGCAGCGAATATTTCCGACAACGAAAAAAATACAACAAAAGAGACCATAAGTAAAAAAATACCGCAAAAACCAAAAAAAATAATCGCATTGAAAAAAGTGGAAGACAACAATTTCAGCCCTGAATATATGTATCCTGAAGATAATGCCAAAGAAATGAAGGTTGCTGCAGATGCGCAGGAAACATCAACACCCCCTGAAGCACCGGGTCCAATCATCACAAAAGAAGAGTGCATCAGTATGATTGGTCAAGAAAAGTTTGATAAATACACCGCTCTCCTAGGCAGTGAAGAGGCTTCAATAAAGCGTTGCCAGATGATTAAAAAAGTACAACAATAGCTATTTTCTAAAATGTATCATCTTAAATCTATCCCCCATCATGGTGGGAGATACTAGTGTTTTAGTCTTATCTGCTTCTCTTGTATAGAGGGATTGAGTTGCTGTTTTTGCAAACCGTTCCAGTATTTCAATCAAACCAAAACGCACCAGTGCTCTTGCCTGTGTTTCATAAGCCTCTTCTTTAAAACCCGCTGCCTCAAAAGCTTCAACGACATGTTTAAAATTCACATCATAGGTAATATCATCTTTTTTATAGCTTTCTGCAAGCCTCAAAGCTTCATCAAACAGAGGAAAGGTTTCATGCTTTCTGTAGATACGTATAGAAAAATCATTTCGCACATATTTTTCTCCATAATCAAAAGAGATAAAATCACAATGCGTTATGTTTTTCGACATTGCTTTCGCAAAATCTTCATAACCCACCGAGATTTCACCTTGCCTCAGATAATGAGACCTAGACCATTTCAAAATTTCACCCGGGGCTTCTTCCCAGACCACTTGATGATTTTCTACAAAAGCTATTTTTTCATCCTTGAGCAATTCACAAGGAAAAGCATCAAAAATCTCATTGGCAACCACAAATGCATAGGATGCCTTAACCTCATCCATGTCACTGAAGTGTGTCACGGCAACATCATTGCCAAAACGCTCTTTAATATAGGCGCGCTGCGCTTCTTGCACATGGGGCTGCCTCTCAACGATACCAAACCGAAGGGTATGCATTAAGGCCGGATCACACGTATAAAGCCACTGTATCATATCGCAAAGCAAATAACCCCGATGTGCTCCGATCTCTATAAGCCAGCCGCTTCTGTCTGCTTTGCCCTCTTTTAAAAGCTTCAAAAAATAGTTTGCAATACTTGCACCAAAAAAGCGGCTAGTGCTTACTGCGGTATAAAAATCCCCTGATTTTCCTATGGCTTTAAAATTTTTATAATACCCCTCTTCGCCATAAAGCCACTCATTCATGTAGCTACTAAAGCGCATTTGCCACCTTTATATAAAGCTTCAAAAGTTCTATCTGCTTATCCACTTCATAAATTTTTTGGTCAAGTTTTTTGATTTGTAGAGAATTTTGCATCATTGCTGTATCGTAGGAAGTTTTTTCGCCTGCTTTTTCCAGATTTCGGGTCAATTGATAAAGATTTTGATAGAGTTTTTCATCTTTTTTGGCCAATTGGATCTTCTTGTCTATGATGTGTAAATTTTGATTAACCAGATTATACTCTTCATCGATCATATTTTGCCGATCGATCACCTCGGTAGCCGCTTTCATCCGTGCAACCTTTGCGGCCTCTACCTCGCTTAACGAATTGATATCAATTGGCATAGAAATCGTAAATCCATAGCTGTAATATCTCTCTTTGATTGCTGAAACAGCATAAAGAGGATTAACGTCGCCATCCGTATATCTTCCCTGAACAGAAATGGCAGGAAGATACTTGGCCCATGTCATTTTTGCATTGTATGCCTTCTCTTTTTCTCGCAGTCTTTCCCTTGCCAGCTCCAGGTTTGATCCCTTGAAGTCTGACGCGGAGATAAGCTTTAGTCTGGGCAGCGGCAGCTGCTTTGGATCTTTATCACTGAGCAGTGCAAATTCCTGCCTAGATTGCATTAAAGAAATTTCTGTTTCTAAAAGCGAGGTCTCATCGACATTTTTTTGCAAAAGAGCTTGATCCAAATAGCTGCTGTCCAAAAGCCCTGCTTCATAATTTTCACGTTTCTGTTTGATATCAATCGCATCATTCTTGATGAGATATGTCAATTTCTTTTGCTGAAGTTCAAGTTTTTTCATTGCATAAAGCTGCGTCACGGCACTGCCGATCATTTGACGTTTTTGGAGCATAATATCAGCGGCATTGGCATCGTGCAGTGCTTCAGAATACTTTATGGAATAATAGATTCCTCCTGATTTGAAGATCGGCTGATCGATACCGATACTAAAACTTCCTGTCTGTACTGTTTTATCGCTATATTGTTCTGAATAGGTTTTGCTATACTGAAGCGCAACAGGATTGATCCAGCTTTTGCTTAATATATCATACTCAAGATCATTGCTTTGAAACTGATAATCAAATAAGGCTGTTTTATTTTTTGAAAGAATATCGCCCAATTCATCCGCATGAAGACATCCTGCCGAAAACATACCCAAAAAAGATACTCCTGCACTTAAAAGCACGGCTTTTGAGAATAGATGCTTTCGCGATTCTTTCCGAAAGGACAAATCAACACCAGTGCGGTATATAAAATTTTGTCTCATACTAGTTTTAAACAATAGAACTGACAGCTTTTTCAAAACGCTTAAACCCCTCATCGATTTCATCCTTTGTGATCGTAAGACTTGGCAATAATCGCACCGTATTTCGTCCTGCCTTCAATACAATGAGACCCTCCTTCATACTATGCTTGATAGTCTTTATTTGAATTTCTGAGCTTTTGGCACGAAGTCCGCGCATTAAACCCAAACCCACTTCTTTTTCAAAGAGATGTGAATATTTTTGAACCATATTCTGTAATTTTTTTTCAAAATAAAGAAGTGCTTCAGCAATATCGCCTCGCTCGTACATCTCCTCAAGTATCTCAAGCACAGTCAATCCCGCTGCCGTACTCAGATAATTGCCGCCGAAAGTACTGCCATGATCTCCTGAAGTTAAAACATCCTTAAGCTTGGTCATCACTGCCCCGATAGGCACACCTCCGGCAAGTCCTTTTGCCAGAGTAATGATGTCGGGTTCTATTTCATAAAGATTGGAAGCCAAAAATTCTCCTGTACGGAAAACGCCCGTTTGAACCTCATCCACAATAAGCAAAATACCTTCTTTTTTCAAATAAGCGGCAAGCTTTTGTATCTCTTCTTTGTCAAACGGCTGAACACCTCCTTCTCCTTGCACCAGCTCTATAAGTACGGCTACTGTTTCATCATCAATGGCAGCATAAACATCAGCAATAGAATTTTCATAAGAAAAACCGTGAGGATAGGGTGAAAAATAAGAAGAATGGAAATGCTCCTGACCTGTGGCTTTGACTGTAGTAATCGTTCTCCCATGAAAAGAACCTTCAAGCGTAATCACTTTGTAACGTTTTTTATCAAATTTTATTTCACCGTATTTACGTGCAATCTTTATGGCCCCCTCATTAGCCTCGGCCCCTGAATTTGCAAAAAATACACTCATATCATATCCGCTTAATTTGACTATTTTTTCTGCAAGTTTTGCCTGGGGCTCTATAACTTGCAAATTGGAAATATGAATTATCTTTTTGGCTTGTTCACAAATAGCATTAGCCAATCTTTCATTGCCGTGTCCTACAGAGTTTACCGCTATGCCCGAAGCAAAATCGATATAATCCTTTCCTTGATCATCATACAGTACCGAACCCACTCCTTTGACAAAGTTGGTATAATCACGCGCATAAGTTTGCAATACATATTTTTTATCTAATTCTTCTAAATTCATTTTATATCCTTTTGATTTGTACTTTTACTTCCTGATAACATGCGCTCTCACCCTCTTCACTCACGATTGACGGTGTAAGCTTATTGATACCCTTTGTATTGTTGGTTATCAATACGCAATCGCTACGCACATCTTCATTTAACTTTACAATAAACTCATACGAACCATACTCTGAAGAGATATGTACCGTTTCCCCCTCCTCATATCCTAAGGCAGGATGAAGTTGTACCTTATTGTCTCTTAGAAATTGTGTATTGAGTGACTTGCCCGCCTTGGAGCTTATGAGCCAAAAGATTTGGTCTTTTTGTTTCTCCTGATGTCCTTTTCGATGCTTTTTAAAATGTTTCGTATTGATAAAATCATCATTGTAGTCATCTATAAACTCAAATTCCTCTCTTCCGCTCTCCCCAAATCCATCCGTATAAGGCAATATCTCATATCCAGGAGAAAGAAAATTCCCCCATTGGTCCCGCCTGCACTGGTCAAGCCAAAACCGAAGATAATACTCTTCGCTTTGTAGTCCGTCAAAACCAAAGGCATCAAAAAGTTTTTTGGTCAAATCGTATTCACTGATTCCAAAAGAAGCATCGCTAATCTTTTGCATAGGCTCCACATAATGATGCCCGTAACTAAGCCTTATGTCCTCTTTTTCAAAAAAGTTTTTTGCCGGCAAAACAATCTTTGCTCTTTTGGATGTCTCGTTTTCGTAAAGTCCAAAATAAATAAGATTTTCAACATTCTCCAGCTCCTCTTCAACACGCAGGCTGTCAGGCATTGATTCTGCAGGATTTCCTCCCTGCACCAACACAGTTTCAAACCGAGAAAACGGTGTGGTCACTTTAGACACGCGAGAACAGTTCACATCAAATGGATTTTCAAATCCCCATTTCGAATTGCCAAGATAACTTACTCCGCACCCCTCTTTTCCAAAAAGTCCGAGCGTTGCGGCAAGTGAATCAATCGCATGAAGCACATAGGAACCGGTTGTATATTTTTGTACCCCCACGCCCACTAAAAAAACCACTTTTTGGTTTCTTAAGTACTCCAGCATATGCCCCATATCTCCCAAATCCATACCGATATATTCTAAAATCGCTTTAATGCGGTGTTCCCGCGTATAATCATAAAAATCTTCATATGAAGAAGCAAATTCATTCATCCAGCTTTTATCTTCGCTGTTTTCCATAAAAATAAACCTTGCAAGCAAAATGGCTACATAGTAATCTGTTCTGGGCTTGATCTGCAAATGAAAATCTGCTTTTTTTGCAATGGGAGTCTTTACAGGATCAATCACAACAATCTTTTTACCTTCCAAAAAAGGTATAAGATGTGCATTGGTTACTGTCAGGTTGCGGCCCCACACAACAACCGTATCGGCTTTTTGTATCTGCTCAAGAGGCAACATTTTATTTACCCCTCTTCCTGCCAAGATACCTGCATCCCCTGCACCATCACACAAACTGCCTTTTGTTAAGCTTCCCTCTATTTTTTCCATAAAAAGATTGGTCACTTCCTGCATTACTCCCACATTGCCCGACCCCCTCCAGAGTAATGCTTTTTTATTCTTGAAAGCCCTTGCAGCTGCCTGCAGTGCCTCCTCCATACTTACCTCTACTCCATTGATGCGGGGTTTTTCTATGCGAGGTGCGTCAAGAATCATTTTATTGAGCTTAACACATAAGGCTCCATTGCCTGCAGGATGTTTTTGATCTCCCTCTATTTTTAAAGGAATATCATTTTTTACCAAGATGCGGCACGCATCATAACAGTCAAGGCCACAAGCAGTCTGCATCATTTTATCTCCACATTCATCAACGTTATAACAACTTTTTGTTTACATTCTCTACTATCCATGCACAATCTCTCCCAAAAAGCACAACTATTTTTTTGGCTGCAAAATTGTAGAGATATTTTTTGAGCTAATAGATTTTTTTACACTATTTTGTCCAAAATGGCATCTTGCCCAATATTAATATTTTTTACTGAGCATATCTTTTTTAAGAGATTATAGCAAAATAGCATTAAGCAAAAAGGGGAAATAGAAAAATTCTAACTGCAAGACAAATAATATTAGAATTTATACAAGGTGCAACGATAAGTTATGCCCTATTCCCGTATATACGATATCTATTCATGTGTTGGTGACACTTTTTGTGTCACTTTTTTACTAAAAGTTTCTCTGTTTTTTGTTTAGTTCAGATTTCATAGAATTGCAATTTACACTAATTAATCTGTTTTGTTCTCTATTTTGTCACCGGCATCTTCTACCGTGTCATCAGCTTTGTCTAAAGCATCTTTAGTATTATCCTTAATGTCACTTGCTACATTGTCAATTTTTTCTCCAGCCTTTTCTGCTGGTCCTTTTTCTTCACATCCTGTTACCGCAAGTACAAATGCAACTAGCAATGTCCCTATTAATATTTTATTTTTCATAAATTTCTCCTTTAAAATTGTTTTTAATATCCGATGCAGAATAATCTACTTCGTCTATACACTTCAACGTCCTGTAATCCAAAAGATTACTGCCATTATTAATCCTGCTACAAGTTTCTTTGAAGATTCTTCTTTTTTAGACTTAAGTTCTTCTATGTATCTTCAATTTTATTTTCCAGGTGCTTATTTAAATTTTGAAGCGAGGGACTTCATCATATTACCTAGTGAATCCCACGCATTTTCGATGCCTGCTTTCATATCTTCCCATGCATCATCACCAGCATCTTTGAGATCAATAAGCTTACTGCTGGCCTCTTCTTGCATGGATCGTAGTGCTTCGATTTCCTGATATAATTCAAGTTGTAAATCCGCTTCTGCTTCATCCGCTTCTGCCTTCAGTTTGTCAATATCTGCACTCCACTGATCTAGTTTCGCCTGTAACTTATCCTCATAACTATCTTTCATACTCATGATTAATTTCCTTTTCAAGATTTACTTTATACTCAGATTCTAATAATTCTTTAAAAGTACTAAAATCACCTTTTTTTAATTATAGGTCTAACAATAATAATGTATAACTATTAATCTAAAACTCCCCTGAAAGCCAAAAACATGAAATAATGTTTCTTAATTATTAGTAGATTTTTTGTGGAATTATCTCAACCAAAAAACTATCACTCCTACGATTAGAAGCCCATAATCTTGAGGAACCACAACAAGATTTCTGCCAAAAATGAAAGAATTGTTAAGAATAATTTTAAAAAATTAGATTAGGTTGATCCAGACTGCCAGAATAGTAGTTTTTAGAGATGCCAATATATAATTTTTATACTATTTTGATTTGTAATGATCTGGATATTCAAGAGAAAAAATACTAAGATTTTTTTTGACTGATACTGTATTATAATAAAATATAAATTTTTATTATTGTAAGTGGATGTTTAAAATAGCCGGAGTTGGTGATGTGCTGCATTAACTGTCCATAAACTGACAGTGGTGCAAAATTTCACTTGAGATTAGAATTTGCGTAATATTATAATGTTTCAGTTACGTTAAAAATAGTGAAGACTATATAAATAAAAGTATGTAATTTAGGAGAACAATCCCTATGAAATTACAGGTGCAACGATAAGCCGGGTTCTGTCTTGGGTAGTTATTTATCTAGGCACAGTGTTACCACTACGCTCAAGCAAAGTATAAATGCCAAGTTAATGGCTTGTGAGACTCATACCATATACTTCTTGCTACGGACAGGGTTTACCTGGCTGCTCTTGTTGCCAAAAGCACCGGTGGGCTCTTACCCCACCCTTTCACTATCACCTGCCGATAGAACACCGACAGGCTACCTACTCTCTGTTGCACTTGCCCTCAGATTACTCTGGCCATCCGTTAGATGGAGCCCTGTCTCACTTGTAGCCCGGACTTTCCTCTCGCAGCGATTATGCTGCCAGCAACTACCTGTTGCACCTTATTGGAATTATAGCACAAATGCGGTATAGATTAAAAGATTTATGGAGGAAGTTTTATAGAGAAGAGGCTGGCCAAAAGAAAAGATTCACTCAGCCAGCCCATAAAGATTCAATATGCTATTGAGCAGGCCCTTGGGCGATCGCCTCTAGTGCGTATTTTTCACCAAGTTCATATGCCTTAAGGTTTACAGCATGCACTTTTTCCGGAACTTTGCTCAACATAGTA
>KB225184.1_pt4 | contig 50072 bp, 44 predicted proteins | sample 524768 | NCBI WGS metagenome assembly AMQJ01 (sample SAMN00998488, study PRJNA167727) | sediment metagenome | isolation source: subsurface aquifer sediment | place: USA: Rifle, Colorado | collected Aug-2009
AATTGTTCCTGTAATGTACAGAATGACTGTTTTAGCTCAGAAAAAAATAATGAGATTTCTTGGGCAATTAAAACCTTCAACGATAGAAAATAATTCGAATTCGTAAATCAATCTGATAATAAATAAAATCCCGGTTTAAATCCGGGATTTTTTATGACCCTAAACGAACAGAAATGTCCGTTTTACACAGTACAACAGGCATTCTTGCCTGTTGAGCTTATAAAAGTATATGACTTCAGTTTTTATGGTAAACAATACGAATTTATGACCCTAAACGGACAAGAATTTCCGTTTTTCACAGTACAACAGGCATTCTTGCCTGTTGAGCTTACAAAAGTATCTGACTTCAGTTTTTATGGTAAACAATACGAATTTATAACCCTAAACGGACAAGAATTTCCGTTTTTCACAGTACAACAGGCATTTTTGTCTGTTGAGCTTATAAAAGTATGTGACTTCAGTTCTTATGGTAAACAATACGAATTTATGACCCTAAACGGACAAGAATGTCCGTTTTACAAAGTACAGCAGGCATTTCTGTCTGTTGAGCTTATAAAAGAATTCGACTTCAATTTTATGGTAATCTATTTGAATTTTTGCCTTTAAACGGACAAAAATGTTCGTTTTACAGTATATAAAATAATTCAGTATGTTAATTTTTTATTTTTGACTTTAAACTATTCTATTAGTATCTTTATGTTTATCTTACTTTCGGGAACGATCATATTATACTTAGTTAACTATGGATAAACTGCTGTCATACGAAGATTTGCAGAAAAAAATCGAACAGCTTGAAAAGGAGCTATCCAGGTTATATTCCATGCGTTCAGAAATTCCTTCAAACACCGATCCGCTTATCTTTTTTAAAATCAGCGAGTATTCAAAAAATGCTGTGGCCCTATTCGAAACCAATGATGATGCGAAATCATTTACAATTAAATATTTTAATAAAAAGGCAGAAGAAGTAGAAAACATAAATAGAAAAGATATAGTAGGTAAAAAATTAGCTGATACGTTTCCTTCTGTTTTAAAATCAGGATTTCATGAAGCTCTTCAAGGTGCTTTTCGATCAGGTAAACCAGAGGAATTTATTTCAACACTGGTTGCTCCCGGAAAAATTATTGAATGGAAACGTAACTATATCTACAAGTTATCTGATACTGAAATGGTAAGCATATATATTGATGAAAAAGATAAAAAAAACAATGAATTTGAATTAAAACTAAATCAGGAGAAATTGCAGATTGCAATGGAAGCCGCAAATTACTATCCTTTTGAAATTAATCTGCTAAACAAAGAAATTACAACAAATCCTGATCTTTATTCTAAGCTTGGATATGCAGATCCAGAAATACCAAAGCTTATGCAAGCTACTGTGGGCATCATTCATCCCGATGATTATAAAAATTATGCAGACTTTTTTGATTCGCCCACTAAAAAAGATTTTGTAGAATTTAACACCGAATTTAGACTAAAAGCAAGACAAGGAGATTGGATATGGTTTATTGCTAAGGGAAAAAACATTCAATGGGACGATAAGGGAAACCCTCTTCGTGTTGTTGGTCTGTTAAAAAGTATTCAGGAAGAAAAAGAAATTTTATCTAAGCTTCAGGAAAGTGAAGAAAATTTCAGACAATTAGCCGACAATATTAATGATGCTTTTTGGTTAAGATCTGTTGAACATAAAGTTATATATGCTAACCCGGCCTGTTTTAAAATTGTTGGCACTAATCTAAAAGAAGTTTTTGAAGATTTTAAAGCCTATAAAAACTGGATTCATCCTGACGACAGAGCACAAATTGTAAAGCAAAGAGAAATAAATCTTCAAAACCCTCATAAAATTCATTATTACGAACACCGTATTATAAGACCAGATGGAAAAATAAGGTGGTTGTGGATAAGAACGTTTCCCGTTTTTAATACGAAAGGAAAACTTTATAGAAGAGCTGGTATTGCGAGTGATATTACTGAACAAAAAGAATTACTTTCTGATCTTCTCGTTGCTAAAAACAAAGCAGAGGAAAGTGATCGGCTTAAATCTTCTTTTTTAGCAAATATGTCGCACGAAATTCGAACTCCAATGAATGGAATTCTTGGTTTTGCAGAACTTTTAAAAGAAGAAAATATTAGTGATGAGGATAAAACTGAATATTTAAAAATAATCGATACCAATGGAAAACAGTTATTAAATTTATTAAACGATATCATTGATGTTGCTAAAATTGAGGCGGGACAATTATTAATAAACAATTCATATTTTGAATTAAATACTCTTCTTAAGGAAATATTTCGGCTATTTATTGAAGAACAAAAGAGGCTTAAAAAACAAGACATCCAATTCACTCTTAAAATTCCTGACAGTCATAATCCATTGATTTATACCGACATTAACCGATTACATCAAATATTTAATAATTTATTAAGTAATGCTTTCAAGTTTACTGAATTTGGCTCCATTCAATTTGGTTATAAAATTATAAACAACAATGGCGTTGATTATTTTCAATTTTTTGTTTCCGATACAGGAATAGGAGTAAATGAAACGATGAAAGATTTTATTTTTGAACGTTTTGGTCAGGTACAAACAACAAAATTTAAAAATAATCATGGTACAGGTCTCGGCCTGGCAATCTCTAAAGGATTAATTGAATTGTTAAATGGTAAAATCTGGTTAGAATCTGTCCCTGAGAATTTAAAAGAAGGCTTACGGGGATTTTCTACTTTTTACTTTACAATTCCGATTATTAACACAAAAACAATAGAATCAAATGGATTAGAATTAAAATCAAAACCCTAAATGAAACCATTAGAAAACATCGATATTCTGGTTGTTGAAGACGATGAAGACAATCTTGAATTTCTTCGCCGATTAGTAATAATGTTTGGTGCAAATGCAATTTCTGCCCGTACAGGCGAAGAAGCTGTTGAATTGGTTAAAACAAATGCCAACATAAAAATTGTTTTAATGGATATTCGGCTTCCTAACATGGATGGTTTTGAAACAACACAGATTATTAAAAAGCTGAAACCCAATCTTCCGATTATTGCACAAACAGCCTATGCATTGTATAATGATCGCGAAATATGCCTTGAAAATGGCTGTGATGATTACATTTCAAAACCCCTGGATAAAGAAGTTTTATTTAAAAAAATAAATAAGTACATTTACAATTAAAACTTATACATATGCAACGTTCACTTATAATTGGCTTAGTATCGGCCTTAATACTTGTTATATTTGCTTTACGAAATAGTGTTCCCGTTGAGCTTGATTTTATTATTGGTAATAAGGTACAAGGTACTCTTTCATTAATTTTACTCGTTACTATAATTATTGGAATATTTGTTGGCTTACTCTTATCGTATCCAACAATACTAAAACTAAAAAAGAATATCTCTGAAAATAAATCAGAAATTGTAAAGTTGAACAATATTTTAGACGAGTACAAAAAGGAATATGGCTTGAACAAAAAAAAGGATGATGGAACTAAGGTAGAAAGTAAGCCAGAAGAAAAGTAAAAACTCAATTTTTTGTCCGTGTCGAAATACGTGTTTTGTCAACAGGATAACCCATGTTTTTCCACTGATCAATGCCTTTATCCAAATTAAAAACTTTTGTAAAGTTTAATTCTTTACATAATATTTCACATGCAGTTTTGCTCCTGTCTCCTTCGCTACAATAAACCAGGATATATGTATTGGGGTCAATATTACTTAAAAGCATTTTCAGTGATTCGCTGCTAGTTGCACTTTTTGAATTTCTGATGCGCTCGTTTCTATATTCTTTAAATAGTCGAACGTCGATAATTAAAGGGTCTTTTTCTTCGATAAATAAATTGAAATCTGCACAAATAATATTTTGGTAACATTTTTCTTCCATTTTCTGTGTACTTGCAGAAAACGAAAAAAATATTGTAAGTAAAAAAACGAAAAATGCGCTTTTCATTAATTTATATTTATGTTATACTTCTGTTATTCAGGTAAATAAAATTGCCAATTTTTACTTTTGTACTTCAATTACCATGGAACCCTCAAAATTTATTACTCACTTCGTTCGTGAGAACGCTTCGCTAAGTTCATCTCTTTTTGTGAACTTTTGCTCATGAGAGTTTCATGTGTTCATTTTTTTTAATTCTTATTTCATAACATTCACTATCAGTTAATAACATACAAATTTAGCTTAATAATTCTATTTTAACGTCAGTATGCTTAAATTTGTAATTAACCAAAATATTAGCTGTCATGAAAATAGGTGTAATAATTGGACGAATTGGTGGTGTAGATGGGGTTGCTTTGGAAACGGAGAAGTGGATTGAAGTACTTCAGAAAATGGGTCATAAAATTTTCATTATTGCAGGTCAGTTTGAAGGACGAAAAATTGATTGCTCATGTGAAACACGTGTTCAGGAAATGTCGTTTTTTTCGCCTGAAAGCTACTGGGAGCAAAAAAAAGCTTTTTTTCATCCGGATTTTGATCAGGATGATTTATTAGAACATCTTCACTTATATTCTAAAGTAATTGAGGATAAACTTGTTAATTGGATAAACAAATTCAAAATTGATTTACTTCTTTCCGAAAATGCGTCGTGCCTACCATCTCATATTTCTATGGGATTAGCGATAAAAAATGCGGTTATCAAAACCGGGAAACCCATCATAACACATGATCATGATTTTGCCTGGGAGCGTGGTGACAGATATGTTTCTCCACACACAAGAATTAACGAACTGGTCGAAGAGGTTTTCCCACTCCGCTTAACAAATAGCTACCATGCTGTTATTAATTTACATGCACAGGAAACTTTAATAGAGAAATTTAATCGCAATTCTATTGTCGTTCCTAATGTGATGGATTTTGATAAACCCTTTGGTGTTTTAACTGAATCAAATAAAGGTTTAAGACAGGATCTGGGACTAAATCAGGAAGACATTTTATTATTTCAGATAACCAGAATTGTACAACGAAAAGGAATTGAAGCAGCAATTCAATTAATTGATAAACTTAACGATCCGAAAGTAAAACTTATTATCACCGGAAACTATGCCGATGATGCTGGCAGTGCATATTATATGAAACTTGTTGATTTAATACATGAATTAAAATTGAGTAAGCAAGTTCATTTTGCCTACCATAGTTTTTCGAATAAAGGCTTGTCGGGCTCAACAAAAAATTACTCACTTTCTGATGCATACGCACATGCTCGTGCTTGCACCTATTTTAGTACTTATGAGGGTTTTGGAAATGCTTTTGTTGAAGCAGTTCTTGCCAAACGCCCTATTTTTGTGAATAATTACAAACCTGTTTACTGGCCTGATATCGGAAGTAAGGGTTTTAAAGCCGTTATGCTTGAAGATAATGTATTTACCGATTCTGCATTAAAAGAAATGAAAGAAGTAATTTACGATTCCAGGATCAATAAAGAAATTGCCGAGTACAATTACCTGTTAGGTAAAAAATACTTTTCGTACGATACATTAGAAGAAAAATTGAATGAGCTTATTCATTTGGCTACAAGCTAATTCCTAAACAATTGGCAATTGATTTTGGAGTGATTTCTTCTTTAACAATATAATTTCGGGCACCTGCTTCGAGCATGGTTTTAATATCTTCAAGTTCGGAATGAAAAGATACTGCAATTACATTTATATTCCGGTACTGATCAACGATTCTCTTTGTTGCTTCAACACCATCCATTAAAGGCATTTGCTTGTCCATAAAAACAATATCAATTGATTCTCTTCTAATGATATCAAGGCATTCGGCACCGTTTTCTGCTTCAAATAAACCACCTATTTTAGTTGAGAAATTTTCATTTATTATATATTTAAATGCTTCACGAAAATCTTTATTATCATCAACAAGAAGTACATTAATCATAATTGTCTATATATTAGTTTCTATCTCTGAAGAAAGAATAAATTTAAAACCTTTATTTTTTTCTGTTTCAAAAGTAAACTTACCATTTATTGTTTTAATACGGTTTTCGATACTATTAAAACCTATTCCATGTGATTTATAATTTGATAAATCAGATTTATTTATTCCAATACCATCATCACGATATTCTAAAACAAGTTTTCGGTCAATATAATTTAGATTAACATCCACTTTATTTGCTTTAGCATGCTTAATGGTATTGTTAAACAGTTCTTTTAAAATCCTATAATATACTGTTTCGGTTTTAATTCCAAAACGCTCATCCCTAATATTTGATTTAAAGTTAATCTTTATCAATTCTTTTTGGTTATTAAAAAAAGCATCAACTGCTTTGGCTACGCCATGTTTGTTTAATAGGCTTGGACTTAGTGCATTTGACACTTCTCTGACATTTGTAATAGATTCTTTAATAAGATCCTGAAGCTTTTTCTTGATATAATCCTGCTTTTCGATCTCTTTTGTTTTATCAAAAGAATCGATATACATTTTTAAACTTGATAAGAGAGGTCCAATTTCATCATGAATATCACTAGCTAAACGTTGACGCTCTTTTTCTTCTGTTTCTATCATAATTTCATAAACACGTTGCTCAAACTCTTTTCTTTCTTTAATATTTCGTAATATTGATAATATTGCATTTTCTCCTTCATAACGGATTAATCTACTGTTAACCTCAAAAGGTATTTTTTCACCTTTTTTTGAAATCATGAGTAAATCTTTAATGGGCACTTTTTGTTTATTAAACATTTTGTCGATTCTATGCTTAACATCATTCAGGTCAGTATTTAAGAGATAATCTGCCGGTTTTTTTCCAATAAATTCTTTTACCGAATATCCTAAATGATTACATATTGATTTATTAACATTTATCACCTCTCCTTTTTGATTTAAAATAAGAATTATATCTGAACTGTAATTATAAATATTTTTAAAGTTTTCTTCACTTACCTTTTTGGCGTCGCGGGCCAATTTTTTTTCTGTAATATCTTCAACTAATCCTATTCCTGATAGTTTACTCCCTGTCTCTGTTATACTTTTAAAAAGAATCCTAACATATGAAGTTTTTTGGGCAGTAACAGAAGTATACCAGTCTTCGTAATAACTTTCACCCTTTTGCAATGACTCTTTAACTGCTTTAATTATTTCCTTATTATTTAAATCTGTTAACATGTTTAAGCCGATTAATTTTTCCCGGCTCGAACCAATAATACTTACAAAATGATCGTTACAATCGGTAATTGCTCCATTTATATCATAATGTAAAATACCAAGTGGTGAGTTATAAAAAATATTCCTATATTTCTCTTCGCTTGATTTAAGCGCAATTTCATAATTTTTTCGTTCAGTAATGTCTTGTATAGTTCCAAAAACACTTATTGGATGATTCGTTGAATCTAACTCTGTTTCACCAAAACCATGTACCCATAATTCTTTTTGATCAGATATTCTCTTTATTTTATACTCTTTATCAAAAATTTCATGATTTTTTAAAATATTTACCATAAAGTATTCCCGCATTTCTTCTTTAAAATCGGGATGAATAATATCAAACCAACTTTGAAGGTTTTTGTTGTAATCATTAGCTATCCCATAAATCCTTTCCAAAACCGCAGAACTTTCCCATTTATCTGACTTTACATCATAAAAATAGCTTCCTAAACCGGCTATTTCCTCTGCTCTCTGAAGTAAGTTTTTGCTTTTAATAAGTTCATTTTCGGCTTCTTTACGTTTTGAGATATCACGGAATAAAGCTTGCATTCTGCCATCTTCCAGGATTTTGGTATTCATTTCAATGGGAAGTAATGTTCCGTCTTTTCTAATAATATTTCTTTCGCTAATTACGGTATCACCCTTTTTTACAAGATCGTATCTGAAAGGTTTTAACTGTAATTCGTTTTTATCAAAAAGAATACTAATATTTTGACCTATAATTTCCGATTTTTGGTAACCTGTTAACTTCAGCATACTTTGGTTTGCTTCCACGATCTCACCTTTGTCTACGCCAACCAGAATTCCATCTGCAGCTTGTTCGAACAGGGTGCTATATTTTTTTTCACTTTGCTTTAATCCGCTACCCGCAACTTTTTGATCTGTAATATCCGTTATAGAACCAACAATTGCAACCGTTTTTCCATTTTCAACAACCGGAGCTTCGTGCACTTTAACATAAACTTTTTTTCCTTGCTTGTGGATAAGTTCCAGTTCGTAAGGCTCTTGTACTTTCCCTGTTTCAATGGCTGCAATTGTTCTTTTATAACCCTCATTATTCATTGGGTGATCCGATGCCAATTGTGTCCACTTAATCATGGCCTCTTCAGGTTTGTATCCTAATATATCGAATATCTGGGGGCTTAAATAGCTTAATACATGATCAGTTGTATGACTATAGAAAAAATTTGTGCTGTGCTCCAAAATATTTCTGAGCATCACTTCATCCTTTTTTAAAGCACTTTCAAGTTGAATTCGATCTTCTTCTTTTTTTTGAACTTCAATTTCAAGCTCTTTAATTCTTTTCTTTAAATGCTCAACCTCATTCATATTTTGCATATTCAAATCTATTAATCACAAAAAAAATCCTGCATAATATTATCAGATATAAATATCCCTTTTTCTGTTAAGATATAATTATTTCCCGATTTTATCAAAAGTTTATTGTTAACATATTTTTGAGTTTTGCTTAAAAAATAATTGTAAAACTTTTCACCGATTTCTTTTTTTAGCTTTTCGGTATTTAATCCCCACATTGTTCTTAAAGAAGTTATAACAAAATCATTATATTTTTCGTTTTGTGTTAAAATTTCTGTTTCGAATGGTACTTTTCCTTTTGATATTACGTCCAAATATCCATGAAGATTTGAAATATTCCATTGTCGTGAAGATAAATTATACGAGTGTGCAGAAGGACCTAATCCTAAATACTTTACACCCATCCAATAATTTGTATTGTGAAGCGAAATAAATCCATCTTTAGCAAAATTCGAAATTTCATAATGTAAAAATCCCTTTTCACCCGATTTCTCTTTTAATAATTTAAATTGATTTAAACTTTCTTCTTCGGATGGTAAATTCAATTTTTGTTTTTTATGATAGGTATAAAAAAGCGTATTCGGTTCAATGCTTAAATGATATGCTGAAATATGCTGAATATTTAAATTTAATGCCTGTTGGATATTTTTTTCCCAGTTTTTTATGGTTAAATCCGGTAATCCATAAATTAAATCTACACTTATATTTCCAAATCCCTGATCTTGAGCTGCTTTTACACTATTTATGGCTTGAGCAGCAGTATGTTTTCGTTTCATCTTGAGTAAGTCAGTATCATCAAAAGACTGTATACCAATACTCAAACGATTTATACCTATTTTTTTTATCTCCTTTAAGTAATCTGAGTTTAAATCATCAGGATTAGCCTCCAGGGTAATTTCATTGTTCTTTTCAATTTTATAGTATTTATAAATCTTAGTTAGAATTTTCTCCAGTTGAGATACATCCAACATGGAAGGGGTACCGCCACCAAAATAAATAGTTTGAATACCTTCGTGACCTAAGTAATCTTTTTGAAGCTCTATTTCTTTACAAATGGCTTGTACAAATTCATCTTTCCGTTGGGTGTTTGCCACAGAAAAAAAATCGCAATAAGCACATTTCCTTTTACAAAAAGGTATATGAAGATAAATTCCTGCCACTTTATTCGTTTTTAATATATCCCATTATAACGTTAGAAACAGCTCTTGGTTCCGGTGGTAATGAATAAATATTTTCTTCGTAATTACTGTTGTAAGGTGATATATTTAAGGTTTGCCCATTAACAACAAGAGTACTGCTGCCTCCCGGATCAAAACCCATTGCTTTTTCGACGTTTAATTTCATTAATATCTCTGCCATATCTAAATGGGTAGCTCCAACCGATTCGCGTATTCTTCCATTTATAGTAAGAACAATTAGATCTCCTTCATGATTAATTCCTGCAGCAATCTTGGGTCCTCTCATATCTATGTAATCTAAACGGGCCGCTTGTGTTTTAATTGAATTTTGATTTTCCCAACCTTCAATTTCCATGTTAAGAACAACCTCACCCTTATCGATCAATAACGGACCTGCCTCAATTGCATAATCAATATTATTTAGGCCATTAACTTTAATGTCAAGCTCATCATTTATTTTCCATGTTTGAGGAAATTTGTTAATCGGAATACAAAGAGTTAAACCAACAGGAATAATTCTAATATCTTCTTTTTCTGACACTTGAATAATGTCTTTTATTATATTTCCCGCTAATCGGATAATGATAGAATTTTCACACGTGATGTGATCATTTTCATACATTAAATCATAATACGCGGACTTCTCACAATTCATTTTTGTATTATACTGATCCTCAGAAAGCTTGATACTATCTGTTCCACGTGAAACAATTAAACCTTTTGAACAATTTACCCTCTGGATATTAACAATACCTTTTGAAAAGATTAATGCTGGTTTATTAAAAAGTGGAGGACTTAACATTTTTCCGTTAGATATTAACAATCCTAAGGGAGAGCCGATGTAAGATTCAGGCAAACCCAACTTACCAACAAGCTCTGCATTAAGAATATATCCTCCGTTCCAGGCTATTTTTGCATCCATACCTGTTTGTTTTCTAAAATCGTTAACAAAATCGGTTACCTTTTTTGTTTCTTTACTTGACTCAGCAACAAATTCCCATTGTTTATCTTTTGTATTTATAAACACCTTTGCCATAGCACCATTCCATGGCATTTTATCATTATATATTCCACTTAAGTATTCAAATTTTATAAACTCTTTTTCATTTTCGTCACGAAATAAATCTTCTATAACTTTTTTTATCGGTGACATTTTTGTCTCGGCATCAGCTTTTAAAAATTCGTAAACCTTTTTTTCTCCAAATTTTTCAATTGCTAATTTGAATTCTTTGCTATTTAAAAAATCGTTAAATTCTTTTGCTGTTTGCACAGGTGTTGGAAAAGCCAATGTAGCACGCAATCCTGCCGGAATAAATTGTATATATCCACTATTTAATGGTATTCCTAAAATTGCTTCGGTTAGTTTGTCTTCTACTTTTCCAATATGAAATTTGTCAATATCAACGATATCTGTCATCACGGAAGATTCTTGCCTGTTTGAAATAATAAAGCCTTTTTCGTCTCTTATTTTTCTCAAAATTTCGATACCTTCATTGCCTAACTGATTAAAATGAATACCTATACTAACCTGATCAGTTTCAATAATCTGAACTATTTCATATTTATATAATAATAGTAACTCTTCGTCATTTCCCTCTAAAATAAATTTTTCAATACTTTTACTATTATAATTTTCGTAGGTTGTTATTTTGCTGGCCATGATATATACAGGTGAAATAAACTTTGCGTTTTTTTCAACAATTTCTTCGGTTAGTTCTTCGTCTATTCCTAATTCAAGTCGGGAACGAACAGCCTGCAAAGCAAAAAATTCCAATTCGTTCTTTATGTATTTACCAGGGAAATACGCGATCGGAACATTAGATTGTAATTTTCGGATTAATCTTTTTCTATCATCAATACCCAAATATGTACTTGTAGTCAATTGAGATAAAGCCAAATCAATATCCGTAAAAAAATGTGCATTTATTTTTATTTGTGGCATTTTAGTAGAACCTATGGTTAAATCAAAAATAGTATTAATCAATCCACTTAATTCCTGAATAGTGAAATCCTGATATGGATAATTGTTTTTGTTTCTGTGTCTGTATGGTAATGAATGATCGTGTTGGATATTTAACTCTCCGTTTTTAAATAAAAAAACATCTTCAATTGCATTAAAAAATTTCAATTTTTGTTTTAAGGGTATTTCTTCAATTCTTCCTTTTAATAGTTCGTTCCCATAATTAAAGGCAATACCACGAAATAATTGTTCTTCAACCCTAAAGTAACTTGGGTCGATTAGTGATTTTAATAAAATCATAAAACGCATTCTTCCGTAACCTGGTAAATATTCCCTGTTTTCAGTATTTAATATTGCCTTTAAGTTTTCGTTACTTTGGGTACAAAATCTTTTATATTGCGTAATTTCCGCTTTTATCTTATTCGCTGTTCTTCTGTTCGATTTTAATTGATAATATAATTGATAACAGATATCGTCGATATTCTTTTTTAAGGTATCTAAACTATACCTTTTTTGAACTACCTTATAATTGTGTGCTATTTCATTTGAAAACAAATGAGGAAAAAATACCCTGTCGATTATTTTTTTTACATGTTTCTTAGTTATGTTTTTTCCATCAAACTCAATAACTTTTAATCGGTCAATATGTGGTAAATGTTCACCAATAACTTCAGAATAAACATTCTCAGGGTAATATCGACTGCAAAAAATAGGTGTACCACAAGCAGTAGCTTCAATAATTGGCAATCCTCTACCTTCAGTTTTGCTAGGAAGTAAAATTAACGACGCTATATTATATAGTTCAGGAATACCTGCTGGATTTTCAAAATGAGATTTAAATTTGGTTTTATCCAGTTCACTAAACAAAAAGGCTAAAAAGATCTTGTTTCTAATTTCTTCGTTAAGAGAGTCTAATAAATCTTTAAATTTCCCTATCAATCTTTGAAAATACTTAAAATGTCCCGATGCAATTGGACCGGTAATTATTATTGTTAATTTAAGATGTTTAGTATCATTAAAACGTTTGTAAAATTCTTCATCGGCAAATAATCGCTCAATTAACTCAAAACCTATTTCAATTCTTTTTCTAGAAATAATTCTTGTTGGTTGAAGAAAAACAATATTTTCGTTTAGAAACTTATTTAGTGGATTTGTCTTTCTGGCTCCAATTAATATAGGTCTTGGATTGTCTTTCGCCACAAGTTCCGATTCGATTACATCCTTTGCAGAATAACTAATTAGAGTTTCAGAATACCTGCTTAATACCTGTTCAAACTGATAAAAGGTGTTTATTTTTTTCCTTTTAGAAATATTTTGATACGTGCTTGTATCCACTGCTGTACCAATTTCACTAACGTTAGCCGGATTATGTCCATTTACTTTTATTAGATGTTCCGATTGTTGTTTATTAATATTTACATTTATCCATATTCTGGATTCCCAGGGAAATAATACCTCAATGCAAGAAAAAAATTCACCAATGTGTGAATTTGTGAAAAAGAAATCTCGCGGACCATCAGGTAAATTATTTATTTTCTTATCAATTTCACTAGCTCCACCTTCCCAATAAAAATCATGATTATTGTTTATTACAGGAATACCTAATAATTCTGAAAGTAAAACAACAGCTAATGTTAAAGAAACATTTCCCGGATTAGAACATACATTAATTAAATATAGTAAACGAATATTGTTATCTGCAATATAATTTCCCAACTTTTCAATTATTAGTAAAGTTTGACTCCAAAACTTTCCAATGAGTTCATTATATTCATTACTTCCTCGTTCAAATTTTGTAAAGTAAAAATCCTGATATAATTCCCATTCGTTAAATGCTTGTATTATTGGTAGTTCAATTGTTTTTATATGTCGAGGAATGTTTTTGTCAGCTTCTTTATAAAATTTACCTGTTATGTAATGAATGTTTGAACCGTGAAATTTCTTTTGAAATACTTTTGTATATTTCTCTAGTTCAATACTCACTCCATCAATAGAAAATTGATATGTCAGGAATGCAAAATCTCCTTTACACATGTATGATCTAAAATCCTCAAATGTTCCAGAAAATCTTCTTTGTGGTATTTTTCTTTTTTCTTTAATTTGATCGATAAATAAACCAAGATCAAACCATGTTTTAATATTTTCTTTTTCTAATTGATGTAATATTTTTATAATCTTTGCATTCGAATTTTTCATAATCATACTTTTAACGTTTTATAAGTTATGAAAAAATGACAATAAAAAATAAAAAATCGATCAATAAAGTATAATGAATAAATACTTATGAAAATATTAAAATACTGGAAACCGATTTTAATTGCTGCATTAATATTTTATGGAAGTGTTAGTTCTAGTAACACTTTAAACAAAGTATCAATTTTCCATATTCAAAATATGGATAAACTAATTCACTTTTTGATGTACTTTTTATTGAGTATTTCATTTCTTTCATCCTTGCATTGGAATACCCGATTAAGTAAAAAAGAAAAGTTTATCATAACTTTCGTTTTTGTTATTTCTTATGGTTTACTAATGGAAGTTTTTCAATATTACTTTACCGTTGACAGATCTGCAGAACTTTTAGATCTTATAGCAAATACAAGTGGATGTGTTTTTGGGATATTATCGTTTCCAATATTAGATAAACTTAATATTATAAAATTCTTATAAGCTTATTTTTCCCTCTGACGCTTTTATAGCTTGAGCAAGGTTTTCGATAGTTTCCGAATCAAATAAATTATAAATTTGTTTACTAATTGGTTCGTATTTTGAGTGAACAGGACATTGTACTTCATCATGTTTTGAAGAAGAACATGTTCTTAAACCAATTAAGCAATTTGTAAACAAATCTAATCCATCAATTATTTCAACAATATTTAATAATGATATTTCCTCTGCCGGTTTTCTTAGACTAAAACCGCCATTTGGTCCTTTGGTAGAATTAAGTAATTTATTTTTAGCAAGAATCTGAAGTATTTTTCCCAGAAAAGGTGCTGGAATGTCTAATTCTTTAGATATTTCTTTTAAACCGATTTTTTTTTCTTCACCATCATTTAAAGCGATATAAATGACAGCCCTTATTCCGTATTTACAAGTATTTGATAACATAATAAACGTTTTAATGTACTGGTATCTTCTCTATTCTTTTTAAATGCCTTTCTCCCTCAAAATCAGTATTTAAAAATATCTTTATAATTTCTCTTGCTAAACTATAGCTTATAAATCGTGCTGGTAAGGAACAAATATTTGCATTGTTATGTAATCTTGCTAATTCTGCTATTTCTTTACTCCAACATAAAGCAGCTCTAATTCCCTGATGTTTATTTGCAGTCATATTTATCCCATTTCCGCTTCCGCACAAACTAATACCAAATTTATGTTTTTTATTTTCAACAGCAATAGCTAATGGATGAGCAAAATCCGGATAATCAACACTTTCTGTCGAAAAAGTTCCGTAATCTGTAATATTGTAACCTTCTTGTTCCAAATCTATTTTCATTTTTTCCTTAAATTCAAAACCAGCATGGTCACATGCAATACCCAGAGAAATTTTATTCATAATTAAAATTTATACATTAAGAGTTAAATATCCTCAAATTTACAAAAAAATATATAATATTTTTGATTTGTTTTATGTTCTACATACAGCAATCTTAACTCATTAAATTTGTGACTTTAACATAAAATTATATAAATACACATTTTATAAATATATAGTTAATATACTAATATTAAAATATATATGTTTATTTTCATAAAAACAGATAATTGTTAATATGTTCATGTTCTACTGTTAATATTATGTTAATTGAAGTGAACAAAATATAAAAACTTTAGTTTGGTTTATAATTAATCATACTCTATATATAATTATTTTACATAAATCAAAAATATTTTTTTAGTTTTAATCGCGAAAAATTGAACAATATTTCAACATTTTTTGTGTACATAGAAGATGTATTTTTATCAGTATTAAGTACAATTAACAGTGTGTTAATAAAAATTGGATTTAATTAGTAATCAAACCAGTTAACTCTTTTAAAATTGTTAAAAGAGTATTTAAATCTTCTTAAAAACGAAAAAAACAAGTATTTATACTAATTTTTTACAACAATACTAACAGGCTATTATTATTATAATAATTAATTAATTTAATAATATATATAATATATAAATATGAGTGTTAAAAACTATCTGACTTCAAAAAGTTTTGTAGATAAAGAAATCGGTAATAATATCAATGTTATCGAGGAAATTAACAAATTAAAAAAGGAAAAGAATGCTATCATTCTTTCACATTATTACCAAACAGGTGATATACAAGATATAGCAGATTTCGTAGGAGATAGTTTAGCACTTTCACAAAAAGCTGCAGAAACAGATGCAGATATTATATTATTTGCGGGTGTACATTTTATGGCAGAAACCGCTAAGATTTTAGCACCAAAAAGTAAAGTTTTAATACCTGATTTAAATGCCGGATGTTCATTAGCAGATTCATGCCCGCCAGATGAGTTTAAAGAATTCATTAAAAAATATCCGGATCATTTGGTAATTTCTTATGTAAATACTACTGCCGAAATAAAAACGATGACTGATATCTGTTGCACATCAACAAATGCTTTAAAAATTGTTGAATCATTACCAAAAGAGCAAAAGATAATTTTTGCTCCGGACAGAAACCTGGGAAGTTACATAAAAAGAGTAACAGGTCGCGAAGACATGGTAATATGGAATGGAGCTTGTCATGTTCACGAGGAGTTTTCATTAGAAGCTATTTTAGAATTGAAAAAGGAATATCCAAATGCAAAAATTATTTCTCACCCGGAATGTATAAAACCTGTCCAATTAGTTTCTGATTTTGTTGGTTCAACCGCAGCATTACTCGCTTTTACACATAAAGATGCAAGTAAAGAATATATTGTGGCAACAGAATCGGGAATATTACATCAAATGAAAAAACAAAATCCAGAAAAAACATATATTCCAGCACCTGCAAAAGATTCATCATGCGGTTGCAACGACTGTAATTTTATGAAATTAATTACTGTAAATAAAATATATAATGCTTTAAAGTATGAATCACCAGAAGTTATTTTAAGCGATGAAATTATAAAGAAAGCAAGAAAATCAATCGATGCAATGTTAGAAATATCAAAAAAATATAACTTATAATTTTGTAAGATCTATTCAAAGGCAGGGATTTTCTCCCTGCTTTTTTCGTATATTTAGCTGCAAACAAATTATAAATAGTGAATAAAATAGTAAGTATTATTATTCTGCTTTGTATTAGTAAATACAATTTTTCGCAAAACGATTCTATACAGGTAAAAGTAGAATATAAACAATTTTTTTATCCAAATGGTAGGATTTCAAGTGAAGGATATATTAAAAATAATATTCCTGTTGGTTATTGGAAATCTTATTATTTAACTGGTATAAAAAAATCAGAAGGTAAGTGGTTAAATAGTAAACTCGATAGCGTGTGGATTTTTTATGATCAAATTGGCGATACCATTGAGAAAATTAATTATTATTTCGGTCAAAAAAATGGTTATAACTTTAAATACTATAAAACAGATAATCATAAAAACAAGATCTTTTCAAAGGAGTTATATGTAAATGGAAAAAGAAATGATAAATCTTATTATTTCTATGAAAATGGCAATATTAAGAAAGTAGTTCCTTATGTAAACGATAAACGACACGGTATAGGATTCGAATATGATAAAGAAAAAAATATTGTTACCATTGAAAGATACAGATATAATGAGATTATTGAACAAGAAAATATAAACAGATATAATGAATCAGGAGAAAAAGAAGGGGTTTGGAGAGATTATTATGATAATGGCAATTTAAGGGAAGAAAAAACATATTTGAATGGTAAGTTGAATGGATATTATAAAATTTACAACGAAGAGGGTAATTTTATAGAAGCAATTAAATATAAAAATGGTGAGTTGTATTTACAGCAAAATGATTTTGAAACTAATATTGAAATAAAAGAGGAATATGATAGGAATGAAAATTTAGTTTTTCAAGGAAGTTATAAAAATAATACACCTATCGGCATACACCGATATTTCAATAATAATGGAAAAGTTATTAAGTCTATAAACTTCGATTTTAATGGAACAAAAAATGCTGATGGTATTGTTTTAATGAACGGAAATGAGGATGGAAGCTGGATTTATTACTATCAAAATGGAAATAAACAAGCTGAAGGTGTATTTAGTAATGGAAATAAGACAGGAAAATGGACTTATTTCTACGAAAATGGAGTTATAAAGCAAACAGGTAGTTATGCAAACGGAAAATTTACTGGTAGTTGGAAATGGTATTATAGCAAAGGTGATTTACTAAAGGAGGAATTTTATATTTATGGTAAGTTGGATGGAGAAGCAATAGAATATTCAGAAACAGGAGAAATCATTTCAAAAGGAAATTACATTGAAGGTTTCAAAGAAGGAGAGTGGATTTATAAAATTGGTGATCAGGAAATGATGGGAAAATATGTGGTGGATTTAAAGGATGGAACATGGAAAAGTTATTATTTGGACGAAAATACCTTAAGTTTTGAAGGTAGATTTTTACAAGGAAACAAAGATGGAAAACACATCTATTATTTTCCTAACGGAATGATAAAAGAAGAAAGATATTATAACAGTGGAGAAAAAGTTAAGTCGTGGTCAAAATACAACGAAAAGGGAGAACTGATAATTGTTATTCAATTTCGTGATGGGAAAGAATATAAAATTAATGGTGAAAAGGTAAAAACTGAAGATTACGAAAATTAGTTTAACTAAATTTGTTAAGAAATATTTTTGATGGAAGATTTTGATATAAGAGAACAATTCGAGGAAAAGGAGCAAGAATTAGAAAAAAAATTGCGCCCGTTAGATTTTGATGATTTTAAAGGACAATTTAAAGTTGTTGAAAATTTAAAGGTTTTTGTTAAGGCGGCAAAGATGAGAAACGAATCCCTTGATCATGTTTTATTACATGGTCCTCCTGGTTTAGGTAAAACAACTCTGGCAAATATCATAGCAAATGAATTGCATGTAAATCTAAAATTAACTTCAGGTCCGGTACTCGACAAACCTGGTGATTTAGCAGGTTTATTAACAAATTTAGAAGAAGGTGACGTTTTATTTATCGATGAAATACATCGTTTAAGCCCTGTGGTGGAAGAATATTTATATTCTGCCATGGAAGATTACCGCATTGATATCATGATTGACCGGGGACCAAGTGCTCGTTCTGTACAAATTGATTTAAATCCCTTTACATTAATTGGTGCAACAACACGATCGGGTTTATTAACAAGTCCTTTAAGAGCTCGTTTCGGCATTAGTTCACATTTGGAGTATTATGATTTTAATATTCTAACATCAATTGTAAAAAGATCGGCAAAAATTCTAAATGTTAAAATTGAAGATAATGCTGCTATTGAAATTGCTTCCCGATCAAGAGGAACGCCACGTATTGTTAATGCTCTTTTACGAAGAGTAAGAGATTTTGCTCAGGTAAAGGGAAATGGAAATATTGACATTGAGATATCCAAATATGCGCTTCAGGCCTTAAATATTGATAAACATGGATTAGACGAGATGGATAATAAAATCTTATTAACTATTATTGATAAGTTTAAAGGAGGACCAGTAGGAATATCAACAATCGCCACTGCAATAGGTGAAGATAGTGGAACTATCGAAGAAGTTTATGAACCATTTTTAATAAAAGAGGGATATCTTAAAAGAACACCAAGGGGTAGAGAAGCCACAGAAATTGCCTATAAACATCTGGAACGGATAAAAGATATGGGAGATCAATCAAAGTTGTTTTAAAAAAAAGCTCCCGGTTAACCAGGAGCTTTTTTTAATTATATTTTATCTTAGTTAAAGGCATTTGATATTTTTTCTAAACGTTTTATATCCAACACTTTTATTTTCCTGCCATTTAAATCAATTAACTTATCTTGTTTAAATTCAGATAAAAGTCGTATTACCGATTCTGTAGCAGTACCAACAATATTGGCTAATTCTTCGCGTGTTAACGAAATTTGAAGAACCTGTTCATTATCTAATTCAAAAATATCTTTTAAATTTAAAAGTACTTCGGCTAGTCGTTCGCGAACGGTTTTTTGTGCAATATCAGTAATAAAAGAATTGGCCTCACCCAACTCTTTACAAGTTTGTTGCATGATGGACATTGAAAAATTGCCGTTGGTTTTAACAAGGCTTATTAAGGTTTCACCGGGAATAAAGCACAAGGTAGCATCTTCAATTACTTTTGCTGATGAGCAAGCTAACTCGCTACTTAAAATAGATCGATAACCAATTATTCCTCCTTTTTTTGCAAAAGCAATAATTTGTTCGCGACCATCGATTCCCGTTTTAAAAATTTTAACAACACCAGAATTTATGCAATAAAAACCATTTGTCCGGCTTCCTTCGTGATAGATTACACTGCCTCGCTTGTACGTATTACATACTTTTTCTCTTTCAACAATAGCATGTTCTTCTGCAGTGAGATGCTTAAATATTGAATCAGAACTGTGTAAACAACTATCACAGACTGGTATTTGATCACGATTTTTCATTACTATATGTTAATTTACAGCAAATTTAAATGCTTATAAATCAGTTTAAAAACAACGAATTAAAATTAATTATTAACTTAGAACACAAAATTAGTTTTTTTGTTTTATAAACAAGAATTAACTAGTACAATTTAAAAACATATTTTTACGAAATTAAATATAAAACTATATAGATATGGAAAATTCTTTAAATTTAAATTGGATGGACGGAATGGCCTTTGAAAGTGAAGTAAATGGCCATAAAATTATAATAGATGCTGTTGAAGCAGTAGGTGGGAATAATAAAGGACCTCGACCTAAACCTCTTATGTTATTGGCTCTTGCAGGTTGCACTGGAATGGATGTTGTATCAATATTAAAAAAAATGAGAGTCGAATTTGACGATTTTAAAATAGAAATTGAAACAGAAATGACAGAAGAACATCCCAAGCACTATAATAAAATTAATGTTATTTATAAGTTTTGGGGAAATGATCTGCCTGTTGAAAAGCTTGAAAAAGCTGTAAGCTTATCGGATGAAAGATACTGTGGAGTAAGTGCAGTTTACAAAAAGGCAATTGAAATGACAAATGAAATAAAAGTAAATCCGGAAAGATAGAAAGAAAAAAGCCTTACAAAACGTAAGGCTTTTTTATTAATAAAAACAATTTTTTTAAAGCGCAGATTTAAATTGATCTAAAAACCTTACATCGTTCTCAAAATAAAGGCGAAGGTCTTTAACACCATATTTTAGCATCGTTATTCGCTCAATTCCCATACCAAAAGCAAATCCTGTGTACTTTTTACTATCTATTCCACAGCTATCCAATACGTTAGGATCAACCATTCCACAACCTAAAATCTCTAACCAGCCTGTATATTTGCACACATTGCATCCTTTACCACCACAAATATTACAAGCCACGTCCATTTCTGCTGAAGGCTCAGTAAAAGGGAAATAAGATGGACGTAAACGGATTTCTGTTTTTTCACCAAACATTTCTTTTGCAAAGTACAATAGAGTTTGTTTTAAATCTGCAAAAGAAACATTTTCATCAATATATAAACCTTCAACCTGATGAAAAATGCAATGGGCCCGTGCACTAATAGCTTCGTTACGAAAAACACGACCGGGAGATATGGTGCGAATAGGTGGTTGTGAATTTTCCATTACACGTACCTGAACAGATGATGTATGAGTTCTTAACAATATATCAGGATTTTTTTCGATGAAAAAAGTATCCTGCATATCTCGAGCGGGATGTTCGTCAGGAAAGTTTAATGCCGAAAACACATGCCAGTCATCCTCAATTTCTGGTCCTTCCGAGATTGTGAAACCTAATCTTTTAAAAATATCTATGATTTCATTTCGAACAATAGAAATCGGATGGCGTGTCCCAAGTTTAATAGGGTCGCCAGGCAAACTCATATCAATTCCCGATGAACATTCTGTATTATCTTCAATAGATTCCTTTAAGGCAGTTATTTTCTCTTGAATCTGAATTTTTAGTTCGTTTAATTTTTGACCTACATCTCTTTTAGTTTCACGTGGAACAGTTTTAAACTCATCGAAAAGATCATTAATGATTCCCTTCTTACCCATATATTTTATACGAAACAGTTCTATCTCATCTAAAGATGTTGCAACAAATTCTTTTGCTTCTTCTAAATACTCATTAATCTTTTCTATCATGATTGTAATAACTTTTATAATTTGGTAATACGCATTTTTACATCTTTTACCGGACGGTCGTTTTCATCTGTTTCAACTTCCGCTATTTTATCTATAACTTCTAAGCCTTGTATAACTTCTCCGAAAACTGTATACGCATTATCTAAATGAGGCGTACCACCAATTGTTTGATATACCTTTAGCTTATTCTCAGGAATTTTATAATAGCCTTGTTCTTTGAATTCTTTTTCAGCTTTTTCTCTGGCTTGAGGCAAAATTACCTGATAATCAATAATTCCACCTGTATTAAAAGCTTCATTTTTAGCTTCGTCAATATATTTAGTTATCAGATTATTGAGTCGTGTAGCATTAATTCGATCTTCAACTTTTTTAACATCTTCGTCGGTAAAAACTTTTCCTTGCACAATATAAAACTGAGATCCAGCAGATCGCATTTCAGGATTAACATCATCACCCTCACGAGCAGCAGCTATTACCCCTTTCTTGTGAAAAATCTCATCAACAAATTCGGAAGGAATGGTATACCCTGGTCCACCTTCACCAAGCATTTTCCCTGGTTCAGCATTTCGCGAATTTGGATCTCCACCTTGAATCATAAAATCATTTATTACTCTATGAAAAAGTAAATCATTAAAATACCCCTGATCAATTAATTTGATAAAGTTTTCTTTATGCAATGGTGTAGCATCATACAATTTGAAAATCATATCTCCATAAATTGTTTCAATTTTATAAAGTTGATCATCCGTCTTCTTTTTAGATTTTTTTATTTGGCAAGAGATAACTAAAAAAAGAAAAGAAATTGATATAAGAGCTATTTTTTTCATATGTGATATATTTTAATTCAAACAACAAAAATAGAAACAAATACGAATTAATTTAAATCATAAGTTGTTTATTTGATCTTAATAGCCTGTTAATATATAAAATTATAAAAACTATGATAATAAAAATAAGAAGATTTACTTTGTAATTAATAACAAATAACCTTTAGAAGAAATTGAATCAAATCAAAAAACTGGCCGGTCAAACTTTAATTTACGGTTTAAGCACAATGTTAGGAAGATTCCTGAATTACCTTTTGGTAATGGTGCACACCGTGGCTTTAAAGCCATTTTTATACGGAAAATTAACATATTTCTATGGCAGTACTGCAATATTACTTGCTGTGTTAACTTTTGGCATGGAAACGGGTTTTTTCCGTTTTGCAAGTAAAAAAGATGAAAACTACAGTAAAGTATTAGGGACAAGCCTTTTCACGGTATTTTTCACGAGTTTATTATTTATTTTAAGCACGTTTCTTTTCAGAAATTTATGGAAAACTTATTTCGAAGTAGATAATTACAGGATAATTATCTTTTTTGTACTGATTATTTCTTTTGATGCCTTAAGCGCAATTCCTTTTGCTAAATTAAGAATTGACGAACGACCCCTAAAGTTCATGTTTATCAAACTTACAGGAATTGCAATAAATATTTTTATTAATTTATTTTATCTGGTGCTGTGTAGAAAGTTATACGAATCAGGAAATACGAGCTTTTTTGCACAGATTTATAATCCACAATTAGCCTTGGAGTATGTGCTTATCGCAAATTTAATCGGAAGTGGAATTACACTACTAATTCTTTTACCGGATATAATAAAGGTTAAAACAATATTTGATCTAAGGGTTTTTAAGAAACTTTTAAATTATTCATACCCGATTTTATTAATAGGATTAGCCGGAATGTTAAATGATAACATCGATAAAATTTTAATTCCAAAATTAATTAATGATCCAAATCCGATGGCTCAACTTGGAATTTATGGCGCTAATTTTAAGCTTTCGGTCCTAATGGTGTTATTTATTCAAATGTTTCGTTATGCGGCAGAACCTTTTTTCTTTAAAAATTCCGAAAGCATAGATGCGAAAAAACTATATGCCGATGTAATGAATTATTTTGTAATTTTTGGCTTAATCATTTTTTTAGGTGTAATGTTTTATATTGATATATTTAAATATTTCATTGCAGAAGAATTTAGAGTTGGTTTGCATGTTGTACCCATTTTATTAATTGCAAAGCTAATCTTCGGAATAGTATTTAGTTTATCAATCTGGTATAAGGTTACGGATAAAACGTATTATGGAATTATTGTAGCAGGAATAGGTGCAATAATAACGATCGTGTTAAATGTCATATTAATACCTGTAATAGGGTATGTCGGATCCGCATATGCGAGTCTGTGTAGTTATACTGTGATGCTGGTAGTTTCTTATTATCTTAGCAAAAAACATTATCTCATTCAGTATAATTTTAAAAAACTTGCAATTTATTTCATCTTAGCAATAGCTTTATACTTATTAAGTATTTTTATAAAATTTAATACTAACAACATATATTTAATTTTTAATACTTTATTACTTGTATTTTTTATAGGATTTGCCTATATAAAAGAAAAAAAATCATTTAAATATGAAAATTAATATCGTTAACAAGTCTAATAATCCGTTACCCGGATACAGCACAAATCATTCTGCAGGAATGGATTTACGAGCGAATTTATCTGAAGCAAAAAAATTAAAACCACTGGAAAGAGCTCTTATACCTACTGGACTCTTTATTGAATTACCTGTTGGTTACGAGGCTCAGGTTAGACCAAGAAGCGGGTTGGCATTAAAAAAAGGATTATCTGTTTTGAACACCCCCGGTACGATTGACGCTGATTACAGAGGCGAAATAGGTGTTATATTAATTAATCTTTCGAACGAAGAAGTTATTATTGAAAACGGTGAAAGGATTTGCCAAATGGTAATTGCCAAACATGAACAAGCAGATTTAGTTCAGGTTGAGGTCTTAAATGAAACGGACAGGGGTGCTGGAGGATTTGGAAGTACAGGTGTAAAATAGAATTCTTAATAAAAGTTAAAAGTAGCAATTTGTAAACTTAACAGTCGTTTTTGTGTTAAGTTTATAATTTATTGATAAAAATTAAAGGATCTATGAGGGTAAAAGTCATTATATTTTTGGTAATTACTGGTTTAACTATTTTAGGATGTAGTAGCAATAAAAGTATTTCTGAAAATAAAAATAAACCTAAAAAGGAATTATCACAAGAGGCTGAAAATAAATACTACGAATTTTTTATTGAAGCGAATAGAAAGAAAATATTGGGCGATTTAGATGGAGCATTAGCACTTTTTTACCAATGTTTAGAAATAAATCCCAAAAGTGCTGCTTCAATGGCAGAAATTTCAAAAATAAATCAGGCACTAAAAAATTACGATACAGCCATAAAGTACGGATTGTTGGCCGTTGAGAATGACTCAGAAAATAAATGGTATAAAACGGATCTCGCAAATGTTTATTTACTTGTTAAGGATTATAATAAAGCTATCGATATCTACGAAGATCTATATAAATCAAATAAAAAGGATTTAGAAATACCATATAACCTAGCTGCTTTATATGCCCACCTAAATAATTACAAAAGAGCTATTGAACTTTACAACGAAATTGAAAATAGTATTGGGGTAAACGAGAACCTATCTTTGGCAAAACAGCAATTATATTTAATGATTAACAATAAAACCAAGGCATATGAAGAAGTAGAGAAGTTGATAAAGTATTATCCAAACGAGCCAAGATTTTATGGAATTCTTGCCGAAATGTATACAAGCGATAACTTATTTATAAAAGCTGAAGAAAATTATGAAAAGTTATTTGCTATTGATAGCACAAGTTCACTCGGATTACTTTCAATTATCGATTTTTACAGGAAAAAAATGGATTACGAAAATGCATTTATTACGATAAAAAAAGTGATTAATATTGATAATATTGAATTTAACCAAAAGGTCATGATTTTTGTTAAAATGTTAAATAACCAGAGTGAATTTAATATTTATAATCAGCAGATTAAAGAATGCCTATTACTTTTAAAAAGCAAGTATATAAATGAAAAGGATGTGTATACATTATATTCTGATTATCTCATAAAAACGAATTTATTTGATGAAGCACAAAAAGAAATATCTTACCTGTTAAATAATTTTACTGGAAATACCTTATTATGGGAACAGCTCTTGTCTATTTATAGCTATAAAAACGATTTTGAAAACTTATACGAAATGTCAAAAGTTGCAATTGATAGCTTTCCGGATTACTCATTATTTTACCTTTTTAATGGCGTTTCCGCAAACCAAACAGGCAAAACGGATGAGAGCATCAAAATCCTAACAAAGGGTTTAAAAACAATTAAAAACAACCCGGATTTAGAGATAGATTTTTATACTAATTTAGGTGAATCATATTATAATAAGCAAGAGTACAAGCAATCTGATTATTATTTTGAAGAGGTATTAAAAAGAGAACCAGATAATATCTATGTTATTAATAATTACAGTTATTACTTATCGCTACGTGAAGAAAAACTTGAATACGCTGAAAAAATAAGTAAAAAAACTATAATTGCAGAACCTAATAATAGCACTTATCTCGATACCTACGCATGGATATTGTTTAAACTGAAAAGATATCAGGATGCGCTTTTTTACATTAAAAAAGCCTTTGAAAACGGAGGTGCTAATAGTAATGTAATTGTAGAACACTATGGTGATATACAATTTGTAACAGGCAATATTAATGCAGCAGTTGAACTTTGGAAATTAGCTGTAGAGCTGGGAAACAATGATGAGAACCTTAAAGAAAAAATTAGGAATAAATCAATTGAGTAAGTAATAGCTATTCATAATTTAATGAAATGAAAGTAAACCTCAAAAAAATAATATTAACAATTATTATCCTGACAATAGTTGTTAAAGGCTTATATTCTCAGACCAAGGAAGAGCTTGAGAATAAAAAAACTAAAACCGAAGAAAATTTAAAAATTTCAAATCAACTTCTTCAGCAAACCGAAAAAACAAAAACTGCAGGTTTAAATAAATTACTAATTATTAAAAAAAGAATAAGTCTCAGAGAACAATTAATTAATGAAATTAATGATCAAATTAAATTTTTAGACAGTGAAATATCCAGGCGAAACAATGATATAATTAAGTTAGAAAATGAACTAAAACTATTAAAAGACGAGTACGCCAGAATGATTTATTTTGCTTATAAAAACCGAAATAGTTACGACAGACTCATTTTCATTTTAGCAGCCGAAGATTTTAATCAGGCATATCGAAGAATGAAATATTTCCAACAATATACACAGTATAGAAAAAAGCAAGCTGAAAAGATTGTTATATCTCAAAAAAACCTGGAGTACGAAAACGAGCAACTTAAAGAACAAAAAAGCGAAAAAATACAATTACTTGCTAATAAAGAAAAGGAGAAAAACTTATTAAATTCTGAAAGATTTGTTGAAACAAATGAAATAAATAGATTAAAAAAGAAGGAATCTCAAATCCGAAAAGAAATTAAAGAAAATCATGAAATTATGAAAAGGCTTGATAATGCAATTGCCGAATTAATTGCAAAAGAAGCCAAAGCAAAAAAAGCATTATCTACAAATGAAGAGGAATTGTCTTTTGAATTTAAAAGTGCAAAAGGAAAATTAAAATGGCCAATCGAGAATGGATTCGTTATTCAAGAATTCGGTGAACATGAGCACCCTGTGTTAAAAGGAGTAAAAATTAAAAATGATGGTATTGAAATTACGGCTACTAAAGATGAAAAAGTAAAATCAATATACGAAGGCGAGGTTACAAAAGTAATAGCTATTCCTGGTGCTAATATGGCTGTTATTATCAGGCATGGTCATTACTTATCTTTATATTCGAATATTGTAAACGTAAGAGTAAAGTCGGGAGATAAAATTCCCGAAGGTTATTATATTGGTGATGTATACTTTTCAAATAAAAGCAAAAACAATACACTACATTTAGGAATTTATGAGGAAAGAAAAGTATTAGACCCAAAATTGTGGTTAATCAAACAGTAAATGTTTTTTAAAAAGCATATATTTGAAAAATATTTGGAAAATTGTAACAAATTAAAAATATATTAGTATACAATTGCAATTGTATCACTAAAGGACATTTGACGTGCTAACAACGATATTAAAAATGGAAAAAAGCATTTTAATTGAGTCTAAAATCGAAAACATCAATAAGATTGAAAAAATAATCGATGAGGTTTCAGAAGAGGCTAAAATAAATTCCGAAGTTTATGGTAAAATGTTAATTGCTACAGTTGAGGCAGTCAATAATTCAATTGTGCATGGTAACAAAGAGGATGAAAACAAAAAGGTTAAGGTAGACTTTCAGGTTGATGAAGATTATATTAGCATTTTTATAGAAGATGAAGGTCCTGGTTTTAACTTTTACAATGTTCCTGATCCTACTACTCCAGAAAATATTGAAAATATCCACGGAAGAGGTGTTTATCTTATGAAACATTTAGCCGACGATGTTATCTTCCATGGTAAAGGTAATCGAGTTGAGATAAGATTCAACATTAGATAAAATGCCGGTTAAATTCTTCAACGAAGAAATTAAATTTAATTTAAAATACAAAATCCTTTTAAAAAACTGGATAAAAAGCACAATTGCAAAAGAGAAATTTGAGATCGGAGCAATTAATTACATATTTACTTCGCCAAAAGAAATCCTCAGAATTAACAAAGAATATTTAAATCACGATTACTTTACCGATATAATTACTTTTAATTACTGTGAAAACAATATTATAAATGGCGACATTTATATTTGTATCGATACTGTAAAGAACAATTCTTTCCGATTCGATGTTACATTCAATGAGGAATTACACAGAGTAATGATTCATGGTATTTTACATTTGGTTGGTTATAATGACCAGAAAGATGATGAAAAAGCCATCATGAGAGAAAAAGAAAACTTTTATTTAGAAAGATTAAAAAATCTTTTCTAATTTTCCAAATTTATAAAATTAGTTGATATGTTACCAGAATATGATGTTATTGTGGTTGGTGGTGGACATGCAGGGTGTGAAGCAGCATCAGCATCAGCAAATATGGGTTCAAAAACATTGCTCATTACAATGGACATGACCAAATATGCACAAATGTCTTGTAATCCTGCAATGGGAGGTATAGCAAAGGGCCAAATTGTTAAAGAAATTGATGCCCTGGGAGGGTATTCTGCAATTGTAACAGACAAGAGCATGATTCAGTTTCGTATGTTAAATCGTTCAAAAGGCCCTGCAATGTGGAGTCCAAGGGCACAATGCGACAGAGTATTGTTTTCAAACGAATGGAGAAACATCCTTGAAAACATTGAACACTTGGATTTGTGGCAAGATTTGGTTATAGGGTTACTAATTGAAAATGCACAGGTAAAGGGTGTAATTACAAAACTGGGCATTAAAATTAAATCAAAAAGCGTTATTCTTACAAATGGAACTTTTCTAAATGGATTAATGCATGTTGGGAAAAGACAAGTAGAAGGAGGAAGAGCTGGTGAGTCTGCATCAACGGGTATTTCGGAACAACTAAGTTCTTTTGGTTTTGAGGTCGGCAGAATGAAAACCGGAACGCCGGCAAGAATAGACGGACGAAGCATTGATTTTTCAAAAGTACAGGAACAAAAAGGTGACGATGGTGGAGGGCAGTTTTCGTTTTTACAGCATGATTTTGTACCGGATAATAATAAAAGCTGTTACATAACTTATACAAATACCGATGTTCATAGTATTTTAGAAACAGGATTTAAAGAATCCCCGTTATTTAATGGAACGATTAATGGAGTGGGTCCGCGTTACTGCCCGAGCATTGAAGATAAAATCGTCACATTTTCGGAAAAAGAAAAACATCAATTGTTTTTAGAGCCTGAAGGCCATACAACAAACGAATATTATATAAACGGATTTTCATCATCTCTTCCATGGGATATTCAATTAAAAGCATTGAAAAAAATACCGGGTCTTGAAAATGTTAAAATATATCGACCGGGTTATGCAATTGAATATGATTATTACCCACCAACACAATTGAAACATACGCTCGAAACAAAATTTATTAATAATTTGTATTTCGCAGGACAAATAAATGGAACTACGGGTTATGAAGAAGCCGCGGCACAAGGTATGATGGCAGGAATAAATGCAAGTCTTAAAGTAAAGGGAGAAAAAGAATTCATTCTTAACAGAGATCAGGCTTACATTGGTGTGTTGATTGATGATTTGGTAACAAAAGGTGTAGATGAACCATACAGAATGTTTACTTCAAGAGCCGAGTATAGAATATTATTACGACAGGATAACGCAGATTTAAGATTAACTGAGCTTTCGTATAAATTTGGTCTTGCTAAAAAAGAAAGATTAGAACTGTTAAAAGAAAAAATTGAGAAAAGAGACGAGATAATAACGTTTATTAAAAAATATAGTGTTGCCCCAGAAGAAATAAACGCTTATCTTGAGGAGGCAGGAACGACACCCCTAAACCAAAAAAGAAAACTCATTGACGCTGTTTTAAGACCGCAGGTTGAGCTTGTAAAGCTCATCAAATACATTCCTGATTTAAAAGTTTTAACAGACTCAATTACAAATAAAAAAGATGAGGTAATTGAGTCAGCTGAAGTTTTATTAAAATACTCAGGCTATATTGAACGAGAACAACAAATAGCTGACAAATTAAAAAGATTGGAGTATATTAAAATTCCAGAAGATTATAATTTCGATTCTATTATGTCTTTATCAACAGAAGGCAGGCAAAAGCTTAAAAGAATACGTCCCAAAGATATTGGACAGGCTTCACGAATAAGTGGGGTTTCCCCCTCAGACATTAGTGTGTTGTTGGTTTATATGGGTAGATGATTCAGAATACTAATTAGAAGTTACAATATTGTTCCACGTGGAACTAAAAACGTTTTTTATGAGTAAAAATTTCAATGTTTCAGGAAAACTCGTTGATGTAATAGCGCGCAGAATTTTTAATGCAACCATATATGTAGAAAACGGTGTAATTGCAAACATCGAGGAATCAACAGAAAAACAAGATCACTATATATTACCTGGCCTGGTAGATGCGCATGTTCATATTGAGAGTTCCATGGTGGTGCCCACGAGTTTTGCTCGTGCTGCGGTTAAAAATGGAACCGTTGCAACCGTATCTGATCCGCACGAAATAGCTAATGTTATGGGTGTAGAAGGCGTGAAGTATATGATTGAAAACGGCAAAAGAACAGTGTTTAAATTTTATTTTGGAGCACCTTCTTGTGTTCCTGCTACTTCTTTTGAAACTTCTGGGGCAACGATAAATTCAGACATTATCAAAGAATTGATGTTTAATCCTGATATTTTTTATTTGGCCGAGATGATGAATTTTCCTGGTGTTATATTTAATGACGAAGAGGTAATCAAAAAAATATCCTATGCACATCAGGCTAATAAGCCAATTGATGGACATGCCCCAGGATTAACAGGTGATGATCTTGTAAAATATGCTGCTCAAAAAATCACGACAGATCATGAGTGCACAAGCGTTGATGAGGCATTGAGTAAAATTCAAAACGGAATAAAAATTCAAATCAGAGAAGGGAGTGCCGCAAAAGATTTTGAGAATTTGTTTCCATTGTTAATTACACACCCCGAGAAAGTAATGTTTTGCACCGACGATTGTCACCCAGATGATTTGGTAAAAGGACACATTAATAAAATCATTAGTAGGGCTGTTAAAAAGGGTGCTGATGTTTTTGATGTTATATCTGCAGCTACTAAAAACCCAAAACTGCATTATGGTCTTCATACAGGTTTATTACAAATTGGCGACCCTGCAGATTTTATTTTTGTTGATAATTTGGAGGATTTTAATGTTCAGAAAACGTTTATTGATGGAGAGTTGGTTTTTGAAAATGGAAGTGTTTTGCTTAAAAAATTAGCGGAGAAACCCGTTAACAATTTTAATTGCAGCCCTATTTCATCTCTTGATATTCTTGTTCCAACGCAATCAGATAAAATAAGAGTAATCGTCGCTAAAGATGGAGACTTAATTACAGGCAGCGAAGTTGTTGAACCGAAAGTTGAAAATGGTAATGTTGTTTGTGATATTGATCGGGATATTCTTAAGATTGTCGTTGTAAACCGGTATAAACAATCAAAACCTCAAGTTGGATTTATTAAAAACTTTAATTTAAAAAAAGGAGCTATGGCAGGCAGTATTGCTCACGATAGTCATAATATAATTGCCATAGGAACTTCCGATACCGAAATTGTAAATGCAATTAACAAAGTAATTGAAAATAAGGGAGGCATTGTTGCTTGTGATTCCGATAAATACGAATGTTTAAAATTAAATGTAGCCGGACTAATGTCTACAGAGGAGGCAGATGAGGTTGCTGAAAAATATCACAAGGTTCATACAAAGGCAAAAGAGTTTGGTTCTAAATTAACTGCGCCGTTTATGACAATGGCATTTATGGCCTTGCTTGTTATTCCTGATTTAAAAATTGGGGACAAGGGCTTATTTGATGTTTCAAAATTTAGTTTTACAAATTTGTTTATTGAGTAACAAAAAAAAATGGGAAAGGAAAAATCTAAACCGACTCTTTCTATTCTTCCTGATAGCCCTGGAGTATATCAGTTCTTTAATTCTTCTGATGAGATTATTTATGTGGGCAAAGCAAAAAATCTAAAAAAAAGAGTTTCTTCCTATTTTAATAGAGATCATTACGAAAACAATAAGTTAAAAGTCTTAGTCAACAAAATTGATCGAATTGAATATATTGTAGTTCAAACAGAGTCTGACGCTTTGTTGCTTGAGAATAATTTAATCAAAAAACATCATCCTCGTTATAATGTAATGTTAAAGGATGATAAAACATATCCTTGGATTTGCGTTAAAAATGAACAGTTCCCAAGAGTTTTTTATACCAGAAATTTTATTAATGACGGATCTTCGTACTATGGACCATATACTTCGGTTCATATGGTAAAGGTATTGTTAGATTTGGTTCGGCAGTTATATCCCTTGCGAAATTGTAATCTAAACCTTTCATTGTCGAGTATAGAAAAAAAGAAGTATAAGCCCTGTCTTGAATATCATGTTGGAAATTGTTTGGCTCCGTGTATTGGTAAACAAAGCGAACAAAACTATAATGAATCTATAGATCACATTAAAAAAATCTTAAAAGGCAATATACAGGAAGTTATCTTGTATTTAAATGATCTGATGAATAGATTCTCTCATGAATTTAAGTTTGAAGAAGCTCAGATGGTTAAAGAAAAGATCGAAATCCTTGAGAAATACAAAAGTAAATCAACAATAGTTAGCTCGACCTTAAATAACGTTGATGTATTTAATATACTAGACGATAATAACTTTGCTTATGTTAATTTCTTAAAAATTGTTGAAGGAAGAATTGTACAATCACATACACTGGAGATTAAGAAAAAACTGGACGAAGGGCTGGATGAGTTATTATTACTTGCAGTTGTTGAAATAAGAGAACGATTGCAAAGTACGGCAAAAGAAGTTATTGTGCCTATGAAGCTAGAGTTAAATCAATTAACCTTTTCTGTTCCTGTCCGCGGTGAAAAGAAATCTTTACTTGAATTATCAGAACGTAATCTAAAGTATTATCGTCTTGAAAAACAAAAGAAGAACGAAAAAAAGAAAGAAAAACATTCGGGAAAGAGAATTTTAGAAGTAATGAAAAAGGATTTAAACCTAACAGTTTTACCTGAGCATATTGAATGTTTTGATAACTCGAATATACAAGGGACAAATCCAGTAGCTGCTTGTGTGGTTTTTAGAAATGCTAAACCAAACACAAAAGAATATCGACATTATAATATAAAAACTGTTGAAGGCCCTGATGATTTTGCTTCTATGGAAGAAGTTGTTTTTAGAAGATATAAAAGGTTGATTGATGAAAACAAAAGCTTACCTCAATTAATTGTTATTGATGGAGGAAAGGGGCAGTTAAATGCCGCACTTAAAAGTTTAGAAAAATTAGAGATAAAAGAAAGCGTTTCTATTATTGGAATAGCAAAGAGATTGGAAGAAATTTTTTATCCTAACGATCCAACTCCGTTATATCTTGATAAAAATTCAGAATCGCTGAAGGTAATTCAGCATATCCGAAACGAAGCACATCGTTTTGGAATTAAATTTCATCGAAACAAAAGATCTGGCAATTTCATTAAAAGTGAACTTGAAAACATTCCAGGTATTGGTCCAAAAACGATGGATATTCTTTTAACAAAATACAAAACTATTAAAAAAATCAGGTCATTAACTTTAGACGAAATTTCAAGCGAAATAGGACAAGGAAAAGCGAAATTATTGTTCGAATACTTTAATGCGCAGTAGGTGAATAGTTTAGGCTTGTCGTTTCAGTTTGATTTTCGTGTAGTTAGTGTATAAATTATTACATTACATAAGACAACACAAGAATCTGTAAATCAGAGTAAAAAAGCACATAAATGTTAACTTTAACTTCTGGAGAATTCATTATTTTAAATCCGTTCTATAATAGGACTTATACAGGCTTTTTGTTTAGGGCTTTTTTATAATCCTTAAAAAATATGAACTTCAAAAAGAATTAAATTTTATTAAATCAACTATCTTTGCTGCAAATTTGAAAAGTGAATCAAATATGTATAATTGGAGCAAAACGATTGATTTTTATACTGCCGTTGAAACTTACTCAGTTAAACAAGATACAACTGTAAATACTTCCAATTCAACTCCAATTGTAAAAGTAGAATCCTTAGACAAGGATGGAAACATTATTCAGAAAGACTCAACGCTTATTAGGTCGATTCCGCAAATTGATTTTTCTGCAATTGATTCTATTTTACTAAAGAGCGAAGAACGCGAAAAGCAAATTCAGGAACAACAGGCACGTGAGGCGGCAATACAACGCTGGTATAAACGAAAAGTAGATACTAGTGAGGTCTTGTATAAGCAATTTGGTATAGCAGATTTTCCAATAAAGGAAAAGTTAGATTTAGATCAGTTTCAACAAAACTTTTTATACAACATTAATTCTGTTAAACCGGAAGAAAAGGAAATAAAGCAAACGGTTTTTATTGAAAACGAGGAAGAGGCAGCGGTTAATGTAGGAGCCCATACTAAATCTCTAAAAGAAAATACTGAGATTAAACCCAAATATATTCCTAGAGAAATAGAATTTGATTGGATAACCATTGTACTAATTGCCTCCTTTTTATTGCTTGGATGGATAAGGCTGTTTAATAAAAAATATCTGGGTTCGTTATTAAAATCAAGTGTAAGTTTCCAGGAGTCAAATACACTTTATCGTGAAAAAAACTCCTTAACAGAGAGAGCTTCATTCATGCTTAATTTGCTTTTTTTTAGTAATGTCTCTGTTTTTGTTATTCAGCTTAAATATTTTTTCAAAATAGATTTGCCGGGCGTGAAGGATTCAATGTTATACTTTATTGTTGTAGGAGCCCTTATTTCTCTTTATGTATTTAGAGCAATATCATCTTCCTTTATAGGGTTTGTGTTTCTAAAACAAAAAGTATTTTCCGAGTATTTTCATAATGTAAATCTATTTACCAAAAATACAGGGCTGTATTTGCTGCCCTTAGTTATCATTTTACAATTTTTAACGTATGAATACTTGGCGTTTATTGTATATGTTGGTATAGCGATAGCCTCGATTTTGTATTTGCTTCAGCTTGTAAGGTCGTTTCAAATAATTAATCGAAAGAATGTTTCTATATTTTATATGATTTTGTATCTTTGTGCTTTCGAATTTGCGCCCTTTTTAATTATTTACAAAGTATTGGTATCGCTTGCATAATTATTTTTTAAAAGGTTTTGTAAAAAAAAATCCAAATAAGTATACATGAAAATTAAGAAAATCTTAGTATCGCAACCAGAACCCAATAATGACAAATCCCCCTATTCGGAGTTATCAGAAAAGAATGGCCTGAAAATAGATTTCAGACCATTTATTAAGGTTGAAGGTGTTTCTGTAAAAGATTTTAGACAGTCGAGAATTGATATACTTGCTCATAGTGGAGTAATTTTCACTAGCAGAACTGCTGTTGATAATTATTTTAGAATTTCAGAAGAATTAAGGTTGATAATTCCTGATACAATGAAATACTTTTGTATTTCTGAGGCTACTGCTTTCTATTTACAAAAGTACATTGTTTATCGAAAGAGAAAGATATTTTATGGAAATGGAACATTCATTCATTTAATGGAAACAATCAAAAAACATAAGGATGAAAAGTTTCTTGTTCCAATGTCCGATACACATAAGGAAGAAATCCCTAAAAAACTTGAGCAGGCAAAAATTAAGTATACAAAAGCTGTTATGTATAAAACGGTTAGTGCAGATTTGTCTGATTTAACTGACGTAAATTATGATATGCTTGTGTTTTATAGTCCTTCAGGAATCAAATCTTTGATGGAAAACTTCCCGGACTTTAAACAAAACGAAACAAAAATTGCAACATTCGGACCCAAAACAGCAAAAGCGGTAAAAGACGCCGGTTTAAAGGTAAACGTTAAAGCTCCAACTAAAGAAGCTCCTTCAATGACCATGGCTATTGATCAATTTATAAATGCTAACGGGAAACCTAAAAAATAAAAGACATTTGTACAATATTAGTTGGGGAAGGCGAGTGCTTTCCCCTTATTTTTTAATGTAATTAGATTTAAATAATAAGAATACATTATTTTTGAATATGCAAATCGAAAAGCAGACATTCAAGAAACAAGAAAGGCTTAAAAGTCGAAAAATAATTAAGGAGTTATTTGATTGTGGGAAAATTATCCATCAATATCCATATAAAGTATTGTATGTTATTGAAAAAGCTGAGAACAGCAGATATCCTGTGCAAATAGCTATTAGTGTATCGAAAAAAAACTTTAAACGAGCTACAGACCGTAACTATCTTAAAAGAAAAACCAGAGAGGCATATCGTCGAAATAAACATGTATTGTATGAAGAATTAAATAAAAGTGATCAAAATCTTTACTTTTTTGTTATATATACTGCAAAACATGATCTGCATTTTAATGATCTGGATCAAGAAATGAAGAACCTGATTCAAAAGCTTAAGCATAAACTAAATAGGAGTCAAGCTAATTAAATAGTTTTGAATCAAGTATTAGAGTTAAAAAAAGTTAATTATAAGTGGTTCATTCTCCATTGCATAAAATTATCTTTAGTTTTGTAAATGTGGTAAGATAATTGATGTGGAAAATAAAAATTGATACTATGAAGTCAGGAAAAAACATTAAGAAACCAATTCTTTATATAGCTTTTGTTATTATTGGAGTTGTCGCGTTTTTGGGTTTTAAAGAAGGAGACGATTTTAAAATTGCAAAAAGCTTAGATATCTATTACTCATTATTTCGAGATGTAAATACGTATTATGTTGATGAAACAAATCCCGAAAAGATGGTCGAAAGTAGTATTCAAGGGATGCTCGAAGAGCTTGATCCTTATACTGTTTACATTCCGGAAAAAGAGATGGACGAGTTTACATTTATGACTACTGGACAGTATGGTGGCATTGGAGCTTTGATTAGAAATAATGAGGATTATCCAATAATTGCTCAGCCATACAGAGGTTTTCCGGCCGATAAGGCGGGGTTAAAAGCAGGAGATAAAATTCTGGAAATTGATGGAAAGTCAACAAGCGAATATAAGATTACCGAAGTTAGTGAGAGACTAAAAGGAATTCCTCAAACAAAAGTTAAATTATTAATAGAGAGGCCATATACAAACGAAAGGTATGAAAAGGAGCTTGTTCGTGAAGAAATCAAAATAAAAAGCGTTCCATATTATGGTGTTGTTGATGATGGTGTAGGTTATATAAGGCTTACGAAATTTACACCTGATGTTGCTCGCGAAGTTAAAGATGCTTTGCGTGAATTAAAAGCCGAGCATCAAATAACATCATTAATTATTGACCTAAGAGGAAATCCGGGAGGATTGCTTATTGAAGCACCCAAGCTTTGTAATTTATTTGTTAATAAAGGTGAAGAAATTGTAAGTACAAAGGGTAAGGTGCAGAAATGGAATCAAACCTTAAAAACAACAGATTCTGCATATGATACAGATATTCCACTTGTTGTTTTGGTAAACAGAGGTTCTGCATCGGCAGCCGAAATTGTTGCAGGCGCTCTTCAGGATCTTGATCGTGCAGTAATTATAGGACAACGAACCTTTGGAAAAGGACTGGTTCAAACAACAATTCCTTTAAGTTATAATGCACAGGTAAAAGTAACAACAGCGAAATATTATATTCCTAGCGGTAGATGCGTTCAGGCACTTGATTATACAAACAGAAATGAGGATGGCAGTGTTGGTCATGTACCCGATTCACTAATCACAGAGTTCAAGACTAAAAAGGGTCGAAAAGTTTATGATGGAGGAGGAATTATACCTGACATTAAAATTCAATCCGACGACATTAGCCCAATGTCAATAAGTCTTATAACGCAGAACGTTATTTTTGATTATGCAACAAAATTTGCATATGAAAATCCAACAATTGATCGTGTCGAAGAATTTAACATTACCGATGAAATTTATAATGATTTTGTAGAGTTCGCATTACAAGATAGCTTTAAATACGAAACTCAGAGCGAAAGAGAACTCAATGAATTGGAAAAGATAATAAAACGTGAGAAATACTACGATAGAGCAGAAAATGAACTGGTATTGCTTAGAGCAAAGCTCATTAATGATAAAAAAATTGATTTAGTTAGCTTTAAATCTGAGGTTGTTCAATTTTTAAGAGATGAAATTGTTGGCAGGTATTATTATGAAGATGGTCAAATTCAAACTAATCTTAATGATGATATTCAATTAGATAAGGCTGTTGAAATACTAAAAGATCAAAACGAATACAACACCATTTTGTCTGCTGAATTTGAGAACGAAGATCAATTAGGAATGAAAATCAGCATGCTCGACAAAAAAGAAATTCAAAAATCAGAAAAGGATTTGGAAAGCTATTTTTATGAATCTGTAATAAATTAGATAATCGTTATCTAAGTTAAAAACCGAAGTTGCAAAGCTTCGGTTTTTTTACTTTTAATAAAGAGAGCTAACAGGTTTTTTAAACCTGTTAGCTCTGATTTCTTCAAACTATTTTAATGCGCTTCTAACCAGTTTTCACCAACTCCGATATCGACAGTTAGTGGAATGCTTAATTTAACAGCGTTTTCCATTTTTGTTTTTATCAATGCTTTTATTTCTTCGAGTTCGGGCTTATAAACATCAAAAACCAATTCATCATGCACTTGCAGAATCATTTTGGATTTGTAGTTTTTCTTCTGCATTTCATTAAAAATATCAATCATTGCCAATTTTATAATATCTGCAGCCGATCCCTGGATCGGGGCGTTAATGGCATATCTTTCGGCATTACCACGCACAATACCGTTTCTGGAGTTAATATCATTTAGAATATTTTTTCTTCCCATCATGGTTTCAACAAAGCCTTTTTCACGTGCTGTTGCAATACTTTTATCCATGTAAGCTTTCACTTTTGGGAAACCCTTAAAATATTCGTCAATGAGCTGTTTTGCCTCCGTTCGGGGTATGTTAAGGTTCTGTGATAGTCCGAAAGCCGAAATACCATAAATGATCCCAAAATTGGCCGATTTTGCAATTCTTCGTTGATCACTGCTTACATCATTCATGTTTTCCACGTGGAAAATATTTGCTGCGGTTGAAGTATGGATGTCTTCGTTATTGTTAAATGCCTCGATCATATTAGCATCCTGACTAAGATGTGCCATAATACGAAGTTCAATTTGTGAATAGTCTGCTGCTACAAGTAAGTGATCTTTATCAGAAGGAATAAACGCTTTTCTGATTTCTCTTCCACGTTCTTCGCGAATAGGAATGTTTTGTAAATTAGGATTCTTTGAACTTAACCGTCCTGTTGAAGCTACGGCTTGTTGGTAGGTTGTGTGAATTTTACCTGTTTTCTCATTTATTAATTTGGGTAAAGCTTCAACATAGGTCGATAAAAGTTTTTTTAATGATCGAAACTCCAAAATATCCTGAATAATTGGATGCTTATCTGAAATTTTTTGCAAAGTTTCTTCGCTTGTTGAATACTGTTTAGTTTTGGTTTTTTTTGCGTTAGGATCCAGTTTCATGTGATCAAAAAGAATTTCTCCCAACTGTTTGGGTGAAGATATGTTGAAATGAAGACCTGCTTGCTTTATTATCTTTTCTTCTGTTTTAATTAATTCTTTATTAAGCTCTTTAGCAAATTCATGTAAAGCATTAATATCAATTTTAATTCCTGTTTGCTCCATATCTGCAAGAACAGGGATAAGAGGCATTTCAATGGTCGAGGATAAATTGTCTAAGTAATTTGCTTCAAGCTCTTTTTCGAATATTTCTTTTAACTGAAAAGTTAAATCAGCATCCTCACAAGCATAATCTTTAATTTTTTCAATAGCCACATTTCTCATTGAGTCTTGCTTAACACCTTTTTTACCAATTAGTTCCTCTATACTTATGGGTTTGTATCCAAGATATTGTTCAGAAAGAAAGTTCAGATTATGACGTAAATCAGGTTGCATTAAGTAATGAGCGATCATGGTATCGAAAATCTCTCCTTTAACTGTAATGCTGTATTGTTTTAATATGGAAATATCATATTTTATATTTTGACCTATTTTGCGTATTAATTCATTCTCAAGAATTGATTTGAATTCATTTAATATTCCCCCGGCTTCATTTTTATTTTGTGGAAAGGGAATATAATAGGCAAAATGACTCTTGTGCGAAACTGATAACCCAACAATTTCGGAAGTATGAGAATCTAAACCGGTTGTTTCTGTATCAAAACAAAATTCTTTTTGTTCAGAAAGCAGCTGAATTAGTTCTTTTCTTTTTTCAGCAGTATCGGCCAGACGATAATCATGTTCAACAGTAGAAATGTTTTTAAAATCTGATGAAACTCTTTCAATTTCCACATCACCAAACAAGGATCCCTGCATTACACTTGCGCTTGGAGTGGGAGTAATATCCTTTTGGAATAATCTTTTTGCAATCGTTTTAAATTCGAGTTCTTCAAATAATTTGGTAAGCTTATTTTCATCCGGAGCATCTAAAATAAGTTTTTCAGGTTCAATTGTAACCGGCACATCAAGTTTAATGGTTGCTAAAACTTTAGAAAGATAAACCTGTTCTTTATTTTCTGCTAATTTTTCTTTTTGTTTTCCTGTAATTTCGTCGATGTGATCATATAAGTTCTCAATACTTTCGTATTCAGAGATAAGTTTCATTGCTGTTTTTTCACCAATACCAGGGGCTCCCGGGATATTGTCGGAGGCATCACCCATTAATCCTAAAATATCAATAACCTGAACAGGGTCTTTTATCTTATATTTTTCACAAATCATTTCTTTGGTAATGATCTCCATATCATTTCCACCACGTGCAGGTTTTAACATAAAAATATTATCCGAAACAAGTTGTCCATAATCTTTATCCGGGGTCATCATAAAGGTTGTAAAGCCTTCTTTTTCTGCAAGTTTTGCTAATGTGCCAATGGTATCGTCGGCTTCATAACCTGCTACTTCGATTACCGGAATATTAAATCCCTTAATAATTTCTTTGATAATTGGAATGGATAATTTTATATCTTCAGGGGTAGCTTCTCGCTGAGCCTTATATTCCTTATACATTTCGTGTCTGAAAGTAGGATAAGGAGGATCAAACACCACCGCAATGTGTGTGGGATTTTCTTTTGCTATTAAATCTATTAAGGTGTTAGTAAAACCATATATAGCCGAAGTGTTTTGACCTTTAGAATTATATCGTGGATTTTTAATAAAGGCATAATAGGAACGATAAATTAATGCATAAGCATCTAGTAAATAAAGATTTTTGGACATAAGGTAAAGTTTAAGTTAAAATAATTGCGCAAAAGGCAATTTGTTTTTTTGGAATCACTAAATTAAGTAAAAACAAAACATCAAACTACAAATATCAAGTTACAAATACCAAATACCAAAGTGTAAATTATAATCAATGAAAACAGGTCTTTGACAATTGATCATTATTCATTGTCAGAAGCATACCATTCAGCAAAAGAAGTTGCTGTTTCATGAAGTTTAATGCTGTGTAGTTTTAGTTCTTTTGGTATTTTGAATAATAGTTTCATAGCAAAATCAACAACCATGTTTTCACAGGTTGGCTGGTAATCAACAATGTATTGCTTTTTAAACATTTGACTATCCAGGCTGGTTATTCCGTCTATGGCTTTTTGGTTTAAAATAATAGCATGATCTAAAGGATAAATTATTTCCTGATTCACAACTTTTTTTAAATCTCCAAAGTCAATTACCATACCATTTTTCGGATTATTTTCATCTTTTATGGGTTCTCCGATAACAGTCACAAACAATTTATATGAGTGCCCATGGATGTTGGCACAAGGACCATCATAATTCCATAATGCATGAGCAATTTCAAAATTGAACTCTTTGGTTACCCGAATATTAGTCATGATTCTTTTGTTTTGATATAAGATAATACAAAGATACAATACAATTGTTGAAGCGGATATAAAAAAACCATTCAATGTTTTAACATAAAGAATGGTTCTCTAAAAAATATTCTGGTTTTACTAACTCGCACATTTACTAACACAGTTAACTATATTGCTTAAATTGGCGTGTTTAAGATAATAATAGGTGTTTTTGCCCTCTCTTTTAGAACATAAAACTCCTTTATCTTTTAATATGCCGAGGTGGTGTGATGTTGTTGACTGCTCAATCTTTAGTAATTCGTGAATTTCAGTTACGGTTAATTTTTTTCCATCTTCAAGAAAGCTTAAAATTGCAATTCTCATTGGATGTGCTATTGCTTTTAACATGTTGGCCGCATCTTCTAACTGCTCTATTGTCAAATCTTTAATCTGCATTTTCGTATAATCAATTATGGTTAATAGACAAATGCAAATATATAAATATATTATTTTAAAATTATGATAATAATCATGATTTTGCATATTTAGATATGAATATGAGTGTTTTATGACACATTTCATTAATCACTATGAGGATGAACTAAAAATCAAAACTTATGTTTTACCTTTTTAGTGTTTAACTTTGATAACAGATATAATTGTTATATTTGAAGAATTAATGATTCCAATGTCAGCAACAGATAAAATTAAAGCTCCTATAAATGCAGAGATGGAAAAATTTGAACCATTTTTCCGTGCATCAATGCAAACAAATGTTCCTTTACTTAATGTAATTATGAATTACATTCTACGTCGTAAGGGAAAACAGATGCGACCCATGTTTGTGTTTTTAAGCTCAAAAATGTTAAAAAGCGACGTGGGAGATTCTACCTATACCGCCGCTTCTTTAATTGAACTCTTGCATACTGCAACACTTATTCACGATGATGTTGTTGATGAGGCTTATGAGAGGAGAGGTTTTTTTTCAATCAATGCATTATGGAAATCGAAAATTAGTGTTCTGGTTGGAGATTATCTTCTGTCAAAAGGCTTGCTTTTAGCTGTCGATAATAATGAATATGATCTTTTAAAAATAGTATCTGTTGCGGTAAAAGAAATGAGCGAAGGGGAATTACTTCAAATTCAACAATCGCGAAAACTAAGAATTACAGAAGATATTTATTATGATATTATTCGCAAAAAGACGGCCGCATTAATTGCAGCATGCACTGCGTGCGGTGCTAAATCATCTGGTGCTGATGATGAAATGGTAGAAAAAATGAGATTATTTGGCGAACATGTAGGGATGGCTTTTCAAATAAAAGACGACTTACTGGATTATCAAAACAATGGAAGTATTGGAAAACCTTCAGGCAATGATATTAAAGAAAAAAAACTTACTTTGCCCATTATTCATGTATTAAAAAATGCATCCGATTCGGATCAGAAAAGAATATTGAGCATCGTTAAAAGACACAATAAAAATAAAAATAAAGTACAGGAAGTAATCAGGTTTGTGATTGAAAAAGGAGGCTTGGATTATACTACACAAAAAATGAATGAATATAGAAGTTTGGCTTTAGATATACTTTCCGAAATACCTGAAAACGAATCAAAAAAGGCCTTGGTAGAACTAGTGAATTATGTAGTTGAAAGAAAAAAATAATCCTGCATATAAAATACGCAGGATTGAATTTTATTGAGAATAGATTCTTATAAAAATCTTTTAGCTTCTTCAAGTAAATCTAACTCTTTCAATTTTTCTTCAGTAGGAATGCCTTCATTATTCCAACCCCGTTTAGCATAATATTTATCTAATAATGGTTCGAGGTTTACTTTTTTACCTTTAGAGTGACCAGATTCAAAGGCTTCGTTTAGCAATCGATTTGGCAAAGTATCATCTTTTCTGCTTAAACCTTCACGCAAGTTGAATAATTTCTCGAGGTTCCAGATTCTTTCACCAATTTTAAGCAATTCACCAGAATCAATTTGTACTCCCGTTACGGCCGACATCATATTGGCATAGTGATAGGGATTTAATGCAAAACTGGTGAAAATACAAACACCCATTGAATCTATGGTTGCAATTAAATCCTGATATAATTTTGCAAGTCCGGGTTTGCCATCTTCTGAGAAACGATCAATTTCGAAAGGTGTTTCTAAAGCTTCTGTAGAAACCAGATATGCTTTTAAGTGGCAACCTCCTCTGTTACTTGTCGATAACGAAAGACTCATTCCATAAAACCCTCTTGGATCATAAGCAGGTAATTCCAGGCCTTTAACATGCATTGCAACCTCAGGATGTCCGAATTTTTCAGCAAGCCTCATGCTTCCCATGGCTATTAATTCTCCAAAACCTTCGCATTTTCCAGCCAGTTCTGTAAGTTTTAACATCGCTTCGGAATCACCAAATTTTAAATCACGACCCAGATCTTTTTGGATTAAATCATAGGTTTTTTGATCGAAATACCCTTTTTCTGAAAGCTCCATGGCACATGCAATGGTGCTACCAACCGAAATGGTGTCTATTCCATATTCATTGCAATTATAATTAGCATTTGTAATAGCTTCCAAATCATGAATAAAACAGGCTGCCCCAAGCGACCATAAGGTTTCAAATTCCGGGCCTTTTCCTTCCCTGTCAGGTGTTCGTGTTAAATGAGCACAACCAATAGGACAAGCCTTGCAGGGCTGACTTCTGACATAATATAACTCCTTTATGGTTTCTCCGGATATTGATTCGGCATTAGCAAAATGTCCTTCCTGGAAATTTTTAGTCGGAAATGCTCCACGGTCATTTATAATATTTACCAACGCAGGAGTGCCATATTCTTTTAATGCGTTTTTTGTAAGAGGAGCTTCGCCAATAAAAGTTTGCCACTCTTTTTTTGCATCTTTTAAAATTTCTTCATTCTGGTATGGAGTGTCTTTTGATCCTTTAGCTACAATAGCTTTTAAATTCTTAGAACCCATTACGGCCCCAACTCCTGTTCTTCCGGAATGATGTCCTTTTTCGTTTACTATAGTAGAAATTAAGGATCCTCTTTCTCCTGCCGGACCAATACAAGCAACGCCGGCTTTTGTGTCTGTTTCTCCAAGTAAAAGATCAGTTGTAATGTCAGTTGTTTTACCCCAGAATTTTTGAGCATCTCTTATTTCAATCTGATCTCCATTTAGAAATAAATAACAAGGCTTTTCAGATTTCCCTTCAAAAATCAAAACATCATATCCAGTATTTTTAAAATCAACACCAAAATGGCCTCCAGAGTTGGTTTCTCCAATACCTCCAGTTAAAGGTGATTTGCATACCACAGAAAAACGACTGGCTGTTGCCGCATTACTTCCATGTAATGGGGCAGTAACAAATAACAATTTATTTTCAGGACTTAAAGGGTCTGTGTTTGCCGGAAGTTCGTCAAACAGTAACTTTACACCTAAACCACGGCCTCCAATATACTTAAGTAAAATATCTTCTGATATTTCTTCAATTTTATAGCTGTGATCGGTTAAATTTATTCTAAGTAATTTATTATGATATCCGCCTTTTATAGTTTTCATTGCTTGAATTTTTTTGGTAATTAAATAAATGTAAGTTCTTTAATTGCAAAAATTTAAAAGATTAAAAATCTTTGTTTTTTCTGTAATGATTATGTATACATTCCTTACACCTGTTTTGGCTATGGATTCTTAATTCTGGTCGCAGTTTTGATGTAAAATTAAATGGGCAAACCTTACATGGAATAATTCCTGCATCTAACCAATCCTCGGGGTTATGCAATAACCAACCCATTGAAGAAACAATGTTTAGTGGTCCGCTTGTTCCAATTCTAAAAAGTTGTGGATTTCTGGTCGATTCATCAGGAGCTCCAGCGTAAATTAACCTCATGGCTGTCATCGCATCAGAAATTCCTCCTGCCGCTTTAACGCCTTTGCTATTTCCGATTACTTCGCGCATCACCCTCATATGCTCAGGCATGGCACCATAAGCATCCATTCCGGTAGAGTTTTTTATAAACTGAGCTTTCGATTCGCCAACAATCTCAGTTACTTTTATCAGTTCTTCTTCAGTAAGCTCTGAACTTCGCACAATAACTTTTACAATTTCTCCATCTGCTGCATCGCACATAGCATTTATTTCCTCTAGGGTATATGCAGGATCAGTTTTAAAACGACCCACATTTATAACGATGTCAATATCGATATGACCCTTGCCTTCACCACGAAGTTTACGGCTTTTTGTAACGGTGTCGGATGTCATATATGCTTTTAAGTCAATTCCAACTTTACCTAAAGGGAAATCCATTACATAAGTTTCTGCAACCCCCGATCCCTTTAATAGCAGGGGTAATCGGTCAACCTCTACAGGGTTAACACAAACCGATGCGCATTTTAATGAAATAGCCCAATCGGCCATTTTATCTAATTTGGGACCTAATGTGTCAGCCTTTAAATCGGTAACATCAAGAAATGATGCTATCCTTTCGGGGCTGAAGCTTTTTATTAGCTTTAACATTTCAGCTTTTGGAAATTCAACTAATGGAGTTCGTTTTGTATTTGTTGACATCATATTTCCTTTCGTTTAAAAAAGAAGGTTTAAGTGATTTTTTGCAATTTCTTAAAAATGAGTAATACTAAGAAAACTAATTAGCAAAAATAATCAATAATCAGCAAAGAATAACAAATTACGAATTTGAACAAAAAAATCAGAAGTAAACAGAAGTTTTTTAATGAAAAACAGAAAAAAATTATCCGATTAAAGCTTTTCGTTGTTTAAATGGCGAGTATTATCTCGTTGTGTTTTTTTCTCTAAATTTTTTTCCAGGGCACCATTTAAATCTATTCCTGTTTGATTAGCAATACAAATCAATACAAAAAGAATGTCGGCCATTTCTTCTTCCATGTTTTTGTCTTTATCACTTTCTTTAAATGATTGTTCTCCATATTTACGGGCAATAATTCTTGCTAATTCACCAACTTCTTCAGTCAATAAAACCATATTGGTTAATTCGTTGAAATAACGAACACCATAGGTTTTTATCCAATGATCAACTTTTGCTTGTGCTTCTGGTATAGTCATATTCTTGCAGGTTTAGTACATATTCATAGCACGACTTTAAGTCGTGCCATGAATTATAATAATAATTAAGATTAACCCTCCAATAAATTTTTAATATTTGATTGCAGTTTAAATAATTCATCTTCAATTTTAATAGTTTTTAAAGCAAGCTCTTTGTTAATTAAACTTCCATTTCGTAACAAACAATAATCCCGACAAGATGAAAACTCCCATTCTTCAGGTTTGCTAACAAGTTTTGAGCTTACAGGATTGTTGTGAATATAATGAAAGCAGTAGTAATCATATCCTAAATGGTTAGGTTTTGAGATTTTTCCGTAAAAGATGTCATTTATTGGTTTAAATTTTGAATTTTGCTGAAAAAGAGAACCTGTTCGCCCTTCTTGATTATTAATAGCCCTGGTATAACTACTGAGCATAATTCGCAAGTTTTCCGAAAAAACATTAACCATTTTAGAGCCATGTTTTTTTGTTTTCTCTGATTCCTCATTAGCAGAAATCAAAAAATGAAAATGATTAGGCATTAAACAGTAAGCCAAAATATCGCAATATGGATATAAGTGTTTTTTTACTTTCTTTAGAAAAAACAAATAATTATCCCTGTTAAAGAAAATTCTCTGACTATTATTTCCTCTATTGTAAAGATGATAAATGATGCCTTTTTCCATTGTAAATTTATTATTAGTCGTGGTACTAATATGTGTTTATTTTGATTTTCCTCTTGCTAGTGAAAAGAAAATGCCAATGAAACAAAGTATTGCAAAAATTAAAAACACAGTTCTAATGCTTTGAACAAACTGGGTAAAGTTTGATGGATTTATTTCTACTTTCCCAATAAATATCGAAAATACCATCATGGCAATTCCCATGCTCGACATTTGACCTATTAATCGCATCGTGCCAACAGTTCCTGATGCAATTCCATAGTATTTTTTTTCTACGGAACTCATAATGGCATTTGAATTTGGTGATGAAAAAAGGGCATAACCAATTCCGAAAACAAACAGGATGGAAACAATAAACAAAATACTGGAATTCTGACCTATAAAAGCAATAACAAATAATCCGGCAGAAATTAATGCCATTCCAATAGAAGCTAATTTTCCTGCATCAATTTTATCCGAAAGTTTTCCTGTAATAGGTGAAAATATTGTCATAAGAATTGGTTGAACTACAAGAATTTGTCCCGCCTCCTGTGGATTCAATCCCTTTATGTATTGTAAATATAAACTGAGTAAAAACCCTATTGCAAAAGTTGCACTATAGTTAATCAAAGCAGCATAATTCGAAAACGCAAAAACCTTATTATTCTGAAAGAGACGAATATTTATAACAGGGAAATCTTGTTTCTTTTCAAAATAAATAAAAACAATGAATGTAATAATTCCAAATAGAGTATATAGAATTCCTGAGATATCTGGCAATTCGCTAAATCCATACATGATGGAAACTATAGCTAATGCATATATGAGAGATCCTTTCCAGTCAAATTTTTCACCTTTGGCGTCGGCCCATTCCTGATGAAGATATAAAACACTAAAAACAAATGAAATTAAAGCAAATGGTACAATCACTAAAAAGATTCCCTGCCATCCCCACCATTTCGTGATTATACCTCCAACAAAAGGACCAAGGGTAAGACCCGCATATACTGAAGCAACAACAATTCCCAAAGCCTTTCCTCTTTTTTCTTTTGGAAACACCGATGTAATTATTGCCATAGCCGTTCCAAACATCATGGCGCTTCCTAAGCCTTGAAATACTCGCCAAACAATTAACATCTCTATACTTGAAGCATAAGCACAAAGAATAGAGAAGATGGTTGTAATTATTAAGCCAAGATTAAAAATTTTCTTACGACCGACAATATCTGCAAGCCTTCCAAAAGGAGCTAAAAAAACTGCTGCTGATAAAAGAAAGGCTGTTGCAACCCAACTAAGCGTGACTGCGTTTGCAGAAAAATCTTTTCCGATAGAAGGTAATGCGATATTGGTTGCTGATCCAATAAACGGTGTAATAAATGAAGCGAATGATGTAACAATAAGAGTGGCTCTTTCGATAGGTTTAGCAGAAGAGATTTCCATTAGCTATGCTTTATTTTTAGAATCAATAAGTATGGTAACCGGACCATCATTTTCCAAAGACACTTTCATGTATGCTCCAAATTCACCGGTTTTTATTTCTTTACCTAAATCAAGGCCTAATTGTTCAATAAACTTTTCATATAATGGGATAGAAACCTCAGGTTTTGCAGCTTGCTGGTACGATGGGCGGTTTCCTTTTTTTACTTTTGCATGCAACGTAAATTGACTTATAGCCAGAATTTCTCCACCAATTTCTTTTATGGAAAGATTCATAACACCATCCTGATCATCGAAAATTCTTAGATGAACGATTTTTTTGCTTAACCAATCAATATCTTCTAAGGTGTCGGATTCTTCTATTCCCACCAGAATTAACAAGCCCTTTTTTATTTCCGATTTTATATTGTTTTCTATGCTTACTGAGGCATAATTAACTCGCTGAATGACTGTTCTCATGATAGCCGAATAATCGCTTTATTTATGAATTTATAGTTAGATTTTCTAATATTCAACGAATGTAAAAAAATACATTTACAATCGATCTTGATTTTAAATAATTTTTAGTAAAATTGACCCCCTTTTTTAAAGAAATAACAGTCTAATTATAAAACAAATGATGAAGAAAATTTTACTTGCAAC
>KB223763.1_pt107 | contig 49195 bp, 46 predicted proteins | sample 524768 | NCBI WGS metagenome assembly AMQJ01 (sample SAMN00998488, study PRJNA167727) | sediment metagenome | isolation source: subsurface aquifer sediment | place: USA: Rifle, Colorado | collected Aug-2009
AAACTATTTAAAGAAAAAACAAGTTAAAATGGTGACCCCACGGAGACTCGAACTCCGGTAACATGGATGAAAACCATGGATCCTAACCGCTAGACGATGGGGCCATTACAACTTGTGGACGAAATTATATAAATTGAGCGCTTAAAAAACTCTTAAAGTGAGAAAATTTAAACAAAAAAGGAAAAAACATTGAAAATAGTATCTTTTGTATTTTTTATAATGGGTATATTCTTTCTTGGCGCGTGCGCACCCAAACAGTATATAAAACAAAATGCGGCCCTGATTATTTTTAAAACACCGGCATTTCAGTATGCTGATTTGGGATTTATTTACGAGAATAAAGAGGAAACAAAAGTAGAAATTTACAGTAATGCTCAACCATTAATGTCGCTTAAAATATTAAAAGAAACAATTTGTATGAGTTTTTTGAAATGCATGTCCAAAGAGACATTCAATCAAAAAGTACTAAGTGCCTACTATCCTCAAGATACCCTTGCGCATATTTTTCACGGAAAACCTATTTTTGAACAGACGGGATTAGAAAAAAATCGTAACGGCTTTACGCAAAAAATCGTAAGTCCAAAAAAATATGACATTTTTTATAGTGTTTTAAATGATGAAATTATTTTCCGTGATACAATCAACCAAATACTCATCAAGGTGAAAAAACAATGAAATTTGTAGGCGCGCACGTCAGCATAAGCGGAGGGATAGAAAATGCTCCTTTAAATGCCAAAGCTATCGGGGCAAAAGCTTTTGCCCTTTTTACAAAAAACCAAAGACAGTGGGCAGCAAAATCTTTGCTGCAAGAAAATATTGATGCTTTTCATCAAAATCTAAAACTCGCAGGCATTCTGCCCAAACATGTGCTTCCGCATGACAGTTATCTGATTAATCTGGGGCATCCTGAAGCCGACAAGCTTGAAAAATCCCGCGAAGCATTTATCGATGAACTGGAGCGCTGCGGTATATTGGGGCTTGACAAACTCAATTTTCACCCCGGTTCGCATTTGACAAAGATTAATAAAAAAGATCCTTTATATGATGCGTTGTTGGCAGATGCGGAACAATCCTGCCTGGACGTGATAGCTGAATCAATGAACAGGGCCATAGAGGCAACCAAGGATTCCGGCGTCAAGCTTGTGATAGAAAATACTGCCGGCCAAGGCAGCAATCTTGGGTATAAGTTTGAACAGTTGGGGTATCTAATCGATAAAATTGATGACAAAAGCCGTGTAGGGGTCTGTTTGGATACCTGTCACACCTTCACGGCAGGCTATGATCTGCGCACCAAAGAGAGCTATAATGAAACAATGGAGGCATTTGAACGCATTGTTGGATTCAAATTTCTTAGCGGTATGCATCTTAATGACTCTAAGCCAAAACTGGGCTCAAGAGTGGACAGGCATGCTTCTTTGGGCCAAGGGGAGCTTGGCTGGGATACGTTTGAATGGATTATGAATGATCCGCGTATGGATGACATTCCTTTGATACTCGAAACGATCGATGAATCTCTTTGGGCAGAGGAGATCAGAGGATTGTATGCGCTGATCAAATAATATAGATAAAATGAGTTGCCATAAAGGAGGGCAAGGGGGATGAATACAACAAAAGGGTGGATACTGAGTGTTATGACAGGCACGATGGCTATGGCAGGAGGGTATAAGATCCCTGAGCAGTCGCTTAATTCGATGGCTTTGGGAGCGGCATATGTTGCCCATACCACTGAAGCGGATACGGCATATTTTAATCCTGCAAACATGAGTTTTATGAACGAATCGCAATACGTTGAGGGAGGTCTGACGCTGGCGCATCTTCCTTCAAATATTTATACGCTGATTGATCCGTATTCAGGGGAGTCTAAGACGGAAGATATCCTTATTCCCCACTTTCATTATGTATCCGCATCTGCAGGAGATTTTAGGTGGGGGGCAAGCTTGACGGTACCTGCGGGGTTGACAAAACGCTGGGATACGCCTTATCAAAAACTGTATGCCAAAGAGTTTACACTGAAAGTTTTAGAATTTAATCCATCGCTTTCCTATAGGGTGTCGGATCATTTGAGTATGGGCGGAGGAGTAAGATTTGTTTACAGCGAAGGGACGGTGAAAAGCGAAGGGGATGTTTCACGGGACATGGAAGGCGATACGTTTGAGACAGGATACAATCTGGCACTGGCATACAAGCCTGTTCCGGATGTCGATTTTGCAGCAACATACCGATCCAATATCGATCTTAATGAAGAAGGAACCGCAAAACTTTTTTACGGAAGCGCTTTGCTTTACAACGGCGATGCAAGCGTTTCGGTTCCTCTGCCCGCTTCGCTCAATATCGCCATCAGCAAAACATGGCAAGAAAAGTTCACTTTAGAATTCAATTATGAAAAAACCTATTGGTCAAAGTATAAGACATTGGATTTTAAATATGGCGGCACAGATATTGGGCCATTGACACCTTATTTTGATGACCCTATTGCCAAAAACTGGAAAGATACCGATACCTTTAGGATCGGAGCAACCATAAAAATGGACAATCAGTTGACAGCCATGTTCGGTTTTGCAATTGATGAGACCCCCGTTCCCGTAGAGACCGTCGGTTTCGAATTGCCCGACAGCGATGCCAAGATCTTTTCGATGGGATTTCGCTATCGGCAAACAGACAATCTTTCATGGGGTGCTGCATTTCTTTATGACAGCAAAGAGAGTTTTTCTGTGCCCGCAGGCGTTAATCCAAATGCGGTACTTGCAAATGGCGGAAGCTTTGATGAAGGAGGAGCTTTCTTGACGACCATAGGAATTTCTTACGAGTATTGATATGGATGAAGTGTTTAATAATTTTTATGAGCTGATCTCTTTTAGAGCACAAAAGGACAGAAGAAAAGTAGCGCTTCTTATTGATGAAGAAAAAATCAGGTATGGCCAGCTGCTTGAAAAAATAGATGCGTTTGCAGGATTTTTGGCACATAAGGGCATTAAAAAAGGCGATAAGATCGCACTTTTTTTGCGCAACTGTCCAGAGTTTATCTATAGTGTTTTTGCTGCTTCAAAAGTCGGGGCTATTGTTGTGCCGATCAATACTTTTCTAAAAGAAGAAGAACTTTCTTATATTCTTGAAAACAGCAAAACGACCATACTGATAGCTTCTGCAGCTTATGAAAAAATAGTGAAAGCAAGTCGTGCTTATGCACTATGCGCAAATGTGATATGGGAAGGGGATCTTGAAACAAAGAGCAATTTTGATTGCGAATACAAAGAGGCTATAAATTCAACATTTCATGTATCACAAGCAGGCACGACACCCGAAGATATAGCGGTGGTCATCTACACCTCCGGGACTACCGGCAAACCAAAAGGGGCGATGCTAAGCTATAAAAATATTTTTTCCAATACTCGCTCAGGAACAATTACAATCAATGTTACGTCCAAAGATCGAGCCATTGTTTTTTTACCGATGTTTCATTCTTTTACTTTTTCTATAGGGGTAATGCTGCCGTTGTATGTGGGGGCAAGCATTGTCATCATCAAATCCATACAGCCTTTTTCAAATATTTTTAAACAGGTATTGCTTAAACGTGTAACCATTTTCTTCGGAATACCTGATGTATACAATGCGCTTTCAAAAACAAAACTGCCTTGGTATTTTATGTGGTTTAACTGTGTGCGCGCTTTTATTTCCGGAGCAGCGCCCTTACAGCCCAAAACGCTTGATGCAATGGCAAGCAAATTTAAAAAAGCAGTTTTGCTCGAAGGGTATGGTTTAAGCGAAGCATCACCCGCGGTCAGTATAAATACATTTAAAAAACAAAAAGCCGGATCAGTAGGAACGGCGCTATACGGGTATGAGATAAAGATTGTAGATGAAAATCTGGTTGAAGTGCCACGGGGTGCAACGGGTGACATTATCGTCAAGGGGGATAATGTCATGAAGGGCTATCTTGGGCTCCCGGAAGCTACAGCCCAGACCATCGTCAATGGGTGGCTGCTTACCGGCGATATGGGGTATATGGACGAAGAGGGATTTTTGTTTATTGTTGACAGAAAAAAAGATTTGATCATCTCAAAAGGAATTAACATTTACCCGCGTGAGGTTGAAGAGGTAATCAACGGCTTTAAAGGAATCGCTGCTTCTGCAGTAATAGGGGCAGAAGATGAAAAAAGCGGCGAAATACCTATAGGGTATTTGGAACTTGAAGAAGAACTCGATCACATAGACGAAGCAGAGCTTAAAGCCTATGTGCGTCAACACCTTGCCGATTATAAGATACCTAGACAATTTCATATTGTCAAGGCATTGCCCAAAAATGCAACGGGAAAAGTGCTAAAGCGCGCATTAAAAGAGCAACTAAAAGAAAAGCATTTGTTTGAAGATTCGGGAGTTATTAAAGCGATCGTCAATGCCAGACTGTTTCTTGAGGAGGAGATAATAGAAGGAAAAGTATTGCTTTTTGGCAAGAAGATTGTCGGTATTGTCGACGTGCCTCCTGAAAATATAGAGATCATTGATGCAAAAGGGGCTTGCGTGAGCGCAGGTTTTATCGATTTGCATATTCATGGCTCTGGTGGCGCGGATGTCATGGATGCCACACCTTTGGCATTGGAAACGATCTCTTCAACACTTCCGCAGACGGGCACAACCTCTTTTTTGGCTACAACGATGACGATGTCAACAGAAGCGATATGCAATGCTTTGAAAAATATTCAAGCAAGCAAACAAAAGGTAAGCGGCGCAAAGATATTGGGAGCGCATTTGGAAGGGCCATTTATCAATCCCTTAAAGCATGGCGCACAAAATAAGGCATACGTGCAAACACCCAATACGGCATGGATTGAGGCATATGCGGATGAGGTGAAAATGATTACGCTTGCTCCTGAAGTGGAAGGAGCACAAGAGTTTATTCGGTATATTGCAAAACAATATCCTTATATTGTTTTAAGCATTGGGCATAGTGATGCAAGCTATGAACAAACCAAAGCAAGTTTTGCGCAAGGCATTTCTCATGCGACACACCTCTTTAATGCAATGAACGTTTATCATCACAGAAAACCGGGTGTCGTCGGCGCTGTATTTGATGCGGACGTTACATGTGATATTATTGCAGACTTGGTACATACGCATCCTTCTGTCTTGGCGCTTACATATCGGCTTAAAAAAGATAAACTGATCCTTGTTTCTGATGCAATGCGCGCAGGATGCATGAAAAACGGGACATATGATTTGGGCGGACAAAAGGCGGAGGTTTCAAAAGGAAAAGCGTTGCTCGAAGACGGCACGCTCGCGGGCAGCGTATTAAGGCTGAATGAGGCATTGAAAAATATGATAACCTTTACTCCCATGACGCCGCTGGAAGCAGTGAGGAGCGTGACAGCGCTTCCCGCCCAAAAGCTCAGCATAAAAAAGGGAGCACTTAAAGCGGGGTATGATGCAGATATAGTGATGTTTGATGAAGATTTTAGTATCATGCTAACAGTCATTGACGGAGAAGTAAGCTATCAAAGGGGATAAATGTTTGGATTTTTTAAGCGCAAAGCAAGGGAGATAAAGTCTCCCGTAGATGGAATGGTGGTAGCACTTGAAAGTGTCAAGGATGATGTTTTTTCCCAAAAAATGGTGGGAGACGGGGTGGCTGTGATACCAATGTCTGAGATATTTACAGCACCTATTGACGGCGTGGTCGTAAAAATTTTCCCAACCAATCATGCCTATAGCATTAAATCAGATAAAGACTTGACTGTTATGGTACATATTGGTTTGGATACGGTTGAGTTAGAGGGAAGAGGGTTTGAGCGCCTTGTCAATGAAGGGGATACCGTTTCTTGCGGGGACGCGATCATTCGGGCAGATCTGCCTTATTTGCGCCAACATGCAAAAGATATCATCACGCCGGTTATTATTTCTGATGAAAGTGATGTTAAAAAGATCGAAAAAAAATACACTATTGTCAAAAGCGGCGATAGTATAATGGAAGTAATGTGATACCGGAAGTTGACAGCTATTACCACTATATTGCATATGCAGTTATTGTTGTTGTTTTCTTTTTGGTCTTAAAGTTGCCTAAAAAGAAAGATTAACGCTTTAGTGCCTCTTTGATCGATTCGGCAATATGTTGCGCTTTTGTGCCAAGCACGATCTGGATAGATGTATCGTCAGGCCGTATTACTCCTTTGGCTCCCAATGCTATAAATGCTTTTTCATTAAGCCCCTTGTTTTGTTTGAGACGCATTCTTAGCCTTGTAATGCATGCATCTGTATGGATAATATTGTCTGCTCCTCCCAATGCATTGATAAAGGCCAAAGCTTCATTGCCGGCTTGGGGCTTGGGTGTTTCTGCGGATTCTTCAAATAGTTTCAGCCTAAAATATTTGATAACGTAATAGCTGACAACAAAATAGATAAGCGCAAATACTATTCCCAGCGGAAGGATAAGCAGTGGGCGGGTAGCAAGTGTATAGTTGATGAGATAGTCTATAAATCCTGCAGAAAAACCAAAGCCCGCATGGATATCAAGTAACTGCGCCAAGGCAAGTGCCAAGCCTGTGAGGAGCGCATGCACAATAAAAAGAAAAGGCGCTTCAAACAAAAATAAAAATTCCATAGGCTCGGTAATTCCTGTAAGAAAAGAGGTAAAAGCAACACCTCCTAAAAGTGCTCCTGCCTTTTTTCGATATGCTTTTGCTGTACCAAGGTACATTGCCAGCGCCATGCCTGGCAATCCAAACATCATGACTATGTAAAATCCCGACATATACACGCCGGCAGTTTTGTCTCCTGCAAAAAAACGGTGCAGATCGCCGTGCGCAATGATCTCTTGACCTTCTTTGATGTAGCTGTAATCGCCCAATTGAAACCAAAAAACAGAATTAAGAATATGGTGCAATCCTAAAGGAATAAGCAGACGATTGAGAGTGCCGTAGATAAAGGTACCCCATGCCTCCAGCCCTATAATTGCGCTGGAAAACGTATCGATACCGCTTTGAGCATAATGCCAAAAATACCCGGCCAGCACCCCCACAAAGATCGCAGCAAAAGAAGTGACAATAGGTACAAAGCGTTTGCCTCCAAAAAAACCGAGATACTCGGGAAGTTTGATATCATGAAAGCGATTGTAAAGACTGCCTGCAAGTACGCCGATGATGATGCCTATAAATACACCCATGTTGACGTTCTCATCGATGTTTACATAGACTGCTTTGGCTATCAGTACGCCTATTGCACCAGAAAGCGCAGCGGCTCCGTCGTGGTTTTTGGAAAGTCCATAGGCGATTCCGACACCGAAAAGAAGATCAAGATTGGTAAACACAGCATCTCCGGCACTTTTCATCACCGAAGCTATTTGTCCGTCAAAAATGTCACCAAAGCCCAAACGAAGCAATAGTGCCGCAACGGGCAGTACCGCTATGGGGGTCATCAAGGCTTTGCCGATACGCTCAAACAGGCTAAACATGCCGTATCTCCTCTTTAACGGTGCTGATCATTTTGGGAGAGACGCTCAATGTCTCGATCCCTAGAGTTATCAGTTTGGGTATTGCCTTAGCCTCTGAGGCAAGTTCTCCGCAGAGGCTAAGAGGTTTAGCAGCTTCTTTGACAATCTTTTCCAGCACATCAAAAAGTATGCTCGAATGCGCATCGAGTTTAAGCGTGGGGTGGGTACGCTCAACGGCAAAAAGATATTGGCTTAGGTCATTGGTGCCGATCGAATAAAAATCAACTACACTATTGAACCGCTGCAGCAAAAAGAGTACCGAAGGAACCTCTATCATAATGCCAAATTGGATAGAAGAGATATCAAGTTCATGCTTTTGAGCGATGCGATAGGCAAACGCTTTGGCTTCAATAAACTCCTCTACTTGAGCAACCATCGGGAACATAATTTTTATAGGTTTTTTTTGTGCAGCAACAAAAATGGCATGCAGTTGTTCTTCAATGATTTCAGGATGTGTCCGGAAAAGACGTATGCCCCGTACGCCCAAGAAAGGATTGTTCTCATGCGGGAGCCGGATGTACGGCAATGCTTTGTCTCCTCCTATATCCAGTGTACGAACAGTAATGTTGTCAAAGAGGGCAAAGATCTCCTTATAGGCGTGCACTTGAGTCTCAAACGAGGGTTTTACCTGGGTAAATAAAAATTCACTGCGCAAAAGACCGATGCCTTCGGCGCCTTCTTCTTTGGCTTCTTTGGCACTTTTGACATCCGAGACATTGGCAAGAAGATGAATTGGTTTGCCTTGTGTGGTGAGCGCCTTTTTGAAACGTTGAGACCGGATATGTCTTTTTGTGCGTTTATTCTTTTGTAAACGCTCTGTCGCTTTTTGTAAATCATTTTGGCTTGGTGTGTAAATCAGTACCCCGGCATAGGCATCCAATACAATCACATCAGGAACAAGAGTACACTCTGTATCGTCGGGTAAGGCAAGGATAAGCGAAGGTATCCCTGCTGCGCGCAGCAAAATAGCAGCATGTGAACGTAAAGAGGATTTCTTAAGGATGACACCTTGCACCCGGCTTTGTGTCAACTGCTCTATTTGGTTAGGAAGAAGATCCTCTGCAAAAAGAATAAAAGGTGTTGCCGGAAGTACCATTTTTTCTTCTATTCCCAAATGTTTTTTCACGCGCCAAAGGAGATCTTGGTAGTCGCTTATTTTGGCTTTCATCGAAGTTTCCCCAAGAGAACATGAAGCCTGTTGAACGGCATCCTCAAAATCTTCCAGCGTATTATTTTTTTGTGTCAATGTTTTGAGTAGTTCTTTTTGTGCAAGATAGATACTCGCATCAGGTGTTGTTTGGTGTAGGGTGTGCAGCATGTCAAGCTCCTGCAGGCTATTTTTGAGAGCCTCTTGAAAGCCTAAGCTGTTTTGTGTCGATACCTCTTGTGTCGTATGCTCATACAGCTTGGCTATAGCAATGCCTTCTGCGATGATGTCTCCTTCGAGAATTTTTCCTTCATAGGCAATCTTTTCTTTTTGTATCGGGTGTATTTCCTGGTCGTTTTGCATGAGAAAAGAAAACTGTTTTGTCAAGGCCTCAAGCGCTTCTTCTGCTTTTCTGCCTTGAGTGATAAGCGTAAAGCAGTCTTGTGTGTCCAGAGAAAGCGAAAGCAGCGCATTAATGTTTTTGGCATCGACTTTTTTATCCTTAAAAGAGGCGAAAATACTGCATGGAAACTGTTTTGCCGTACTGGCAAAAGAAGCCACGGGCCGCAGATGAAATCCATTAGCTGATGTAACGCACAGGTGCGCTTGATAGGGTTTATAAAAAATTGTAGTTAAAAATGACATTTATATATTATTATCGCATAGGCTTATGGTGTACTTTTGGTACACGGCATAAAGAGAGTACGGTTTAAATATAAAGATATATTTACCGCATCCGTCAGCCTGTGCATACTTTATTCCTTAAGGATGGGGTGTCTTAGTCAAAGTATAGCAAATCTTTGTTATACTCAAAGAAAAAATAGGAATTTTAGTGAAACACCTTATTGATTTCATCGAAACAAAAGATGTCTGCAAAGCATCGATTTACGAGCACCTTAAATGCACCAAAGAGGAGGCGGAGCTCATTCAATATGTGTGTAAACGCTATGTCAAAGGACTTGAAGAGGTTTCCGTGCTGGAGATGCTCCAGGAAATTTTTTCAGAGAAAGATTATATTTATCTTAAGAAGCTGGCATTAATAAAAAATCTTTTGGATTTAGGATGGATTATTCAAATCAGTTTCGGGCAGATAAAAGCCCATGAAGCGTCACAGCTTGAATTGCTGAATGTCTCGATAGCCCCGAGTATCTCTTTGCTGCGTTTGCTTGAAGAGGGCTCTTTGGAAATATTTCTTCCGGAAGTGAAACCCTATACGGATCATCTTGAATACCTTCAGGACCAGTTTGACATGGTAGCACTGCTTCATAAAATAGCCACATACAAACAAGGGCTTGCAGACAATTCGCTCAGTATCGGACGCTTGAAAAACAAGTTGACTCTTTTGACTGCACGCATAGAAGAGCGCGTGAAGATGACCCAAACACCTATTGTTGTTGAGGAGTTTTTTAAAGAAAAAGGACTGGATGAAAAAGAAAAACGCCTTTTTTTGGCACTTCTTAAAGAGGAGTATAGCGGGGGTGAGGGGCATTTTAGAGATATGAATACGCTTATAGAGCTTATCAGTTTTGATGAATATGAGAAGATAAAAAACCGTGCATTGCTTGAAGACGGGGCAAAACTTATCACCGAAGATATTATTGACTATGAAGAGATTCTCAATATGTTCGGAGGAGTGAGCCGTTCATTTTACCTTCAAGAAGAGGTAATGCAGCGCATCATTCATCCCACTAAAAATAAAAAAGTTACCAAACTCAAGCTGGACGCCTTGGTTCAAGAGCAGGAACTTTTCGAATACCTTAAGCCCGTCACAACACTTGATGATGTGGTATTGCATCCCAAAACAAGAGAGACGCTCAATACGCTGATCAAACAGGTGGACAAAGAGGTATTTAAAAAACTCAAAGAGTGGGGAATAAAAGATAAACGCAAGGGGATCGATGCGCGCATTATTTTTTATGGCCCTCCGGGTACGGGAAAGACAATGACGGCAATGAGTTTGGCAAAAACACTCAAAAAGCCTATTTTGTCTTTTGACTGCTCAAAAATCCTTTCAATGTATGTAGGAGAGAGCGAAAAAAATGTGCGCAGAATATTTGATGATTTTAAAGAGTTAAGCCAAAAAGCTAAAGTTGAACCGATATTGCTGCTTAATGAAGCCGATCAGTTTTTGGGTTCAAGAAGTGAAGGCCTGGCAAGCAGTGCAGATAAGATGCATAACCAGATGCAAAATATTTTTCTTGAACAGATAGAAAAATTTGAAGGTATACTTATTGCTACAACCAATCTGCTCGGCAATATTGATAAAGCTTTTTCACGCCGTTTTAACCATAAAATAGAATTTAAAAAACCGGGCAAAAGAGAACGGTTGAAACTGTGGCAGTTTATCCTTCCGCAAAATGCAGAATATGAAGAAGGCTTTGACGTCAATATGCTTGCGGTACATGAGCTTACCGGCGGGCAGATCAGCCTTATTGTTAAAAATACAGCATATAAAGTGGCTGTACGCGAAGAGAGTCTTTTTGCAATGCAGGATTTTCTCGAAGAGATAGAAAAAGAAATGGGCTCTAGTTTCGAAGGAGAGAAGAGCATGGGATTTAAAATCTGATTTTTAGATAGATTTTTAAAACTTTTTCTTTGTTTCACATGGTTACATACCTAAAACTAATTTTTTAAAGCATTCAAACACCAAAACACTTTAATATTCTTTTAGATAATATGAAAGCAATATTCTGAGAATACTCTCATAATACGATGCCTTACTTTTTTAGTGAGTGTGCATCAGTGCGGGAGGAATCTGGGGTGAGGGGATGCAAAAGTGGGCAGAAAGTGCCCTCCGGTGTATACTCCATCTTCAAGAAGAATGACAAAAAAGGGGATTTATGATGACTCATGTAATTACAGAACATCCGTATTTTGGGGTATTTGTTCTATTTGCACTGACGGCAGTTGCATTTCCGGCAACGCTTTTTTTAGCACGTTTTATCAGCAGAAAGCTTGCAAGGCTCGATACTGAAAAACTCAAACTTACGATATATGAATGTGGACCTGAAGTAACAAAGCAGCCCAACACCATCTCTTCTCAATTTTATCTAATAGCACTTTTATTTATTTTGTTTGATGTTGAGATTATTTTTATGTTCCCGTGGGCAATTGATTTTAAATTGCTTGGTTGGTTTGGTTTTGTGGAGATGATACTGTTTATCTTGTTACTCGCAATCGGTTTTGTATATGCATGGAAGAAAGGGGCACTAGAATGGCACAGCATCAAGTAAATTACACTTCATCGGCAGGTTTGCCGATTGCATTGACTTCGGTTGATAAACTCGTAAACTGGGGGCGCTCAAATTCACTTTGGCCGTTGACTTATGGTTTGGCATGTTGCGCAATAGAGATGATGGCATCAGGAGCAAGCCGCTACGACTTTGATAGAATGGGAACTATCTTTAGGGCTTCTCCCAGACAAGCCGATGTGATGATTTTGGCAGGAACGCTCTCTAAAAAACATTCAGAGTTTGCCAGAAGATTGTATGACCAAATGACAGAACCCAAATGGGTTATTTCGATGGGTTCATGTGCCAACACCGGCGGTATGTTTAACACCTATGCAACCGTTCAAGGGGTTGATCGTATTGTGCCGGTAGATATTTATCTGCCCGGATGTGCGCCAAGACCGGAAACGCTTCAGTATGCATTGATGATGCTTCAAAAGAAAATTCGTAAAGAGTCAGCTGATATGAAGAAAAACAAAAAACAAAACTTGAGGTTAGTGTAATGAGAAAATATACGCCAAAAGATAATGTCCAGGCAAAATCTTACTATACAGACAGATTTTGGGTAGCTCCGCGCGTGCCCAGAGAGGCAATAGAAGAAGGGACACATTTTGAAAAAGTGGTTGCTGCTTTGGGGGCACAAGCTAAAGAAGTCTATATCCAGCTGGGCCAGCTTGTCGTGCATATAGAAGCTGCCGAAAATTTTCAGGTAATAAAAATGCTTAAAGAGCAATGCGGATATGTGCAATGTTCAGAGCAAAGTGCTGTTGACTACCTTGCCAAAGACGGCGAATTTGAACTTTTTTATCAGCTTTTAAATGTCCATGAAGCCAAAAGGGTCAGAGTGGTATGCCGAATCAAAAAAGATGAGGCAATTGAAAGTATTGTACCGTTGTTTAAATCTGCCAATTTTGCGGAACGGGAAATGTTTGATATGTTTGGTATCAGAGTAAACAACCATCCTTTCCTGAAAAGAATTATCATGCCTGATGACTGGGAAGGGCATCCGCTCCTTAAGACATACCCGTTGCAGGGAGACGAATTTGCCTCATGGTATGAAGTGGATAAAATCTTTGGAAAAGAGTACAGAGATATTATTGGGCCGGAAAATAGAGATCCTGCGCGTATAGACAGGTACGATACAAAACGTTTCTCCAGAATAGGATACGAGGTGCCGTTTGGTGCAGATATTTCCGGCGGCGAGACAGAACAGCCGATCGAATATAGCGAAACTTTCATGGTAAATTACAATAAATCATCTAAACAATTAGATGAGAGAAAGTAGGGAGGGAAGATGCAACAGCCGAATAAACTAACCCCATTTTTTGAAAACCTCAATTTTGAACGCGAAAACAACACAATGGTCATTAACTTTGGCCCGCAGCACCCTTCTGCTCACGGTCAGCTCAGGCTGGTACTTGAGCTCGATGGAGAGCTTGTGATCAAAGCCTATCCGGATATCGGGTATCTGCACCGCGGAATTGAAAAAATGGCTGAAAATATGACGTATAATGAGTTTTTGCCTACAACCGACAGACTTGATTATATTGCATCAACGTCAAACAATTATGCTTATGCCCACGCGGTAGAAAAGCTGCTTGGCATAGAAGCCCCCAGAAGAGCACAGGTCATCAGAACTATACTCCTTGAAATCAACCGTATCATTTCCCATCTTTTCTTTTTGGCAACACATGCGCTGGATGTGGGCGCTATGTCAGTTTTCCTCTATGCTTTCCGAGAGAGAGAGTTTGCAATGGATTTGATGGAAGACTATTGCGGCGCAAGATTGACCCATTCGGCAGTACGTATCGGCGGCGTGCCGCTGGATTTGCCTGCGGGATGGATTGAAAAGCTCGCTGTCTACGTTGAAAAATTGCCGGAAGCGGTTAAGATGTATGAGGATTTACTTACAGAAAACCGTATTTGGAAAATGCGTTTGGAAAATGTTGGAGTTATTTCAGGGGAAGAAGCACTCAATTGGGGATGTACAGGGGTGATGCTTAGGGGATCAGGGATTAAATACGACATTAGAAAAGAAGAGCCTTATGAGTTGTATTCTGAATTGGATTTTGATATTCCGGTAAGTGACAGATGCGATTCTTACGGGCGTTATAGACTCTATATGGAAGAGATGAAAGAATCTGTAAAGATTATCAAGCAGCTTATTCCTATGTATCCGGAAACTGAGCCTCAACTCATGGCGCATGCTCCTCAATATATCTCTGCACCCAAAGAAGAGATTATGACACAAAACTACGCGCTTATGCAGCATTTTGTATTGGTTGCGCAAGGGATGAGACCACCCAAAGGAGAAGTCTATGCACCCACAGAGTCTCCAAAAGGCGAACTTGGTTTTTATATCAAATCAGAGGGAGAGCCGTATGCTTACAGGCTCAAATGCAGAGCGCCGAGCTTTTTCCATACGGGGCTTTTGCAAGAGATTTTAGTGGGGACATATATTGCAGATGTTGTAACCATTATTGGAACAACCAATATTGTATTTGGTGAAGTAGACCGTTAAGGAGAGCAGGCATGAAAAGATACGACTTAAGACATCTAAAAGATGATTTCTACGGAAGAATGGTTGAGCTTATTGAGAAGGGGCTCAATGTTGGAGAAGTGGGGATATTTCTTTTTGAGGTGGGGGATTTTTCTTCTATCCAAAAAAGCGCTGATGTCGTCAAGGCAGCCGGGCATGACCTGATGAACTCGCTTAAATTCAATGAAGTTGATTGGACAATCGTTGTAAAAAAATCTACTCCACAGATACAAAAAGAGCGTCAGGAACAAATGAAAGCGGCACAAGAAAATGCAGAGCAAAATGCTCAAGAAGTCGAAGAGAAGGCCGAATAATGTCAAAGATTGTATTCTCTACTTGGAGGGATGAGTTTATCGATAATCGCGGCAAACCATCAGAAGAGTTGAGTGAATCTGCGTTTAAACTGCCCGAAGCATACCATGGGGACAGGGATTCAAAAGCGTTCATCGGATGGGACGGTGTTGCCATTTTTGAAGAAGATATTGATGCAGTTGAATTGGCATCCCAGTACGCAGCTCAGTATCAGCAGTATTCTGAAGCATGCGGGCGTTGCGCACCGGGCAGATGGGGCGGAAGAATTCTTTATGACCTGCTTGATAAAATAGCACGCGGAGAAGGCTCGCATGATGACATGGTACATTTAAAGGAGATCAGTCAGACGATGATGATGACCTCTAAATGCGAAATAGGCAAAACAGTACCTAAGCCCATTCTGGATTTGATGGAGCACTATAAAGATCAATTTGATGATGCAATCAATCATCAAAAGCCATCAAAACATTATGGAGGAGATACCAGCTATATTGCAAAGGTGACCGCTCCTTGTACCGATATGTGCCCATCTCACGTCGATATACCCGCTTATATCGAAGGGGTAAGAGATATGCTCTTTGGAGACTCTTTGGCAGCAACAAGACAAACGATGCCTCTTGCACACACTTGCGGACGCGTATGTCCTCATCCATGCGAAGATGCCTGCCGCCGTACAAATCTTGATGAGCCCATTTCCATTATGGAACTCAAAAGAATGGGCGCAGACTACGAGACAGACCATGGGTTGCCTTGGCATCATCCGTATGCACCCCAACCATTGAGAAATGACGGAAAGAAAGTAGCCATTATCGGTGCCGGTCCGGCAGGACTTACCGCCGCTTATTATTTGGCGCTCGAAGGCATCAAGGTAGATATTTTTGAGGAACTGCCTGTTCTTGGAGGAGAAGTGGCAGTGGGCGTACCTGAGTATCGAATGCCTATAGATAAATACAATAAAGACATAGAGCTTGTAACCTCTTTAGAGGCAGTAGATGTATACAGCAACCATCGTGTCAATGCTGAACGCCTGAAGGAAATAGATGCAGAGTACAATGCAACACTTTTAGCTTTTGGAACAAGACTTTCAAAAAAGGTGTATGCTCATAATGAAAATCCAAAAATAGGTGGATATTGGGGTGCTATCGCAATGCTAGACCAGGTGAATCTTTGGAATAAGTATAAAATAGGTGAACCCGCATCCAATCAGCTTAAAGATAAAGTCGTTGTATGTGTGGGCGGCGGATTTACTTCAATGGACGTGGTAAGATGTTCTATTCGCGAGGGCGCAAGAAAAGTAATTATGCTCTACCGTCGCGATGAAAAGACAATCATCCGCAATACAACCTATGAAGAGTATCACGAAGCGGTAGAAGAGGGAGTTGAGTTTATTTTCCACTCAGCAGTTGAAGAGATATTTGATGATGGAGAAAAGATCACCAAGCTCAAAGTCAACCGATTTGAACTTGTTCCGGATCCAAACGGCGGAAGAGCAGAGCTTGTAAAAATAGAAGACGGAGATTTTGAAATAGAATGTGACTACCTTATTCCGGCAGTATCTCAGGCGGCTGATTTGCAATTGCTTCCTGAAGAGTGGAATATTGAACTTACCTCCTGGAATACGCTTCTAACAAACGGCAAAGACTACATGACGTCACGTCCAGGACTTTTTGCCGCCGGAGATTGTGAATATGGACCAATGACTATTGTTAATGCAGTTGGACAGGCAAAAAGAGCAGCTTCGGTAATATCGCGTTATATCTATGAGGGAAAAATAAGTCTTACAGACAATGAAATCATGGAAGACCATCTGGCTAAACTCAAAGTGTATGACAAGAATGAGAAAATTACAGGATGGATGCCCGGACTGCCTCGTGCAGTAAGCGAAAAATTGAGTGTAGACGAGAGAAAGACGAACAATAAAGAAGTAAACCTCGGCTTTAGCGGCGAAGAGGCGATAGCAGAAGCGGAAAGATGCATGCGATGTTATTATATTTCTATGGTGGCGGTATAAAATGAATGTCCATAATTTTATTGATAAAAACAAAGAGATCACCGTAACTATAGACGGCAGACTATGTCACAGCACATTCGGAAAAACGATACTCCAGATAGCAAGAGAAAACGATATCTATATCCCGACAATGTGTTACCTCACCAAAGTGCTTCCCATAGGGTCATGCCGTATGTGCATGGTAAAAGTGGAGGGTGTGGACGGCTTTATTCTTTCGTGCCAAGAAAAAGCAACCGACGGCGCAGTGATTTATACACAAACTGATATGCTTTACAAAGAGCGTCAGAATATTATGAAACTTTATGGCGTCAATCATCCTTTGGAATGCGGTGTATGTGATAAAAGCGGAGAGTGTGATCTTCAAAATAAAACGACAGAATTTGACATTAAAGAACAAAATTTTACAGCAAGAGACCAAGCTAGACAAGTAGAGAATTGGGGGCATGTGTCCTACGATCCTTCACTTTGTATTATGTGTGAAAAGTGTGTGAGAGTTTCCACAGAAATTACAGGCGATGAGGCGCTACAAGTCAAATTTGGAGGATATTCCTCATCTATCATCAATGTCAAAAAAGAAAAAAATTATGCTTCTCTTGGAGAAGCAGCAGCAGTATGTCCCGTTGGCGCATTGGTGAGTACAAATTTTAAGTATACATCCAACGCATGGGAATTGGACAAAATACCCAGCTCCTGTCCTCATTGCGGCGGCGGCTGCCAAATGTATTATGAAGTAAAACGCGACAAGATTTATCGCGTAACCAACAACTATGAATTTACGAGTATGTGCGGGGCGGCCAGATTTGGTTTTGATTATGCCAATGGAGAAGTTGTTAAAGACACAAAAGCATTTCAAGCAGCACTTGAAGCATTTAAAAATGCAGGAAGCATTCTTTTTTCAAGTGTGATATCCAACGAAGAAGCATTTATTTTGCAAAAGATTAAAGAAAAGTATGGTTGTAAACTTATTTCGCATGAGGCAAGAGCTTACCAAAAATTTATGCAGTCCTATAGCGGGGTAAGCGGAAAAAATCTTTATAACGGAACGCTCAAAGCGCTCTCTGAATCAAAGGGAATTATCGTTTTAGGAAGCAAAATCAATGATGATGCGCCGATAGTCAAATACCACATCAACATGGCAAGCAAATGGCATAGAGCAAGAGTGGCTTATCTGCATCCCATAGAAGATACAGAAATAAAAAATATCGTAACTCAATTTATCAAATATGAAGCCGGCAGCGAAGAGGGTGTTGCGGCATTGTTGGCGGAGACTTTACTCCAAGAAACAGAACTTCCCGAAAATATTAGAAACTTTTTAAATGATTTGGATATAGGTAATTTGAGTGCCGAATGCAATGTGGGGGAGGAGGAGTTGTTTACACTCAAGCAATCACTCAGTAAAAAATCCGGTTTTTCTTTGGTCGTGGGAGCAGATCTTTATGCGCACCCGCGTGCCGCTCATATTGCAAAAATTATTGCATTATTTGAAAAATATGCAGGCTTTAATGTGTTGTGCATCCCGCCTGCAGGCAATGCAATGGGTGTCTCGTTGATTTGTGAGCTGGATGATACGATTGAAGGGCCAACGGTAGGCTATAATGTTTTGGCAGATTTTACTCTGAGTGCTTTGGGCGAAGGCGATTTGGATATGCCTGCAATGAATCAACAAGAAGGAACGCTTACAACTTTTGATAAGCGTGTTGTGCCCATGCATGTAGCATTGCCTTACGGGGGTTATGTTTTAAATGATATTGCCAATGCATTGGGATTAAAGGCGGCATACACTATTGACTATACCAAAGAGCTTCCTCAAAGCAAAGGCTTCAAATGTATAGAGTTTGACAGTTTGCCTGATTCTTTCGATCTTGTCGGTAATGAAAATAGGGGCTACCTACTCCAATCTACGGAGATTCAAACAGATGAACTACTCGAAGAGGTGTTGGATATAGAAGAGTTTGACGGTGCTGTAGTGTATTGCTGTAATACATCAGAACAGTTTTCTCCGTTTACGGCAAAATGTGATTTACTTGATAGTAAAACAGCACTTTGGGGTTCACAACAATTCGCAATGGTTACAAAACTTCAAGAAGGCGACCATATATCTTTTACAATAGATGGAGTATGTTTCACTAGAATGTTTAAGATTGATACATCCATGAAAGGAACAATTGCGATTAATCCTACGTTTGATATGGGATTAAGTAGTGCTTTGCTATCCTCTTATAGGTTTAGCAGGTTAGAATTTGAAAGAGTAGGAAGAAGCTAAAATGAGCGATGGAAAAACGGTAGAAAACTTGATTACTATAACAATTGACGGGAAAGAGTATAAGACAAAAGAAGGTGAGTATATTCTTAATGCCGCACGTGCAAACGATGTTTTTATTCCTGCGATTTGCTATTTAACACGATGTTCTCCGACATTGGCATGCCGCCTTTGTCTTGTAGAGGCTGATGGCAAACAGGTATATGCATGCAATTCAAAAGTAAAAGAGGGATTGGAGATAGTTACGCAAACACCGAATATTCTTGAAGAGCGTCGGGCAATCATGGAGGTTTATGACGTCAACCATCCCTTGCAATGCGGTGTATGTGACAAAAGCGGAGAGTGCGAACTTCAAAATTACACACTTGAATTAGCAGTAGATTCGCAAAGCTATATGATTCCTGATACCAAAAGAGAAACAGCCAACTGGAGCTCGGTACTGCATTATGATGCAGGTCTATGTATCGTATGTGAGCGCTGTACAACAGTCTGTAAGGATATGATTGGTGATGCGGCACTCACGACGGTCAAGCGGGGGGGAGCAGAATTAGACAAGACCTATAAAGATACGATGCCAAAAGATGCTTATGCGATGTGGAATAAATTGCAAAAGTCAGTTATTGCGCCAAGTAACGGAACAGAGCACACCAATTGCTCGGATTGCGGTGAATGTATTGCTGTGTGTCCCGTGGGAGCACTTTCAAGCAGAGACTTTGTTTATACTTCCAATGCGTGGGAATTAAAACGTATCCCTGCAGTCAGTGCCCATTCAAGCGACGGATTTCAGATTTATTATGAAGTTAAGCCTACATCCATAGAAGATAGAAGCGAAAAAATATACCGTGTGACTAACGAATGGAATTATGTCTCTCTTGATGGATCTGCACGTTTTGCTTATGATTTTGAAAACAGAGGTGTGACAAAAAATAAAGAGGCGTTTGCACATGCGATTGAAGCTTTTAAAAAAGCAAAAACGGTACGTTTTAATTCTGTGATTACAAATGAAGAAGCACTTATGTTGCAGACACTCAAAGAAAAAATGGGATTAAAGCTTTATAATCCGGAAGTAAGAGCATTTCAAAAGTTCTTAGCATACTATACAGAAGCTTCAGGCCAATCACTTTACAGTGCCGATATGGATAAGATTATGAAAAAAAGTGATTTTGTGATATCGGTGGGCATAGCACTCAGAAATGACAGCCCGGGATTAAAATACGCTTTTAACAATGTACAAAAATTAAATAAGGGTGCAGGACTCTATTTCCATCCTGTTGGAGATACGTTGATCCCCGGTTTTGGCAAATCCGTTGAATGTTTTGTTCATAAGCCGGGGAGAGAAGAGGCAGTACTTTATCTTATCTTAGATTTATTTGCAGACAAAGAAAAGCTTCCAGAAGAAGTAAAAACATATATAAACAGCTTTAAGCGCATCAGCAAAGAAACAATCAAAGAAAAAGTAATGAAAGAAGTTGTTGAAACTGTGACAGACGAAGAGACAGGTGAATCCAAGGAAGTAAAGAAAAAAGTACCTGAAACAATAGAAAAAGAGATTGAGGTTGAGCAAAACGGCTTGATTGAGTTTTTGGGTAAAGAAAGCAGCGCATTTACTGATGCTTTTACAAAAATGTTAAGCAAAAAAGAGACTTTCTCTCTTATGATAGGTGAAGATCTCTATTATCATTCGAAAGCAGAAAATCTAGCAAAACTTGTAGCGCTTATTGAAAAGACTTGTGCAATGGACGTAGTGATGGTTCCGCCAAAATCAAATGCATTGGGCGTTGCATTGATTTGTGATCTTGATGATGAGGCAGAAGGCTATACGATCGGCTATAATGAAAATGGTGACTTTAAGCTTTCTGCTTTGGGCGAAGGCGATCTTGATATGCCTGCAATGAATCAACAAGAAGGGACACTGGCAAACATGTCCAAAAGGGTAGTCCCCACCAACGCCGCATTGGAATACGGAGGTTATGAACTCAACGATCTTGTAAGGGAACTTATTGGAGCGCCCAAAGAGACGATAGGGTGGACTGCAAAATTGCCGATCTCCAAAGGCTTTAAAGCAGTAGAATTTGATACTCTTGCTAACGGATACACAAATGACGGAGTTGAAAACAGAGGATACCTTCTTGATATTCTGGTCAAAGAAACGCAAATGCCTGATGTTGAGAAGTTTGACGAAAAGGATACAGTGGAAGGAGAAATCGCTTACAGATGTAATCCTGCAAGACAATTTAGTGATTTTACAGATAAAGCTCATGAGATATTTGAGCCTTTTGCACTCTATGCAAGCAGAGCCAAAGCAGAAAGCTTGGGGGAAAAAGTGGAAGTAGTGTTTAAAAATGGAAGTATCATGTTAGACGTGATAGCAGATGATAAAATCTTGGGCGATATTGTAAAGGTGCCTGATTTTAAAAGCGCCGAAAATGTCTATGAACTCTTCGATGGTTTAAGATATCAAAATGTAACAATAAGAAAGGTGTAATGCAATGGAAGCAACAACATTAGGTATAGTCATCAAAGCCATTATTATTTTGGCAATCATTTCAGCAGTAGCGGGATTTGGTACCTACCTGGAAAGAAAGGTGCTTGCATTTATGCAGCGTCGTTTGGGTCCAATGCATGTAGGACCTTATGGATTGATGCAAATTTTGGCAGACGGGATCAAATTGTTTACGAAGGAAGATATTATTCCTCAAAATGCCAATAAATTGATTTTTGCACTTGCCCCGGCCATCACAGCCGCAACAGCATTTATAGCGCTTTCAGCCGTTCCTGTATTTCCGGATTTTACTATTCCTTCATGGATACCGCTGCTTGGAGGTACATTTGTACCCTCTATAGCCGCAGATATCAATATCGGTATTTTATTTGTGCTCGGGATGATGGCAGCAGGACTTTACGGCCCTTTGCTTGCAGGTATGGCACAAGCAAACAAATGGGGAATTATCGGTGCAGCAAGAACGGCAATTCAATTTTTAAGTTACGAGGTAGTCACAGGATTATCAATATTGGCACCCATCATGATTGTTGGATCACTCTCTTTGGTTGATTTTAATAACTATAGCAGTGAGCATGCATGGCTTATGTTTACTCAGCCTGTAGCCTTTGTACTTTTTTTGATTGGCGGTTTTGCAGAGACAAACAGAACACCATTTGACCTTTTGGAGCATGAAGCCGAGGTTGTTTCGGGATATGCAACTGAATATTCCGGCATGAGATGGGGGATGTTCTTTATAGGGGAATATGCGAATATGATTACGGTTTCAGTGTTGACCGCAATTGTATTTATGGGCGGCTACAATGATATGTGGTTTCTTCCGGGCTGGCTGGCTATCCTGCTAAAGATCGCATTTGTATTTTTCCTTATGTTGTGGGTGAGGGCGTCATGGCCGCATGTCAGACCGGATCAATTGATGTGGTTGTGCTGGAAGGTATTGATGCCGATCGCAGTGATCAATGTGGTTATTACCGGTATTGTGATAATGGTATAAGGAGGAAGAGATGGGTTTAGAACAGTTTAAAAATAGAAATATCGGTACACAAACGTATAGAATGCTTGATTTGGGGCAAACACCTACCCGTGGTTCTGATAAATTCAAGCAGGTCGTCCAAAGAACCTTTAAAGGTGAGCTTTTTGTCGGACTTTGGGTAACACTAAGAGCAATGATAAATTCACTTTTTCGCGGAGAACTGCACACAGTAAAGTATCCGTTTGAAAAACTTCCTATTTCTCCGAGATATAGGGCAATACATGAAATGCTCAGACTTCTTGAAAGCGGACATTACAGATGTATAGGATGCGGACTGTGTGAAAAAATATGTATTGCAAACTGTATTAGCATGAATACGCGTTATGATGAAAATCAGCGTAAAGAAGTAAGCGAGTACACCATTAATTTTGGCCGCTGTATTTTTTGCGGTTATTGTGCAGAGGTATGTCCTGAACTTGCAATTGTCCATGGTTCCAGATACGAGAATGCATCTGAACAAAGAGCAAGTTTTTCACTTTTTGAAGATATGTTGACGCCAATTGATAAGCTCAGTTTGCAAGAAGAATATGATGGATTTGGTGCAGTGACACCTTATGCAGATGACCATATTAAAAAAACGCCATTAGCGTATTAAGGAGAGTATAAATGTATGAACAAATAGCATTCTATCTATTTTCGGTTTTAACGGTGATACTCTTTTTAATCACCGTAATGAGTAAAAATGTACTGTATGCGATGACGTCTTTGGCCTCAGGGATGGTGCTTATCTCTGGATTCTTTTTTATCTTGGGTGCAGATTTTCTTGGTGTTGTACAGCTTATCGTGTATGTAGGTGCTGTGATGGCGCTCTATTCTTTTGCGATGATGTTTTTTGACGCAACAAGAGATGTTAAAGAAAAAAATACTAATTCGGCATTGGTGTTTATCTTGGGCGGAATGAGCGCTTTGGTGTTAGTGCTTATGTTTGCGGCACCCATTTTCAGTGAAAATATTCAGGCACTTTATCCGATGCATCCTGAGGTAGGCAATGCTCAAGATGTGGGTATAGTGCTTTTTACTAAGTATCTTATTCCTTTTGAAGTTGCAGCAGTAATGCTTTTGGTTGCCATGATAGCAGGAATTATTCTTGCAGGTAAGAAAATGGATCAAAGTTTTACGCAAGATATGAGTGTAGATGAAGAAATTTTGAAACAAAAGGACACAAAATGATAGGACTTAACCACTACCTTATCGTTTCCGCACTACTCTTTTCTATTGGATTGGTGGGAGTATTAAGAAGGAGAAATCTGTTGATGCTTTTTTTCGCAACAGAGGTTATGCTTAATGCGGTAAATATTGCATTTGCAGCTATTTCACACTACTATAATGATCTTACAGGCCAAATGTTTGCATTTTTTGTAATCGCAATTGCGGCAAGTGAAGTTGCAGTAGGTTTGGGTATTTTGATCGTATTGTATAAAAAACAAGGAAGTCTTGATCTTGATGAGCTCGCGACTATGAAGGGGTAACAATGGAAAACTTAGTATATATAGCGCTATTTGCACCGTTAATTAGTTCACTGTTTGCCGCTTTATTTGGTATGAGCCCAAGACAGACATTTGTTGGCGTCATCTCTTCGGCATTACTTTTCGTATCAATGACTGCATCGTTGATGCTTGCCTATCATATATATCAAACAGGCATGCCGATTCATGTGACAATGATGGAATGGATCAGCATGGGTGACCTGTTTATACCATTCGGTTTTCTTGTTGACCAAGTTTCTGTAACGATGATGAGTGTTGTCACATTGGTTTCTACGGTGGTTCACGTTTATTCGATCGGATATATGGACCACGATAAAAGTTTTAATAGATTTTTCTCTTATCTCTCTGCCTTTGTATTTTCTATGATGGTTCTTGTGATGAGTGATAACTTCGCGGGTCTCTTTATAGGATGGGAAGGCGTAGGTGTTTGTTCGTGGCTGCTTATCGGTTTTTGGTATCATAAACCTGACCAATCAAGAGAAGAAAATCCGTCCATTTCGCCTTCATGGGCTGCAAATGAGGCATTCATTGTAAACCGTATTGCCGACCTTGGGATGTTAGTCGGAATTTTTATTCTTTACTGGAATGTAGGTTCTTTGCAATATGACGAAGTTTTCGCAGCACTTCCTCACCTTAGTGAAAGTATTTTAACTATGGCAGCTTTGGCGCTCTTTATCGGTGCGATGGGTAAGTCCGCTCAATTCCCGCTCCATACTTGGCTAACAGACGCAATGGAAGGGCCTACCCCTGTATCGGCACTGATCCATGCGGCAACAATGGTAACTGCCGGGGTATTTTTGGTCATCAGAGCAAATCCTCTTTTTTCAATGACGCCCGAGGTAAGTTTCTTTATTGCAGCACTTGGTACGTTTGTAGCATTTTTTGCAGCTTCAATGGCTTTAGTAAACAGAGACCTTAAAAGAATTATCGCATTCTCTACACTCTCGCAGCTGGGATATATGTTTGCAGCAGCCGGACTTGGTGCTTACTGGATAGCGCTTTTCCATTTGGGGGCACATGCATTTTTTAAAGCGCTATTGTTCTTGGGCGCGGGTAACGTGATGCATGCGATGCATGATGAGCTTGATATTTTTAAGATGGGCGGACTTAAAAAGCAGATGAAATGGACCTACATTTATATGGGATTGGCTTCATTGGCACTAGCAGGTATCCCGCCTTTGGCAGGATTCTTCTCTAAAGATGCCATTATCGAGACTGCATTTAATGAAGGCACATTGGTTTTGTGGGCTATTTTGGTTGTGACTGCAGGAATGACGGCATTTTACAGTTTCAGACAGGTATTTTTAACCTTTCACGGCGATGAAAGATATAAAGCTTTCGGCATCCATCCTCATGAGATGTACAAATTTGTTCTTATAGCGCTGTCTCCGTTAGCACTGTTAGCTGCGATTGCAGGATTTTTCCAAGGCGGATTCCATGATTTTGTCACCCGTTTGCTTCCTGAATATGAAATGAGCGAACACACCCATCATCTGGCATTGTTATTGGGCGCAATAGTGCTTGCATTTGCGGTAGGAGGGATTGCTTTAGCATATAAAAAATATGCCAATGGACTTAAAAGGGATGAAAAAGTTGAGAACGGATTCCTCTATAAACTCCTTGCTAACCAATACTATATTCCTCATTTGTATGAGGAGATCATTTCAAAACCATACAAAATGATCTCAGATCTGATGTGGAAAAATGTGGATTTGAAGATAGTGGATGCAACGGTAGACGGCATTGCTAAATTCCTCTATAAAAGCGGTGACGGAACAAGAAAGATGCAAACAGGTAACCTCTCAAGTTATCTAAACTGGATGGCCATCGGCGGGATATTGCTCCTTGTTGTTGCGATGCTTTCGGCAATGTTAGGTTAAGGAGTAGATAGATGGAAAATATTTTAAGCGTATTAGTTTTTTTCCCGGCAATCGCAGGATTGTTGGGGTTTGTTGTCAATAAAGAAAGTGCAAGAGTCTATGGTATTACAGTGGCCGCCATAGAATTTTTTCTCTCTTTATGGCTATGGTTTGCATTTGATGGCAATAATGCAGGAATGCAATTTGTAGAAATGATTCCCATGATTCCTGACTTTGGAGTGAGCTATTATTTGGGAGTAGATGGTATCAGTCTCTTTATCGTGTTGATGAGCACTTTAATGACACTTATAGGTATGATGAGCATGAATATTACTAAAAATGTTAAAAACATGGTCATTACTCTTCTTTTCCTTGAGATGACAATGGTAGGCGTATTTCTTTCGCTGGATGCGATTATTTTTTATCTCTTCTGGGAACTTTCGCTTGTGCCGATGCTTTATATTATCGGTGCATGGGGCGGGCCTTTGAGAATTTATGCATCTATCAAATTCTTTCTTTACACCTTTATGGGCTCATTGATTATGCTTGTAGGAATGCTGTTTGTAGCCTATATTTACCATGATCTTACCGGCGTATGGAGTTTTGCGCTTACAGACTGGTATGCCTTGGTACTTCCTGTAAATTACCAATTGTGGCTTTTTGCAGCATTTTTTATCGGTTTCGCTATTAAGGTGCCTATGTTTCCTTTTCATACGTGGCTGCCTTATGCACACGGTCAGGCACCTACTATCGGTTCAGTGATTCTTGCAGCAGTTTTGCTTAAAATGGGAACGTATGGATTTGTAAGATTTTCTTTACCGATGTTCCCTGACGCTTCTGTGATTGCAATTACGCCTATTGCAATCATTTCGATTATTATGATTATCTACACGGCAATGGTGGCTTATGCGCAAAAAGATATGAAACAGGTGATTGCCTACTCTTCAGTCTCTCATATGGGGATCATTATGCTCGGTGTTTTTGCAATGAATGCCGAAGGGATCGGCGGTTCGGTCTTTCAAATGCTTTCTCACGGTATCGTATCGGGAGCTTTGTTTATGCTGGTAGGAGTGATCTACGACAGAAGACATACTAAAATGATGGATGAGTTCGGAGGTTTGGCTTCAGTGATGCCAAAGTATGCTGTGATTTTTGGAATCATGCTGATGGCATCTGTTGGCCTTCCGCTGACAATCGGATTTGTAGGAGAATTCTTAGTCTTGATCGGTTTTTATCAAGTATCGCCAATCATGACTATTTTGGCGGGAACGTCGATTATTGTCGGAGCAGTTTATATGTTGTCTGTATACAAAAAAAGTTTTTTTGGCCCTGTCACGCATGAGGCAAATAAAACACTTAAGGACCTAGATGTCAGAGAGACTGTTTCGTTGGTTCCGCTAGTGCTGATCGTCGTATGGCTGGGAGTTTACCCTAAACCTGTTTTGGAGCCGATCAATAACTCTGTCAAAGCGATGTTAAGTTTTATGGACGAAAAAGCCATTACTCAAGAGGCTAAAGAGATGATAAAAGTAGCCAAATCAACACAGGAGATAAAGTAATGTTGGAACCTATTAAAGTAAGTTTAGAGAGTCTCAATCTCATTACACTTGCACCGATGCTGATAGCAATTGCGGGCGGCTTGATCATTTTGTGTATTGATTTGCTTAAAGAAAATTTAGATAAATCTCTTTATGTAATGCTGACAATATTGATACTTGTGGTTGATTTTGGTTCAGTGATGGGCTTAAATACCAATGAACGCGGCTTCTTTGATGTAATGCTGATCGATGGCATCTCAATTATTTCGCAACTATTGATAGTAGTAGGTTCAATGCTCTTCATTCCTCTTGGGTTGACTTCAAAAAGATTTCATGAATACGAATACCCTGAGTTTTTTGCACTCTTTTTATTTATGGTTGCAGGGTTCCAGTTTATGGTTGCCAGCGACAATCTAATTTTGATTTTTGTAGGCCTTGAGACAGCATCGTTGGCACTTTATACTTTAATTGCTATGCACAACAGAAGCGATTCGTATGAAGCAGCAGTTAAGTATTTTACCATGGGCGCTCTTGCCTCAGCATTTTATGCAATGGGATCAGCCGTAGTTTATGCACTCACAGGAAGCGTAGAGCTTTATCAGGTTGCAGAAGTTCTCTCTTCACGTTTGGATGAGGCAGGCATAATGATAGCTATTTTTGGCGGCTCAGTACTCTTGTTGACGGCACTAGCCTTTAAGCTTTCTCTTTTCCCTTTCCACACATGGGCACCGGATGTCTATCAAGGGGCTTCGGCACCGCTTGCGGGATATATGTCTGTTGTCCCCAAGATAGCCGCTTTTGTGGTTTCTATCAGAATTTTTGGCATGTATATAGAGTTGGGCATCGAATGGGTAAGAATCATTATATTGATTATTGCCGTACTTACGATGACATTGGGGAACATCATGGCATTGGTGCAAGAAGATGTCAAGCGTATGCTGGCATACTCTTCGATTTCTCATGCCGGTTTCGTAGTGGCAGCCTTGGCTCTGGATACAACTGAAGGCAACACAGCCATATTCCTTTATTATGCGCTCTTTATGTTTACCAACCTTGGTGCCTTTGCAATGCTATGGATTTCTCGTCATAAACAAAGAAGGTTTGATGACCGTTTTGACAACCCCTATGAAAAATTTGCAGGTCTTATCAACATCATGCCGATCGGCGCAGTAATTATGGCTTTATTTATGCTTTCGCTTGCAGGGGTGCCGCCGTTCTCTGTATTCTGGGGAAAAATTTATGTAATGCAAGCAGCCGTCAATGCAGGATATGTATGGCTGGCTATTGTGATGGGACTTAACTCGGCAATTGCAGCGTATTATTATTTAAAACTTGTAGTCTATATGTTCCTTAAAGAGCCGGTCAAAAGTGTGGATGTAGTGTACTACAATCTCTCTAAACCGTTAATGGCAATTATTGGTTTGGCTACAGTGGCTACTGTCGGGGCAATTTTCTATGTACAGCCATTGGTCTCATATTTTTATTATATGATAAGCGCAAGCGGATATTAATAGGAGGGGAGACCCCCCCGTTTTTTGGTATTTCCTAGAGTCGGAAATATAAAATAGTTTCGTTTTTTTATAACATTAAAACAATAGCCAAAGCCCCACTAAAAAGACTCAATTATTAAGAATAATTTTTTCTAGCTCTTGGGCGTTTCCCATGATTGTGTTGTCAAATTGAGAGCGGTTAAAGGTGGTTTGCCTTTTGGCAAGCTGGGCTGTATGGACAGTAATTTTTTCGTGAAGCATTTTTTTATCATATGCGCCGTCAAGATATGCCAAAGTTTCTTTAATGCCTATAGCTTTCATACAATTGGGCCTACGTGTATATTTTTTTTCCAATCCGCAGATCTCATCAATAAGTCCATTTTCTATCATCTGTTTGGTTCTAAGCGCAATGCGGGATCTCAGCGTCTCTCTGTCAACCGCAATTTGATAAATAGAAGGAGTTGCTTTGATGGTTGGTTTTGGAGGAAATTGTTTAAAATATTCACTGGGCACAAAAGATGTTTCAAAGTAAATGTTTAAAGCCTTTTCAATGCGATAAGAGTCATTGGATGCAATTTGTGACATATAGCAAGGATCAAGTTCTTTTAACCAATTGTAAGATGTATGAAGCGATTTTAAACAGTTTTGTGTTTTGAGTTTTGTCTGCGGGCTAATCATCGGCAAAGTACTGATGCCTTCTAGGAGCATCTTAAGATAGAAGCTGGTTCCCCCAACAATTACAAGATTTTTTTTATTTTTTAAGGCTAAGGCGTAAACATCTTCATAAAGTTTAATAAAAGTGGTGACATCAAAATTTTGATCGGGACAAAGGTGGTCTATCCCAAAATGTTCAATCGCTTCACGCTCTTTAAGAGAAGGTTTGGCAGATACAATATCAATCTCTTTATAGATGGAAAGTGAATCCAAAGAAAGAATATAGGCATCTATTTTTTGTGCTATTTTGATAGACAAAGCTGTTTTGCCTGATGCTGTAGGACCGATAAGGGCAAGTTGTTTTGGTGTGCTCATAAGTAGAATGATAGCAAAACCATAAAAAACTAGCAACCGGTGCATCAAAGCTATAATCACCCTATAATCGCAATCACGGTAAAATGAGAAAATTTTATTGGGGTATATATGGATTTATTAGATAAAAGTAATCGTTTTAATCTTGCCAATTTGATCACCTTTGGAAATATTGCATGCGGTGTGGTCGCTATCTATTTTATTGTCAAAGGTGATTTTTTGACCGCTATTGTTCTGGCCTGGATTGCAGGAGGTTTAGATATTGCAGACGGTAAGGTGGCAAGAAAGCTTGATCTCTCTACAGATTTTGGGGTTCAGCTTGACAGTTTTGCGGATTTTCTTTCTTTTGTGGTTATGCCCTCATTCTTACTTTTTTATGCGTTGCAATCCGGGATGACGGGCCAGGCGCAAGAGTTGATTGTAGGGACCGTTTTTGTGCTCTACATCATCAGCGGACTCCGAAGGCTTGTTGAGTTTAACTTAAAAGCAGATGTGGGAGGAGTGACAAAGTTTTTTGAAGGCGTGCCCACACCGCTTGGTGCAATTTTGCTGTGGATGCTCTATCTTATTTATAGTTACGGATTGGTGGAAAATGTATATGTTATTGCATTGCTTGTGATAGCGGTAGCATGGTCACTCAACAGTAAACTCAAAATACCTCATCCTTGAAATATACAGAAAGTAATTTACGGTGAATCATGATTATGACTAAATTGTCTTGGAAAGAAAAACTGGCTCATTTTTCAGAGCTGGTTATGTTTAAACACTCGGTTTTCGCTTTGCCTTTTATCTTTATAGCCATGCTCATTGCTTCAAAAGGTTGGTTTGGCTGGAAGCTGTTTTTTTTAGGTATATTTGCAGCAGTAAGTGCCAGAAATTTTGCCATGGGCGTCAACCGTTATTTGGACAGAGATATCGATATTCTTAATCCGCGCACCAAAAACAGGCCTTCTGTGGACGGAAGGGTATCCGGAGTGCAAATGGTATGGTTTATTGCGATCAATGCATCGGTGTTTATTGCGGTCGCTTTTCTTATCAACCCTTTGGCTTTTGCGCTTTCTCTGCCGATCTTGATCGTATTGGGCGCTTACACGTTTTTTAAGCGTTTTTCTGCAGCCGCACATTTAGTCTTGGGGATTAGTTTGGGGCTTGCACCTATTGCGGGTGTTGTTGCCGTTTTAGGCGATATAACGCTGTGGTCAGTGTACCTTGGTTTGGGGGTGACGTTTTGGGTTGCGGGGTTTGACCTACTTTACTCGCTGCAAGATATTGAGTTTGATAAAGCCCACGGCCTTCATTCTATTCCTTCTCGTTTTGGCGCACAAAATACGATGCATATAGCGAGCATATTACATATACTTACGGTTGTATTTTGGGCAGGATTTGTTTATGAGGCAGACTTGGGAATTTTTGCCGGTTTGGCGGTACTGTTTTCTGCGGGAATGCTGGCTTATGAACATAGCATTGTTCATAAAGACTTTACAAAAATAGACAAAGCTTTTTTTACAGTCAATGGATATTTGGGATTTGTATTTATGCTTTTGATTGTCATAGAGGTAATATAAGATGGAGATAATGGATTATATTATTTTGGGCGCACTCCTTACGCTTGTATTCATACTTTTTATACTGCTTCATGCAAATAGCACGCTCAAAAAAGAGAATGAAAAACTAAGAGAGTTGCTGTATAGTAAAGAAAAGATGATTGCAAATTTAGAAGATTCTCGTGTGGCAGCCAAAGATGTTATGGATAATCTCTCCTCCCAAAAAGAGGTGATGTTTTTGCTTGGCGCGGGAGAAAGCAAAGAGGTTATTTCTGAAAAATTGGGTATTCCTCTCAATAAATTAGAACTTATCATCAGGTTTGATAGCATCAAAAAAGAGAAACAGTTTCGTGTATAATGACTGGGAAGAGATCCTCGATAAATCCTATCGAGCGCTGGATATTGACTATCAAGCTTTTTTAGAAAATAGTTCTGCCTATTTTCCTTCGAAAGAGACCTACTTTAACGCATTTAAAACGCTGCCAAAAGCACAAGTTAACTATGTTCTTTTCGGACAGGATCCTTATCCGCGCAAAGAGAGTGCCATGGGCTACGCTTTTATTGATGCCAAGGTTGATTGTATCTTTTCCGAAAAAGGATTAAGCAAAGAAGTCAATCGTGCGACAAGTCTTCGTAATTTTATCAAGATGGCATTGGTAGCAAGAGGAGATTTGAAAGCAGAAGACAGTTCCCAAGAAGCTATCTCAAAAATTGATAAAAACAATCTTATATCTTCCATAGAAGAACTGCGTATGAATTTTGAAAAAAATGGCGTGCTGCTTCTCAATACAGCGTTGGTTTTTACCGATAAAAAAAGTTCTTCCAGGCACATCAAAGCATGGAGTCCGTTTATGCAGAATCTATTGCATTCCCTGGAGGAAAATGCCCCAAAACTCATCTTGTTCGGTACTCATGCAAAAGAATTGAAAAAAAGGTTTTCTTTGCAGTCGTTTGAAACGATCGAGCTTGAGCATCCCTACAACTATTCGTTTATTTCCAATACCGCTGCATTAAATGTATTTGGAAACATGAAACTACTTGAAAAATAAAGAAAATTTTGCTACAATCACGACTCCTAAATATCGCTACTTAATTTTAGTGCACTCATAGCTTAGCTGGATAGAGCATCGGTTTGCGGTACCGAAGGTCTCAGGTTCGAATCCTGATGGGTGTACCATTTCTTAATTTTCAAATCCTAAAACCAAGACATAACCAAATTTATACTACAATAATATAAATACCTTTTGGAGTATATCTATGCATATTTTACTCATCAATAATAATCCTGTTGTTTCTAGGCTTCTTTCTCTTTGTATGCGTGATAAAGCATTTTCTTTGGAAGAGGCAGGAAATGCAGATGAGATCAAGGATGACACTTACGATCTCATCTTTGTAGATGACGCATCTTACAGTGATGAAGTACAAGAGCGCATTGATATGCTTAATGCTGCAAAAACAGTTTTTTTGACGCGCCGCAATGAAGAAAATCGTTTATTTGGCAAAACGATTGTAAAACCTTTTTTGCCCTCGCAAATTATGGAGGTGATCAAAGAGGTAAAAAAAGAGGAAAATCAAGCCATTCGCCTAAAAGACCACTTTATTTTTCCTCTTTCTGCTGAAACGCTTGAAGATGAAAGCGCAGAGGCGCTGGAAGATGATTTTATGAAAACAAATATCCTCAATGACAAAGAGATAGAAAAGATAAAAAATCTTTTGGATATGGATGAAGATGAAGACCTTTACGCTGTAAGCGATGAAATGAATGAAGAGGGAAAAATTGAAATCATTAAGCGTCAATTGGTAAAGGATGGATTGGAAATTATAGACGAAAAAGAATTTTTTGAATCTTTTGCCAAAAGCGACAAGGCCGATAAGGAATCTCCGGCTCCAACTGACGAAAAACAAACAATAAAACCAAAGCAGCAAGACACCCATTTGGCTTTTGAAGAGGCGCTATTCCAGGCCATAGCAGGCATGAAAGTCAAAAAAATAAGAAAATTGCTTAAGGGCGCAGAGGTAAGTATCACGATTCGCTTTAAGGACAAAGCATGATAAAACGAGTAGGTCATGGAGCTATTTTGGTGCTTTCCGGACCTAGTGGAGCGGGGAAAAGCACTATTATTCATGCTGCCTCCAAAGAAATAGGCGAGTATTATTTTTCTATCTCCACTACTACGCGTGCCCCCAGAGCAGGAGAAGTACATGGAAAAGATTATTTTTTTGTCTCAAAAGAAAGTTTCAAAGAAGATATTAAGGCAGGGAATTTTCTTGAGTATGCGCTGGTGCACGGCAATTATTACGGTACTTCATTGAAGCCTGTAAGGAAAGCATTAGAGGAAGGCAAACTGGTTATCTTTGATATTGATGTGCAGGGGCATAGGCTGGTGCGTGCAAAAATGGGAGATATTACCACTTCGGCATTTATCACTCCTCCGACACTCAAAGAATTAAAAATAAGGCTAAATAACAGATCCACCGATGATGACTCTGTTATTGCCAAACGCATAGAAAATGCCAAAGAAGAGATACGTGCAGTAGGGGAATATGATTTTACGATCATTAACAGTATTGTAGAAGAAGCTGCCGAAGAGTTCGTGGTGGTAGCCAAGGCGGCAAGACTGAAACAAAGCAAAGAAGAAGAAACAAGATTTATTCAAAACTGGTTAAACAAAGAGTAGCTATTGTGCAAAACATAAGAGGTGCTCTTAAACATTTTTGAGTATAATTGTTAAAATTTTATATTACACTCAATAGTTGAGTACAAAGGATTGATATGGGAATGCCAAGTATGCCGGAATTATTGGTTGTATTAGCAATAGTAGTGCTTCTTTTTGGAGCAAAAAAAATTCCAGATCTTGCAAAAGGTATAGGAAAGGGAATTAAAGACTTTAAGAAAGCGGTAAAAGAAGACGAAGAGGAAGAAAAAAAAGAAATTGCTTCCAAAGAAGAACCGAAAGTTGAAGCTCCAGCCAAAGAAACAAAAAGCGAAAACGTGTAAAAATCTTTTCCCATAATCTTTATGGGAAAGCTTATATGTTTTAAATAAAGAAAACTTCTTATCACCGTTAGGGTCCATAGGCATTCTTAGTCAAAAACTTGAGAATGGGAAACAGACTACTACCTATTCATGGAAAATATATGAAATTAAAATCAGAAATAAATACTATTATCAAAGAAGCTTTTGAAAAAGCTGGGATAGATGCTTCGGTAGTGTCAGTAACAGAAGCGACGAAACCTGAGTTTGGAGATTTTCAGTTTAACGGAGTGATGGCATTGGCCAAAACACTCAAGCAAAATCCAAGAGAGATTGCACAAAAGCTTGTATCGCATATTGATCTTACAAGTGTTGTAGCTAAGGTCGAAGTGGCAGGGCCCGGATTTATCAATTTATGGCTTCATCCTTCATGGATAGCTTTGGCATGTGAACAGGCTTTGCAAGACGAGCGACTTGGTGTGTCCAGACGGGAAAGGCCCATAAAAGCGGTAGTTGACTATTCCGGTCCCAATATGGCAAAACAGATGCATGTGGGACATTTGCGTTCGACTATTATCGGCGATACCCTGGCAAATCTTTTAACTTATCTTGGCGATGAGGTCATTCGTCAAAATCATATAGGAGACTGGGGAACACAGTTTGGTATGCTAATTGCTTATCTTGAGGAAAAAGGAAGTGATGGAAGTGCCAATCTGAAGGATCTTGAACAATTTTACAAAGAAGCCAAAACCCGTTTTGATGCAGATGACTCTTTTGCAAACAAAGCAAGAGAGTATGTTGTCAAAATACAAAGCGGAGATCAGCACTGTCTTAATCTTTGGCAAAAGTTTATTGATATTTCGCTTGGACACTGTGAAGATGTATACGGCAAACTTTGTATCAAGCTCACAAGAGAAGATGTCAAGGCGGAAAGTTTTTACAATGAAGACCTTCCGAATGTCATAGAAGATTTAATCAAGCAGGGACTCCTTAAAGAAAGTGATGGAGCACAATGTGTCTTTTTAGAAGGAGAAGAGATCCCGGTGATCGTTCAGAAGGGAGATGGCGGATATCTCTATGCTACTACCGATCTGGCGGCCTTAAGGTACAGAGCCAATGTTCTTGACGCGAAGAGAATTTCCTATGTGGTGGATGCCAGACAGTCAGAGCATTTTAAACAAGTATTTAAAATAGCAAAAGAGTCTGGATTTGTGCCAGAAGATGTAACTCTTGAGCATATTGCTTTTGGAACCATGATGGATAAAACCGGCAAGCCTTTTAAAACACGCGACGGCGGTACGGTCAAGTTGGCAGATTTGCTTGACGAGGCTGTTATCAAAGCCAAAGGAAGCATTAAAGACAAAGAGAACCTTTCTCCGGAAGAACTTGAAAGTTTGGCAAAAATTATAGGTATCGGCGCGGTTAAATATGCTGATCTTTCCATCAACAGAGAATCTAATTATATTTTTGATTGGGATAAAATGTTGAGTTTTGAAGGCAACACCTCGCTGTATATGCAATATGCCTATGCAAGAATCCAAAGTATTTTTAGACGTTTTGACGGAGAAATTCAAGGGCATATCGTGATCAAAGATCAGATAGAGCATCGTCTGGGTGTGATGCTGCTGCGTTTTGAAGAGATGCTTTATCGCGCAGCAGAAGAAGCAGCCCCCAACCAAATCACAAGCTACCTTTATGAGCTTGCTACCCTCTTTATGCGATTTTACGAGCAAAATCCTATACTAAAAGAGGGGGTTTGTGAGGAACTGCAGATGAGTCGTTTGGCTCTTGCGCGCTTGACGGCACGAACGATTAAAGAGGGATTGGATATTCTTGGGATAGAAGTGGTCGATAAGATTTAGCGAGAAGTTCTTTTTTTAAAGAGTACTTTGTTTATCCTGTAGATATTTTAGGTGGGATGAAAATCTGTTTTTCAATACGCAGGAATGAGGGCCGCTGTGTATTGAAAAAGTGTATATTAATTACAATTTTTTTTGGGTCGCTGTTAATTCGCTTAAAAATGTTTCAAGAGAATAGCGTTGTCGGTATTCTGGTATCATGATATGAATGAGAATATCACCCAAGTCAATGACTGCCCACTCATCACTGATATCGGCAGCAAGGAATGTTTCACCTTTTGGTTTAAGTGTATTTTTGAGCTGATCAACAAGTGCCTGGGTGTGCTTTCCGTTGAGCGAGTTTGCTATAACTACACGCTTTGCAATGTAGTCTGCGTTATCAAGATTGAACACCTCGATCTCTTCAGCTTTTTTTTCATCGAGTAAGGTAACGATATTTTCTATACGTTGTTCCATTGTCATATTTTGTTGTCCTTTTAATAATTTTTTGACAGATTCTCTGATCTGTATGTCAACATCTTCCAATTGCTTCGTGTCGCGAATTTTTGAAGAACTGACGGGTGTATTTATCTCTAAAATCTTCCATTTTTTGAGCATTTGAGTTTTCAGATGGCTACCTTCACGTGTTGCAATCACCCAAGTGATTTCATTGTTGAGCCACTCAAATTCATGCCAGTTCGACAACGTTGTCAAATTGTCGGCGCCGATTACAAGATACTTTACGTGATAAATTTGTTTAAAATGTTTTACGGTTTGTGAGGTGGCAGTACCCTTTCCTTCTTGTATCTCATAGCTGCTCACCTCTACTTTTTCTATCGGATCAAAAAGTGTATGACACCATTGAAGCCGAAGCGCGGCAGGAGCTAAAGAGGAGAACTTGAAGGGGTTAAGATAGGCGGGTATAACGAGCAACTTCTCTATATCAAGAGAATGCACAGCCTTCTCAATAATAGCCCGGTGTCCTTGATGGGGAGGGTCGAAGCTCCCGCCAAAGATCGCTACAGTCGGCTTCTCTTGTTTAACCAAATAATAACCTCAATTAGTGTAAAATTGCATAATTTTAGCATAATAAGGTACAAATATGGCTGTAAAAGTAGCAATTAGCGGACTGGGTAGGATTGGTAGATGTGTGGCACGTATCATTGCCGACAGAAATGACATAGAACTTGTAGCGGTAAATGCAAGCGGTACGCCAGAAATGTTAGAGTACAACGTAAAATATGACAGCGTACACGGTATCAGAAAAGATGCAGCAGTGCGAGACGGATATTTGTGCATAGGCAAAGACAAAGCCAAGATTTTAGAGGAACGCGATCCTGCAAAATTAGATTTTGCTTCGTACGGTGCAGAAGTTGTGCTGGAATGTACGGGTGCCTTTTTGACGCAAGAAAGTGTACAGCCCTATCTTGAGAACGGAGTCAAGAAAGTAATTTTTTCTGCTCCGGCCAAAGATGACACTCCAACGTTTGTCATCGGTGCCAATGAAGAGAGCTATGCGGGCCAATCGATTATTTCAAATGCAAGTTGCACAACCAACGGTTTGGCCCCTATAGCTAAAGTGCTTGATGATGTTTTTGGTATCGAAAAAGGATTGATGACAACCATCCATTCTTATACCTCTTCGCAGCCTATCTTAGACGCAAAACACAAGAAAGACCCAAGAAAAGGACGTGCAGGGGCGACCAATTTGGTTCCGACTACAACGGGGGCGGCTAAGGCGATTTCCAAAGTGCTTCCAAATCTTGAAGGTAAACTTAACGGTCAGGCAATCCGTGTGCCGACTGCTGATGTTTCAATGGTTGATTTGACAGTAACATTAAGCAAAAATGTCACGCTTGATGAAGTGAAAAATGCTTTTAAAATGGCTAGCGAAGGTTCTCATAAAGGCATATTGGGCATAGACGAAGAGTATAGAGTCTCTCAAGATTTTGTAGGCGAAGAACTCAGTACGGTTGTGCCGCTTGACACGATTCAGGTAATAGGCGGCAATATGGTAAAAGTACTTTCCTGGTATGACAACGAGTGGGGATACTCATGTCGTTTGGTTGACATGGCAGTACATGTAAGCAGAAAGCAGGAATCATGAAGGTGAAAACACTAAAAGATTTGGATATCGAAGGCAAAAGAGTATTTATACGATGCGACTTCAATGTTCCCAAAGATGAATTTGGCAATATTACCGATGACAGGCGCATCCGTTCAGCACTCCAAACTATCCGTTATTGTATTGATAGAGATTGCAAAATAATTTTAGCTTCGCATTACGAGCGTCCGGAGCCGGGCAAATATGAAGAGCAGTATTCGTTGGCTCCTGTAGCAAAAAGGCTGCACACGCTATTGAAAATCAAAAATGATATCTATATGGCAAATGATGTGGTGGGAGAAGACGCTAAAGCAAAAGCAGACAAACTTGAAGCGGGAGATGTATTGTTGTTGGAAAATCTTCGCTACGAAGCGGGAGAAACAACCGATAATGAAGAGTTTGCAAAACAATTGGCTGATTTTGCAGATTTTTATATCAACGATGCCTTTGGCGCCTGCCATAGAAAACATGCTTCTATCCATGCAATTACCAAATTTTTTGACAAAGAGCACAAAGCAGCAGGCTTCCTCATGGAAAAAGAGATCAATTTCTTTTCCAAGGTAATCGAAAAACCCACTAGGCCTTTTGTTGCCGTGGTGGGCGGAAGCAAAGTCTCAGGCAAGCTTCAGGCATTAACGAATCTGTTGAATAAAGTAGATAAATTGATCATCGGCGGCGGGATGGCATTTACTTTCTTGAAAGCGCAAGGCTATGAAGTGGGAAATTCTCTTGTGGAAGATGATCTTTTGGATGAAGCAAGAGCGATTATGGCTAAAGCCAAAGAGCTTAATATTAAATTTTATCTTCCTGTAGATGTGGTGGTTGCACCTGAATTTTCTGAAAATACGACAGTAAAATTTTTGCCTACGCAAGAGATCCCAAAGGGATGGTATGGATTGGATATAGGTCCGGCAAGTTCTAGACTTTTTCGTGAAGCACTCAATGATGCTCGGACAATCATTTGGAATGGACCCATGGGAGTTTATGAGATGGACAGATTTTCCAAAGGAAGCATTGCAATGTCTCACAATATTGCCCAAACCCATGCAACAACGATTGTAGGAGGCGGAGATACTGCAGATGTAACACAAAGAGCAGGTGATGCAGACGAAATGACCTTTGTGAGCACAGGCGGCGGAGCAAGTCTAAAACTAATCGAAGGGGAAGTGCTTCCCGGACTTGAAGCACTCAGATAATTGGCGATTCAGACCAAGCAGTAAAAAAGGCAGAGAAATGATTTTTGCAGCAAATTTTAAAACAAACCATACACGCAAGAGCACAAAAGAATACATAGAAACGCTGCTGACAAAAATCATAGCAAAAAAAGATGGAGATAAAGTATATATTTTTCCTCCGGCAACTGCTTTAGATCGTTTTTCCGGTGATATTACTTTGGGGGCCCAAAATGCCTATATGGCACAAAACGGTGCGTTTACAGGAGAGATAGGGCTAGAACAGCTTGAAGAGTTTGGAATTAAAACCATTCTTGTAGGACACAGCGAAAGAAGAGAAATTTTAGGCGAAAGTCAAACGTTTATAGCCGAAAAATTTGCCTACTTTCAATCTCACGGATTTGAGATTATCTATTGCATAGGCGAACCTCTGGAAATACGTCAACAGGGACAGCACAGTGTTGTAGAATACCTTCTTTCTCAGTTTGAAGGGATTGATACTTCTTATGAAAAACTGATTGTTGCCTATGAACCTATCTGGGCGATTGGTACAGGAAGATCTGCTACATTTGAAGAGATTGCCAGCACCCATGAAGCATTAAAGAAAACACTCCGGAAGCCACTGCTTTATGGGGGGAGCGTGAAGCCCCAAAACAGCAAAGAGATTATTGCTATTCGCGGAGTAGACGGTTTGCTTGTGGGGAGTGCTTCTTTGGATGCAGAAAGTTTTGCCAGGATGATAATAGATTAAGAACTGTTCGTCATTCCCCGTTATCTAAACCTAGACAGACGGGGAGCGTATGGATTTATTTAAATAGATCCGCCAATGCTGAAGTGTCAGTTGTTTTTTCTGTTTCACCGGACTCCATCCCATTTTCTGTTTGTCTGTCCACAACCCCTTCAACCTCGTTGAGTTCAATGGTATAGCCTGTAAGCATGGAAGCCAAACGAATATTGATACCGCTTTTACCTATGGCTTTTGCTTTTTGATCAGAGGTGATATTGACTATAGCTTTTTTTGTTGAAGCATCCACTTTGATGCCTTGCGTGATCGCGGGACTTAATGCCCGGGTAATAAAGATTTCCGGGATGGGCGAATATTCGATACAATCAATATTTTCTTCGTTGAGTTCATGGCTTACGGCATTGATTCTTACCCCTTTTACGCCTACGGCCGCACCAATAGGGTCGACATTCATTTGGTCTGTTTTAAGAGCAATCTTGGCACGTTCTCCGGGAATTCTTGCTGCGCCGACGATCTCTACCACGCCATCAGCAATTTCAGGAACCTCTTTGGCCATGAGCTGTTCTAAAAATTTAGGTGAAGTTCTTGTGAGTTCAAGAAATAAACCGTATTGAGGGTCAACACTTACATAGCGCAGTAAAGCTTTAATGGTATCGCCTTGTTTGAATTTTTCACCCTTAATACGATTTCTAAGCGTTAAAACACCTTTTAGCTCCCCGATTTCAACATACGTATTGTCTTCTGCGTCAATACGGTTGACCACACCGATCATAATCGTATTGAGCTTCTCTTTATATTTTTCAAAAAGATCTTGCTCTATACGTCTTTGGACATGGTACTCAAGCTCTCTAAAAAGATTTGAAGAGGCGGTGCGTCCATAATTTTCAAGGATAAACTCCTCTTTAAGCTGATCTCCTAATTCAATAGAATCATCAAAATCTTTTGCTTCACTCAAAGAGATGTAGCTATCTGGCTCTGTGTCTAGGCGTGTATCGTCATCCTTGACAACCGTAATCACTTTATGAATTTGATATGTTTTAGAAGAGGGATCTATCATCACTTCAAAAGTGCTGGTGTGACTGGTAAGTTTTTTTGCGGTATTAATAAGCGCTTCTTTAAAGGCTTCAATGGCATGATCTTTAGTAATATTTTTTTCGTGTGCAATCGCTTCAATAATATCTAATATTTTTTCCATAAATATTTTCCTTACAATTTGTTTAATAGTTTTTCAAATCTACCGCTACAAGAGGTAACAAAACAGTGTTAAGAACGTCTGGGAAGTAGTTTTTTTGAAGATTATAATTATAGCTCATGCAACCTTTACGGAAAATAAAGTATAATAAATCAATTATAATCACGCACAAAAGGAATATAGATGAAACTTAAACTCGCTAGAACAACACTTAAGGCAAAACCAAAGATCGTTGAGATTACAAAAATAGAAGAAGAACTAGCAGACAAGTCTATATTTTATTTCGATAAAGACAATTCCCATAAAGAGCTTAAGGCGGTAATTGAATATTTTGAAGAGAAAGGCTATAGTGTTTATATGCGTGAAGTAAAATATGGACTAGATGAGAATGAATACATCTATGAAGTACACATCATAGCTTAATACAAAAGAGACTTTTTGAGTAAAAAATTATTTATAGAAACTCTGGGTTGCGCAATGAATGTGCGTGACAGTGAACATATGATCGCGCAACTCAATCAAAAAGAACCTTATGGGCTTACTGATAAAATAGAAGACGCTGACCTTATCATCATCAATACATGCAGCGTAAGAGAAAAGCCCGTAGCGAAACTATTTTCAGAAATAGGGGTATTTAATAAGCATAAAAAACCCTCCGCAAAAATAGGAGTAACCGGATGTACTGCATCGCATCTTGGAGATGAGATCATCAAGCGCGCACCAAGTGTAGATTTTGTACTGGGTGCGAGAAATGTTTCTAAGATCAATGAGGTGGTTGATAAGAAGCATGCGGTTGAGGTTAGCATTGATCATGATGAGAGCACCTATGAATTTGGAGAATACAGAACCAACCCTTTTAAGGCACTGGTTAACATCTCCATCGGGTGCAATAAATCGTGTACTTTTTGTATCGTGCCTGCTACCAGGGGAGAGGAGATCTCTATACCCCCTTATTTGATCATCCAGGAAATTACCAAAGCTGTGGCTTCAGGTGCCAAAGAGGTGATGCTGCTAGGGCAGAACGTCAACGATTATGGCAAAAATTTCAGTACCTCTGATGAGCCGTGTGATTTTACGCAGCTGCTGCAAAAAATATCCAAGATAGAGGGTTTGGAACGTATCCGATTTACTTCGCCCCATCCTTTGCATATGGATGATGCATTTCTTGAAGAGTTCGCCTATAATCCAAAAATATGCAAACAGATTCACGTACCGCTTCAAAGCGGTTCCAGCTCATTGCTCAAATCAATGAAAAGAGGCTATACCAAAGAGTGGTTTTTGAACCGGTGTGAAAAAATTCGTACATTGTGCCCCGAGGCAACCATTTCAACAGATATTATTGTAGGTTTCCCCGGTGAAAGCGATGCGGATTTTGAAGACACGATGGATGTGCTTGAAAAAGTGAAATTTGAACAGGTTTTTTCCTTCAGGTACTCTCCTCGCCCCCATACCAAAGCAGCTCTTTTTGATAATCAGATAGAAGCTGAAGCAGCTTCAAAAAGGCTCACCAGGCTGCAAGAGAGGCATATGGAAATGCTTTCTGAAATGATGGACAGTCAGTTGGGTAAAATGCATCGAGTCTATTTTGACGAACTTAAACCTGGAGGCAGAATTTCAGGGCGCAGTGATGACGGAAAACTTATTTTTGTCAAAGGAAGCGAAGAGCTTTTGGGCCAAATCAGAAATGTAAAGATCACCCATACTTCCAGAGCCGCATTGGACGGCGAGATAGTCTAGGATATGAAATCCGCGGCAAGAGCTATAGCCAAGGCAATATTTCCTGTAGTGGGATACATACTGGCGAGATTTTTTTGGTATACCTCCAAAAAATCATTTGATATCGAAGGGGAGATTACGCAAGAACAATGCGTAGCAGTATGTTGGCATGGCGAACTGCTTATGTCGCCCCAGGCCTATAGATATTTTCATAAACACCAACGCTCCTTTGCAATCATTTCGAGACATTTTGACGGAGAGATGATCGCAAGAGTGATGGTGTTTTTTGCTATCGGATCTTTGAGGGGATCAAGCAGCAAAGGTGCAAAACAGGTGCTGCTTGAAGCGTTTCGTGCCCTAAAGAGAGGAAGCGATCTACTGGTGACTCCTGATGGTCCGAGGGGTCCGCGTTATAAAGTGAGTGACGGGGCGCTTGCTTTGGCACGCAAAGCCAATGTGCCCCTGGTAATTATCAATTATCATCCAAGCAGCTACTGGCAGCTAAACAGTTGGGATAAGTTTATCATCCCAAAACCTTTTTGCAAGATCACCTTTTATTTGCAATCATTGAGCCTTGAAGGTATGGAGTTGGATGAAGCCAGAGAGTATCTGCAGCAACGGATGCTTGCGCATGCAATTACATAAGAGCAGGTGATGGATTTAATACATAAAATTGAATCGTTTCTCTCTTATCTTTTTGAGGTGAGAGGGTACAGTGAGACGTCAATCATCACGTACGAAGTGGCATTAAGACAGATGCAAGAGGCCAGCCATTTTTATCAAGAAGAGGGGGTAATGATTTTAGATATTACTTCTTTTCGATTTAAGATAGTCAAAAATAACAAAAAAACCATTGTAAAAAAACTTTCAGCCGTGCGTTCTTTTGTACGATACCTGCAAGAGCAAGAACATCTGGTGATAAAACTTATCGCGGATGAGTCTATAAAGGTTCCCCATAGCCTTCCAAAGCCTATTGAGGCAACCTATATAGAGGAAGTCTTGAGCAAAGCAAATTTAGAGGAAAAATTGCTTGTTTCAATGCTGTATGGTTTGGGACTTCGTATCTCTGAGCTTTCCCATTTGAAACTTGAAGAGATCAAGAGAGGATGGGTTCAGATACACGGGAAAGGAAACAAAGTACGCGAATTGCCTCTTTTGAATGTACTGCAACAACTTATTAAGCAGTACACAGACGAAAAAATGCCAAAAAAATATTTGTTTGAAAAAGGAAATGCGCCCATGAACAGTGCGCAATTGCGCTATAAGTTGACCAATTTGTTTAAAGCTTCAGGGATTAAAGCCACCCCTCATCAGCTTCGGCATTCCTTTGCAACGCATTTGCTCAATGAAGGCGCAAGAATAGCCGATGTCAGCCAATTGCTTGGACATGCTACGATGGCTACCACGCAGGTCTATACCAAATTGGGTTCAGCAAAGAAGATGCAAGAGTATATGAAAGCACACCCTTTGGCAAAGAGTGAAGAATGAGGAATTGGTAATTAGAAATTGGCGAGTGGCGAGGAGCGACACGTCATTCCTGTGCAGGCAGGAATCCCCAGGCTCCTTTGACGTTATGGATCCCCGGGTAAAGCCCGAGGATGACGAAGATATCGTATTCCTGCCTCTTCACGGCATTTCGGACTTGCACCCCAGGGGGGGATTTTCAGGCAGGCATCCAAAATCCCTTAAAATTCGCTGTGATTGGTTGAGATTCTGACTCCGTCATGCTGAACTTGTTTCAGTATCAGGATAACGGAGTCAAAACAATAGTGAAGAGTAAGTAAGTTGGAATTGGCGTTAGAAATTAGAAATAAATAATGAAGGGTTGATACCGGCTTCAAAAAGATAGGCGCGTATTTTGGAAGGAATCTTTGCAATTCTGCATGCTTCTTTGAATTTTTTTGGCATGTAGATAATTTTATAAGGGGCGATAAAAAGCAGATCGTTTTGAAATTCCACGGCCCATTGTCCTCCGACAACAAGCGAAGATTCTTTTTCTATTTCATTGCGTTGTGCCGCCGAGAGAAGATATCCTCGTTCCTTGAGAATCAGATCGGCCGCTCTAGCCTTGGCTGAGGAGGCGTGCAGGCGGAGGACTTTGAGTTCTCTGTCTGAGAAAAGTACTGTAAAATCCTCTTGCATTTTTCTTTTATCTTGCCTTAGATAGTCAAAACTGCGCTTGATACCTTTGTGGTATCTGGCTATCAAAGGGTCGGCGAAGCGCTGTCTAAAATAATTTCGTTCGTATCTTTCATCGGTATTGCTCTCATCTACAAAATAAGGATGGCCGTGTGCATGAAGATAATCAAGCAGTTCTTCTTTGGTATGGCTAAGCAGCGGACGAACAATCGTGTAGTTTTTTCTTTGGCTGAGAGGTTCGAGGCCTACGAGTTCGCATACTCCCGCCCCTTTGGTGAGCCGCATAAGCAGCCATTCAAGCTGATCGTTGAGCTGGTGCGCCATCAGGAGCGTCTCATAGCGGTGCTGTTCGATGATGCGATCGAAAAATGCATACCGGAATTTACGCGCATTAGCTTCAAAATGGCTGGTAAAAGAGGGGGCTTTGATGCTATGGCATACAAGGTTATATTTTACGGCCAAGGCTTTGGCGTGCGCTTCTTCTTTGCCGCTGTTTTTCCTTGTGCCGTAGTTGACGATAGCGATATCAAAAGGGATATTGTTTTCTAGCAGCAGAAAAAAAAGAGCTGAAGAATCAACCCCGGCAGAGAAAGCCAGGAGATTCTTTTTGTCAGTGAGCAGTGAACAGTGAGCAGTGAACAGTTTTGGTTTCATTGTTTTTTTACTGTTTTTGTACTGGATATAAGAAGTTTAAGCAGTTCCTTAATATCTGGATCAATACTATTGAACATCTTTTCATCAATATACTTTGATTCAAAAAGAAGAAGCAGCCAATACTCAGTTTCATTTGCCTCTTTAAGAGCAATCATCAATTTATGTAAAAAATCTGCTTTCGATTGAGTATATTGAGCTTCTCTAACTAAAGCACCGATAGAAGTTCCGCTGCGCAATATTTGCTTTGAAAGGATATACTCCTTATGCTCTTCCTGTAAATATTTTGATAACTTAATGATACGAAGAGCAAACTGAAAACTTTTATTGCGTAAAATACTTTTATCTTCCATGCGAATCCGTTCTTAACTGCTAGTTGCTCACTGCTAGTTGCTCACTCACAAGTGTTGCCAGCAATTGGCTCCCTGCCAGCTCTGTAATGCGCGCTTCATACATTTTGCCATACTCTACAGACAGATCGGAAGTATCATTGATAAGGATTTCTCCATCGATATCTACCGCCCAGGCAAGCGGCCTGGCACTCAGCAGATACTCATGTTCCTCACTTTCTCCGTCTATTGCGACAGTGACGGTTTTGCCTAGCATTTTTTCAAGGGAGTTGAGGGTAGATCGCTTGGCGATCTCTCCAAGGATTTGTGTCCGTTGTTCTATAACCTCTTGGGGAAGCTGTTCCATCGTGTATGCCGGGGTCGTCTCTTCGTTTGAGTAGGCAAAGGTGTTAAACCGGTCAAAACCAAACTCCTCCATAAATACACAAAGCTTTTTAAAGGCTTCTTTACTCTCTCCGGGATGGCCTGCGATGACGGAGGTGCGGATAAAGGCGTCCGGTTTGCTTTTCATGTAGTTAAGCAATTCGATAGTCTTTTGTTCGCCGAAACCTCTTTTCATCGTTTTAAGCACACCGTCATCGATATGCTGGATGGGCATATCATAGTACGTTTGAAAAACTTTAGAGTCGGCAATCGCATCAATGAGCTTCAATGTCGTTGTGCTCGGATAGAGGTAGAGAATGCGCGCAGACTTTACCCCTTCAATCGCCTCTATGGCACAAATAAGGTCAACAAGCCCGTCTTGCAATCCCATGTCTCTTCCGTAGCTTGAGCTGTCTTGAGAGATAAAAGAAAAGTCGTAAAACCCTTCAGACACCAGATTGCGGACCTCTTTTTGGATAGAAGCAAGCGTTCTGGAGTGCAGTTTGCCTTTGAAGCTTGGGATCGCACAAAAGGAGCACTGCTGGTTGCATCCTTCGGCGATCTTGATGTAGGCATGGTAGCTCGAACCTGTAATGACGCGGTTTGAGTTTTCGTTGGCAAGGTAAACTTCAGGAGAGAAGGTGCTGCGTTTTGAGGCGATGATCCCGTCTATTTTTTCATAGTCTCCCACACCCGTGAAGATGTCGATCTCAGGCATCTGTGCTTGCAGTTCCTCTTTGTAGCGCTCGCTCAGACAGCCGCTCATCACAAGAAGCGAACCTTCTTTTCGCTCTTCATGCAAGGTAAGCACTGTGTTGATGCTCTCTTCTTTGGCCGCATCGATAAACCCGCAGGTGTTGACGATGATGACATCGGCTTGCGTGCTGTCATCAGTGATCTCGTAGGACTTGAGGCGTCCCAGCATTACTTCGCTGTCGACCAGGTTTTTGGTGCAGCCAAGGCTGACAAGGTGTAGTTTTTTATTTTTCATGATTTTTCTACTTGTAGTGATATTTGCAGGTGATGATGATCATATCTTCAACTCTTCTGTGTCTGCATGATAGATCGTCTGCATAGCAACTTCTTTATTTTTGGCATTATAACATAATATCAGGAAACGATGATGTCGCTCATTTTTACCCCCTCATGCACACACTCATAATCAATACAAAAATCCAAATAACCAAAGCGGTATTTTATTGCCAAAACCGACTTCTATATCATCAGCTGCAACAAAAGAATTTGGCATGTCTTTTATCTGGCTAAATGATTTATTTTTCCCTCCAATTTCAAATATATACTGATCATCTATCAAAAAATCTCCTTTTTGCGGATAACTTAATCTATGGTTCACCCTAGCTTGTGTTGCAAAAAACTGTTCTCGCATTGTTCCGATATCTAAACTATCACAATAATAGTTGTTTAAATTGGTATTGTTTAAATAGAGTTTATTCGGTTTTGTAAAAATATTATTGCTTTTTCCTTTTGATTTGACAGCATAAAATATATTTCCCAAGCTAAGGTATTCTATATATTGATAGAGCGTTGTTCTGTTTATGCCGATTCTTGAAGATAGCTCGCTAATATTTAATTGATAAGGTTTTGATATGCATATAAGGCTTATCAGTTGCTTGAGTTTTTGTATATGTTGCGGTTCGATATTGAAAATGATAGGCAAGTCGCTTTCTATGACGGCATTGATCGTCTCTTCAAGTTTAAGTCCATAAGTATTTTGATTTGCAAAATAATACGGATAGTATCCGCTCTTGATGTATTCTTCCAGATGCTCAAACGGTTTTATTTCTTTTAATATATCATGTGTAATAGCTACATGATTTTCCAATATCTCATCAAGCGGAAAACTTTCAAAACTCATACCCAGTTTTAGCTCCAAAAATTCTCTAAAAGAAAGTCCCTGAACTCTATATAAAACCGCTCGTCTGCTTAGATCAGCTTTTTTGTGTTCTATCTGCATTGCAGAAGAACCGCTAAATATCACTTTTAAATCCAAAAAATCATATATCTCTTTTAGATCAATCTCGTAATTTTTATATTTATGTATCTCGTCGATCGCCAAAACCGCGCCGCCGCTTTTGCTAAATGTATCCGCAATGTCATAAAGCCTGATATTGCTCAGCGCTATGCTGTCAGCGCTAAAATAGAGTTTTTTTTCAAGCGGTATGTCAAGACTATTTAAGTATTGCAGAATCGATGTTGTTTTTCCTGTGCCTCTAGCGCCGATTATACCGACCATTTTTTCAGAAAAATCTATTTTGTGATAAAAATATCTTTTATAATGATATGTTTGGAGTTTGGAAATTTTTAAATACTTTTCAAATAGTCCTTCTATATTCATTGGAAACCTTTGTTGTTTGAAATATACAAATTATATCATATTTTGTTGTTTAAAATAAACAAAAAATGATGCAACATTTAGATTTTAAGTTATTCAGAGGGTTCAATAAGAAAAAAGAGAGGATAGAGCCAGGCAAAAA
>KB223763.1_pt106 | contig 48306 bp, 47 predicted proteins | sample 524768 | NCBI WGS metagenome assembly AMQJ01 (sample SAMN00998488, study PRJNA167727) | sediment metagenome | isolation source: subsurface aquifer sediment | place: USA: Rifle, Colorado | collected Aug-2009
TTGATAACGGTACAGAAAATACGAAATAACTCTTCCAACAAGCAGTATCAGCTGCTTGTTGTAACTGCAAAACCCCAATCATACAAATCCTTAAAAAATATTTTCATTCTGTAACCATTACGTTACAGGTTTTCATTAGAATTTCGCAAAATTACATCCTTTGGAGTATATAATGATTACTACACCCAAAAAGCTGCTGTTTTTGCTGGCAGCTTCACAGACTATCTTGTCTCCTATGCTTATGGCTGAAGATCAGATGGTTCAATCAATTATGCAATTAAGATCGGAAGTAGAGAAACTCTATACACAGATTGATGACAATAGAGATGCATACAAGTCGCAAATGAAGTCAAATGCATTGCAGGTTTCAGACAATGAAGCACAGATCAATCGCCAGGAAACCTCCTTGAAGCTTACAAATCAAAATATCGAGAAGGTGCAGAAAAAAATTGAAATGTTGGGAAATTCAACCATGGATTTTAAACCTATTGTTTTTGATGCGTTGGATGCACTTGAAAATGTGATCAAAGCAGGGGTGCCGTTCAAGATAGATGAACGAGTATCAGCTCTTCGCCAAATCAAAAACGATCTTCAAAGCGGTAATATTACCCAAGAAAAGGCGTTGGCACTTACATGGTCAAGCTATGATGATGCATTGCGCCTGACTAAAGAGATAGGCCAGTTCAAACAAGAGATTGTACTTGAGGGTAAATCTACTATGGCAAAGATCGCAAAAATCGGTTCTGTAATGATGTTCTTTGCAACTCCTGATAATAAAGTAGGGTATGTCAAACAAAACGGAAATCAGTATAGCTATGTTATTGCCAAAGATGACACAGAGCGTTCACAGATTATCGATTTTTTTGATTCTTTGCAAAAACAGATCCGTACCGGATATTTTACGCTGCCAAATGCACTACTACTTAGAGGAGCAAACTAATGAAAGCATCATCTATGATTAAATTATTTTATATGATAGCAGCATTACTGATGGTATCAACAGCCGCATATTCAAATGAACTTGAAAGAGCATATCAAAAAGAGTATGCCTATTTGAAAGCGCAGAAAGAAGAATTGGAAAAACGATTGATATCAGACAAGGTGCAGCAAGAAAAAGACCTGAATGCCTCAAAGCAGAAGATAGAAGAACTTCAAAAAAAGTTATTGGAGATATCCGAAGCATCAAAAGTCAGTGGCGAAAAACTTGAAAAACTCAATAAAGAACTTTCAGAAAGGGAAGAAAACGGCGGATTTGCAGGCGACGTAGTAAATCAGGCACGCATGACGCTTGAACCTTACGGGATTGTACTTGCCGATGACAATAAAACGACTGATCTCCAAAAGATTCAACAGGCATTTTCCTCGTCGATAAAGCTTTATGGCGAACTCTCTTCCCTGAGAAATGAAAAAGGCGAATTTTACCTTCCGGATGGGAAAAAGGCACAAGGAGATATCGTTAAAGTTGGGAATATCGCTGCCTACGGTATCTCAAAAATGGCCGCAGGTGCGCTGGCCCCGGCAGGAGACAGCGCTTACAAGCTGTGGAATGCAGCAGGATCGTCTGATGATGCAAAAGCAATGTTTGCCAAGGAAAAGACGGGCAATATCGATATCTTTGTATATGAAAACCTTGATAAAGAGGTGGATTATGTAAAAGAAAAAACCATAGAAGATACGCTTGCGGACGGAGGGATGATCGGGTATATCACTTTTGGTCTTGGTCTTTTCGGGTTGATACTTTTGGGATTGAGAGCGATTAATCTGATTCAGGCAAGTTCCAATGTCAATGAAATTACGTCGATTGTCGTTGAAAAGGTTCAAAGCGGAAAAATACATGAAGCACTTGAGGCGATCAAAAAGTATGAAGGCTCAACCGCAAGGGTGATCAAGTCGGCGCTGAGAAATATCGATAAAGACAGAGAACATATCGAAGATGTCATTATGGAAAATATCCTTAATGAAAGCAGCCAAATTGACAAGTTTGGAAGTTTTGTGCTGGTGATTGCAGCCGTTGCACCGTTGTTGGGTCTGCTTGGCACAGTGACGGGTATGATTGAAACATTTGATGTTATTACGGAGTTCGGTACGGGTGATCCAAAACTTCTTTCGGGAGGAATCTCCGCTGCGTTGGTGACGACTATGCAGGGTCTGATCGTAGCAATCCCGCTGCTTTTACTTGGAAACCTGCTCTCAGGATGGGCACAGAATATCAAAAATTCAATGGAGCAGAATGCCCTGCATATTGTAAACCTTTATGAGAAACATAGGGGTTGATATGCTCTCTCTACTTGAATTTATCAGCAGATTTGTTGAGCTTATGAATGCCGGAGGATCAGTAATGTGGGTCCTTTTTGTGCTGAACCTGTTTCTTTGGTATGGGCTTGGATACCGGTATTTGCTGCTCCAGAGAGGAACACAAGGAAATGTCCGCCGTTTGATAGACAAGCATTTATCCAGAGGCGAAAACCAATCTATGCGCGGCGTGCTCGATTATGCTATTGCTGATGCATTGAGCGCTGCCAACGAAGCAAAAGCTATCGGTGCAGATATACGAAAACATATCGACGGTGCTTTGCTTCCATACTATTCTGAAGTGAATACCTACAGAATTTTAACCAAGACGATTGTCGTACTTGCGCCACTGGTCGGACTTCTCGGAACCGTTATAGGGATGATAGAAACGTTCGATGCGCTTCAAAACAGTTCGATGTTTTCGCAGGGCACAAGCATATCGGGAGGTATTTCCAAAGCGCTCTTTACTACAGAATTGGGGCTGGTTGTAGCAGTACCAGGCCTTATCATCGGACGTATCTTCGATCGTAAGGCTGAGCGTTTTGAACTTGAATTTGAACAGATCACAGATATTATCGCTACGAAGGATGCAGCATGAGAATTAGGCCTAAAAAACAAGAAGTGGACAATATTGACGTATCCCCTCTGATCGACATGGTATTTATCCTGTTGATCTTTTTTATGGTAACAACAACATTTGTCAAAGATATGAAGCTGGACATCAACCGCCCCTCTGCAACAAGTGCCAGCAAGGCTGACTCTAAAGTGATACGTGTTTATATTGACAATACGAGCCAGGTCTATATAGACAATCAGCCTATACAGCTATGGGCGACCCAGAGTAAGATCAGAGATTTGCTCCGTACGTCTACCGATAAATCTGTACTAGTGATAACCGACGAGACCATTCCTGTTGAAACCCTCATAGACGTGGTTGACGAATGTCGTATGTCGGGTGCAAAAGATGTAGCAGTTTCTACCTCCAAAGAGATGGGATAATCCTGTCATGAATCGTGAAAAGTTTATAAAACGCAGAGCAAAGAACTATGCATTTCTGACAATGTTGGCCGGAATGGCCCTCATGGTGATACTGGTTGTCTCTTTTAATGCAAAGGTTGAGAAAAAAGAGAAAAAAGTAAAAGAACCTATGCGTTACGTAAAGGTTGCCAAACAGCCTCAAAAAGTGGAGAAACCCAAACCCAAACCCAAGCCGCAGCCCAAAGCGCAGCCAAAAGCACCGCTTCCGGATATTGGCGCAATGCTGGGAGGCATCGAAATGAACATACCGGAATTTGCCTCATCAGACATCATGGAAGATGGCAAGAATATATTGGGCGATGTGGCATCAGATGCGGCGATGAGCGAAGGAGCTGTCGATACAAAACCCAGGGTTGTTTCACGCGGACCGCTTGAATATCCCCAAGAAGCAGCAAAAAAGCGCATCAAGGGATTTGTGATGGTCAATTTGCTGATCGGGAAAGACGGAAGCGTAGAGATTGCCAAGGTGATTGCTTCCTCCCCTGCCGGTATATTTGATCAAGCGGCTTTAAGCGGTGTACGAAGTTGGCGTTTTGCTCCGGCCAAATATAAAGGCAATCCTGTCAAAGTATGGGCGAAACAGAAAGTTCGCTTCGATTTTAATTAAGGTGAAAAGATGTTAAAAACACTATTTATGTTATCGCTTGTTCCTTTTTTACTCTATTCACTTGAGGCAAAGGAACCTGCTGAACAAACGATCAACCATATGGAAATAGCAACCATTATGTATTATGACGGGAAATATGATAAAGCGCTTGAAGAACTCCAGGAAGCCAAGAACTCCCATATAGACATAGAGTGGGACAAATATTATTCAATGAGAGGTTTGATTTTTCTCAAAGAGGAGAAATACCAGGAATCCGTTCATGAATTTTTAGAGGCAATCAGGGCCCTTCAAAAGAAAGTCTATACTCCGCCGGCTGAAGAAAAACCTAAAAAAGAGGTTCTCTTTTCAGTCTTTTCAAAGGACAAAAAAGCAGATGAGGCAAGGGTTAAAAAGCCTATTTTTGACCCGGAAAAACTAAGAAAAGACCAAATTGAAGAAATTTATATTTATTTGTCTCAAGCCTATTATAAATCCGGCCAATATCTCAACGCCGTCCAGGCATTAGATGCTGCAGGAGATAAGGGGAGCGAACATGCTTCGCTGTTTACACTTAGAGCAGAATGTTACTGGAAAGCAGATCAAAAAGGGTCAGCGATAGAAGCTTTAAACCGTGGCACGCTGCTTTTCCCCGATGACGTCACTTTATTGAAACAAAAATTTTATTATTTCGGAGAGTTAAAGCTGTACCAAGCAGCAATTAAGGCAGCAAAAGCCTATATGAAAAAAGTTCCCGCAAAAGCCGAGGAATATATTCTCCTGGCACAAATGCTCGCCGGCGGCGGAGAATCCAATGAAGCGATTAAGATTTTGGAAGAGGCAAAGCTGAAATTCCCCTCATCGGCAAACATATATATCCTATTGGGACACTATTACAATCAAAATAATATGCCCTATACGACTGCGGATTTGTTTGAAAAAGGATCGTATTATGATTCAAAATATACAAAAGAAGCTGCCGAAATGTATAGAAGGAACGGTTTGCTTGCACATGCTCTTTATTTGAATTCAAAAATGACAGACAAGATCGAGAAAACGAAACAAAAAGTAGCCATCTATGTAAGCAGGGGCGAGTTTGAGATGATTATCGGACTTAGGGATGCATTGGATCGTTACGGATTGCTTAATGATGACAATATTCGTTATGCGTTGGCCTATTCTTATTATGTAGTTAAAGATTATGAGAGTGCAGAAACACATTTGAAGAAAATTCAAGATGATGAACTTTTCTCCAAAGCAACGGTGATACGTAAAAATATAGAGAAATGCAGAAGCAACAGCATGGAGTGTATCTAGATGAAAAAAGCAGTACGTTTTTTGCTTGTAATGATCTTGCCGGTCATTATTTTTGCCAGTGAATCAAAAGAGGGTACGCTTTCTGTATTGCTCTTTAGTGATGGAAAACCGCTTGTCTCCAATGAAGTGAAGATAGATGGCAGCAGTATATATAAAACAGATGCAGACGGAGCAGTGAAAGTAACGCTGTCAGCCGGGAAGCATCAGGTGGAAATTTTTGGCAAAACCCCCTCACGTGAAAATCTTGGGTATTTTAAAAAACCGGTTTTGGTCAAAGAAAATAGAAATACCGAAGTGATCGCGACGTTATCCAAAAGAGACGGCAACAGTATTGATATCGATACGCCTGTAGCTGTTTCCGTCATAAAGGACAAAGAGGAAGAAAAAGCGACAGGAACCGGAATTTTAAGCGGCAGGGTAATGTCTTCAGAAGGCAATATACCAATAGGCGGTGCAAGAGTATTTGTAAGAGGTACCGATGTCGATATGCGAACCGATGAGAGCGGATATTTTACCGCAACCGTACCATCCGGAAAAGCATTAAGCATTTCAGTCGTACACTCGGCATACAGTGCAGCTACGATAGGGGGAATAGTAGTCAAAAAAGACGGGAAAACATCCAAAACGGTCAAGTTGACTCCGGCCAGTATGGAATTGGAGGAGTTTGTCGTGCTTGCCCCAAAAGTAGAAGGGAGTATCGCCGATATCATGCAAGAAGAGAAAAAGAGCAGTGCCGTAACCAATATACTCGGCTCCGAAGAGATGTCGAAAAAAGGTGACAGTGATGCGGCAAGTGCGCTAAAAAGAGTGACGGGTGTAACGCTGATCGGCGGAAAGAGTATTTATGTGCGGGGGTTAGGCGATAGATACAGCAATATAGAAATGAACTCTATGCCCCTGCCTTCTCCGGATCCGACCAAAAGAGTGGTACCTTTGGATATTTTCCCTTCCGGTGTTATCGGTTCTATGAAAGTTCAAAAAAGCGCAACGGCAGATATCCCGGCAAGTTTTGGAGGGGGATATGTGGATATCAGGACAAAAGACAATGCAAACGATGATTATGTCAAAGTCACCTTGGGTTTAAAGGGCAACAGCAATACGGGAAAAAATGTAGTAGACTATCAAGGAAGCAGTACCGATTGGACCGGTTTTGATGACGGGTATAGGGACATTGACCAGAGCATACTGGATGAAACACGCATTGTTATCGGAGAGAGCCCCACTTCATTTACGACTCGGTACTATCTCAAGGAAGAGCTTTCTGAGTTTATACAGAACTATGTAGGCGACAGAAAATACAACATTGAATACAATCCGCTTCCTCTTGGCGGCAGTGCGGGGATCGAATTTTCTAAGCATTATGATATAGACGACGAGAACAAGATTACTGTTTTTGGAAACTATGAATATTCACAGGAGCATGAGTATCGTGAAGAAACAATCGCAAAATATGAATATGACCAAGAAAATGGCACCATGTATGACAACCCGAGCAGCACCGGATTTGCACTAAGATCCTTCTCGGACTATTCTCAGGCGGGAATATTTAATATCGGGTATAGTTTTGCAGATGTTTTTAATGTCAAATATACCAAGCTTTATACCCATAACGGACTGAAGGGAACTAAATTGTCCGTAGGAGAATTCGGTTCAAACCCCAATGAGATCTTTAATTATTACGATTTGGAATGGGAAGAGAGAACCTTGCTCGCAGACCAGATAAACGGAGACCTTAAATATGAAATTTTTGATACAAAAAGCGAGTTTGGCTTTGGATATGAAAAAGCATCCGCGCAATTGAACCAACCAAATAATTTTAGGTATATCTATGTAGATGACGACGGTTTGGACAGCGGGGAGCCTGCATATCTACAGAAGACATCAAACCAGTTTGCCAAAAGACTCGCTTCAAATGACGATGTAGATGCATTCTACCTTAAAAATAAACTTTTTATAGACATTTTTAGCGAAGAGGATTATCTTGATATCGGTTATGCCGGAAGTATCAAAAAAAGAAAATCACAACTTGACTCATATGGTATCAAAATCAATGGGGATGAAACAGAGTTCACTGATCCTATTGATACGATCTATGATGAGTATGTCCGTCCGGATATCTGGTTTGATGATCGACGCTTTACCTTGGAAAATAATACGCAGGCCAAGAACTATTTTGATGCGAATGTCGATGAGTCAGACTGGTATCAAAGTATTTTTTTAAAACCGGTTGAGTCTTTGGAGGTATTATTAGGATTAAGAGAAGTCAATGTTGAGCAGAAAACCACTTCTTATTATTTATATTCGCGCAGGGAACATCCTGGGGAAGAGTATGACCCAAGCAAAAATAATACCTATCAGAAATATGACCGTATTCTTGAGCTGGAAAACGAACTGTTCCCGAGCGCATCTTTTAAATACATAGTTGATGAAAATAATACGATAGATGTGGCATATGCAAAAACCTATATTCTTCCGGATTTGCGCGAAGCATCAAGCGGTATATATTCGCATCCTTACGAAATTGCCGACGTAAAAGGAAACCCGGATTTAAACTATACGATGATAGAGAGCTATGATATCAAGTACAGTCATTATTTCTCGTCAACAGAAAATATCAAAGTCGGTTTATTTTACAAAAAACTTGATCAGCCGATTGAGGATACCATGGTGCCTTCTTCGTCATTGCCAATATATTCATTTATGAACTCCCAAAACGCTACAATGTATGGAATTGAGTTTGACGGGAGAAAAAAACTCGATTTCATCAGTGAACGGATGAATGATTTTTACGTGTCAGGAAACTTTACCTATACAGATTCTGATGTGACCATAGGCCAGGCGCAAGAAGAGCTCCTGACATCAAATCATAGACAGCTGCAAGGCCTCTCCCAGATGGTAATCAATCTTGGACTGTCCTACGAAATAAGCGAAAGAAGTATAACGCTGGCATACAATAAAATGGGTGAAAGAATTCGGAAATTGGGAATGAAGGAAGATGGAGGAGAAGTAGTATACCCTGACTATATGGAGAATCCTGCTGCCATTTTTGATGTGGTATGGATTGAAAATTTTGATAACGGGTTTAATCTCAAGATGAAGTTTGGCAATTTGCTTGACGGCGAAACCGTTTGGTATCAGCAGGATGAAGATCATGCAACAAATAGATATAAGACAGGCAGAACATTCAGCTTCAGCGCCTCGTATAAATTTTGATATACGTTTTCAATCAAATTTGAATACAATAGGCTAAGCGATATAAATAAGAGGATATATTGATTGAAATAAGAAAAATTTTAAATTTTTGAATGGATTGTTACCGTTTTGTAACTTTTTTATTTTAAACTTTCAGCCAAACAAAACAAGGAAAAGAGATAATGAAAAAAATCGTACTTTCTGCGGTCGCTATTGCAATGATGGCAACCGCAGCAACTGCAAGCACAAGTTCTGAACTCAAAGAACTGAAAGCGCAAATGGCAGCCATGGCCGAAAAAATAGCCCAGCTGGAAGCAAAACAGGTCAAAGCAACCGAGGCTATTGAAGTGCAAAAGGTTGAAAATGCATCGCAGCTTACTTCCAAATCGCCGGTCATTGAACTCAGCGGCAAGCACTATCTTGGGTTTGTCAGCGATAATGCAGACGATACAAATGAGTTTGAAACTAGAAGAAACTACCTTCAGGTGAAAGGTTTCTTTGAGGACAATCCGAAGAATTACTTCAGGATCACACTTGATACGTTCCAAAATACAGGCGAAACAGACGCAGAAGATGGAGATAGCTGGGAAGTCAGGCTGAAGTATGCCTATCTCTATCTTGACAACGTGCTGCCTTATACGGGCGTAGAGATCGGCCAGTCGCACAGGCCGTGGATCGACTATGAGGAGCATGGCGGATGGAACTACCGTTCGATCTCCAAAGTTTTTGTTGAGGCAGATGAGGGAGCACACTTGACAAACTCGGCAGACCTCGGTGTAAACTTCAAGACAAAAATGCCTCATTTCTCATCTGAGCTTGGACTCTTTAACGGCGAAGGGTATCACGACTTGGAAAACGGAGACGGGCTCAGTGCCGAGTGGAGACTGACAGGCCACCTCCTCGGTACAGGCAAAGAGAAGAGAAAAGATGATATGACTTACGCGGACATATCGTTCTTTGGGCAGTGGAATGATGAGAGCAACAAACACAAAAACGAAGATCTAAACTGGTACGGGATGCATGCAGTGTACAACCAGCCGGAGTTTTTGGTGGCGGCTCAGTATGTCAGTACCGAAGATGCGAATGCAAAATATGCCGGTGACGGATGGTCTGTCAACGGCGAGTTCAGGCTGGCAACGCTTTCTAAAAGCATGAAAGACTACGGCATCATCGGCAGATACGACAGCTGGGACCTTGACAACTACACAGAAAAAGAAAGAAGAAGAACCATCGCCGGCCTTACCTACCAGTACAACAAATATGTAGAGTTTATTGCCAACTATATGAATGAAGAGATAGACGGCACTGATGAAACTGATGCCTTCATGCTTACGACAGAGGTAAACTGGTAACGTTTGTTTTTAGGGCGTAACTCTCATTTGAGAAGGCATCATTTTTGGTGCCTTTTTCTGCTTTTTACTTATAATTGTTTAATATTCTCTTCTTTTTCTTTTTTTGTTCATCACTTTATGCGCCAAGAGATGCTATACTTTACTCTATAGATTTGAAACAGGGGTAAATGCATGAATCACATGCTGAAGATAGGTTTGGGTGCGGGGTTTGCTATGGTTGTGGCATTTTATGTTCACAAAACAATGGGTAGTATGCCTCATGGCGGATTTTTGGTTCTGGCAGCGGTATTTGGCGCTTACATGGCGATGAATATCGGAGCCAATGATGTAGCAAATAATGTAGGACCCGCGGTGGGTGCGGGAGCACTTAGTATCGGCGGTGCCATTTTGGTTGCTTCTGTTTTTGAGGCGGCCGGCGCACTGATAGCCGGCGGCGATGTGGTGGGAACTATTAAAGAGGACATTATAGATCCTGCTGTTTTTGGCGATAATTCAAGCATGTTTGTCTATGCAATGAGCGCCGCACTTTTGGCTGCCGCACTTTGGCTTAATCTTGCAACATGGATGAAGGCGCCTGTTTCAACAACACACTCGATTGTCGGAGGTGTTGTGGGGGCAGGGATTGCCGCAGGAGGTTTGTCTGTTGTTTCATGGGGAACCATGGGAGGTATAGTGGCTTCATGGGTTATTTCTCCTGTTTTAGGAGGAGTGATTGCCGCAGGTTTTCTTTATATCATCAAATCAAAAATTTTATATAAAGAGGATAAGCTTGCAGCCGCCAAAAAAGTGATTCCTCTGCTTGTTGCTATTATGGTGGCTGCATTTGTCACCTATTTGACACTCAAGGGACTGAAGCACGTCTGGAAAGACTTGGTGGGGGCAGTGAGTTTTTTGCCGCAAAGTGATAAGCCCAGCTTTTCTCTTGCGCTCATTTTCGGCTTTATAGGAGGGGTGATAACCTATATTGCAGTTAAACCTCGGGTTGCAATGAAAATTGCAGGCATGAATGATGACAGAAGCGATTTGAATCTTCTTTTCACGCTCCCGCTTGTGTTCGCAGCCGCGCTGCTTAGTTTTGCTCACGGGGCAAACGATGTTGCCAACGCGGTAGGGCCTCTTGCTGCGATTTATGATGCGATGGCCAACATGGCGGTTTCCCAAAAAGCAGCCATACCTCCGTGGATCATGGTAGTAGGAGGCTTGGGCATCTCCATAGGGTTGGCATTGTTTGGTCCCAGGCTTATCAGAACGGTAGGAACCGAAATCACCGAACTTGATCAGATGAGAGCCTTTTCCATCATGATGGCAGCAGCAATAACCGTTGTGGTTGCTTCACAGCTTGGGCTGCCGGTTTCTTCTACGCACATTGCTGTAGGTGCAGTATTTGGCGTAGGTTTTTTAAGAGAATGGCTTGACAGTCAAAACATGAAAGAAAAACAAAAAGTATTGTTTGTTGAAGTAGAAAAACATCGCATGCTAAAAGAAAGACTAGAAGTGTTGACCCACGAGGAGTACAAAGACCGCATTGAGCTTCTAGAGGAGATTAAGGCGCAAAAGAAAAAGGTTAAAAAGATCAAAAATATTTTGAGAGAAAACTATGTAAAGAGGGACATGATAAAAAAAATCATAGCAGCATGGGTGATCACAGTTCCTGCCGCAGCAATGCTCTCCGCAATCATTTTTTATGTGCTTAAGGGAATGGGCGCATAAGGACAAGCACATGTTATCAAAATGTAATCATAAAACAGTAGTATCGGGCGAATGAAAAAAAATATAGAAATCATTTTGATAGAAGACGAAGAGGATATTTTAGAATTGCTTGAGTATCATCTTGCCAAAGAGGGATACGAGGTAACCGGTTTTCTCTCTACGGAAAATGTAGAACAGTTTTTAGAAGAAGAGAGTCCTTCGCTTATGATTGTAGACCGTAATCTTCCCGGGATGGAAGGGAGCGAATTTGTTTGCAAGTTGCGACAATTGGGCTATGAGATCCCTATTATTTTTTTAACCGCAAGGGATCAGGAAGGTGATCTTGAGGAGGGATTTAGAAGCGGGGGCGATGACTATATAACAAAACCGTTTAGCATTAAAGAACTTTTGCTGCGAATAGAAGCATTACTCAGAAGAAGCGGTGCCACAACAAATAATACAGTCCGATACAAAGATATGATGCTCGATCTTCAAAAACATCAGCTTTTCATCAATGAAGAGCCTGTTGATCTAACCAACTTGGAGTTTAGACTGCTTCATGCATTCATAAAAAATCCAAAACGGCCGCTAGACAGAGATTTTTTGCGAGACAAGGTGTGGGGGAACGACAGTGCAACCTTTCATGATAAAACGATCAATGTGGCACTCAATAGACTGAAGAAAAAAATAGATCCTATGAATAAAAAGAACTATTTTGCTCCTGTGTGGGGCATAGGATATAAATTGCTTTAATTGTTTCTAAAATTTTTAGTTGCCTTGCAAATCTCATGCCCCATTTTTTTATCAAAACCTCTCATTAAATCATAAACCAGAGTGCGGATCACGTCTGCAATGACAGAATTTCCGTCATCCAAAATTTGATTCCGTTATTCTAAACTATATTTTGGATTCAATAAATGAATTATTAAGAGGGCTCAATTTTTTGTAATCAAAATGTTATCGACTTATTTTATACTTTACACAATCCAAACGGATAACCTATTTTCTCAAGGAAAACACATGACATTTAAAAAAGTAATGACGACACTGGCGGCAGCGTCGTTTGTGCTTAGTGCCGCAAATGCCGACGAAATCAAAGGAAGAGGCGCATCGTTTCCCGGACCTGTGTATCAGGCATGGACATCAGAATATTACAATGCAACCCAAAACCAAGTAAACTATACACCTACAGGATCCGGAGACGGGATCTCTTCAGCTTCAAAAAGAATGGTAGACTTTGGCGGATCAGACAGCCCTTTAAAATCAGAAATTCTTAAAAAAGCTAAACTATTTATGTTTCCTACAGTAATAGGCTCCATTACACTATCATACAATATTGAGGGAGTGAAAGACGGCGAACTAAAACTGAGCCGTGCGGCAATTTCTGCGATTTTTTCAGGGAAAGCATCTTTCTGGGATGATGAAATCATTGCAAAAGACAATAAAGATCTTAAGCTTCCTCATGAGCCTATTACGGTAGCGGTTAGAGCAGATGAGTCAGGAACCACTTACAATTTTACCTATTTTTTAAATCAGATCGATCCTTCATTCAAGGTAAGCAAACAGCCTACCTGGAAAGCTGCAAAATTGGTAGCAGGTAAATCAAATTCAGGCGTATCTGCAAATATCCAGCAGATTAAAAATTCTATCGGCTATATTGAATATTCTTATAAAATTAAGCTCGGATTGCCTGCGGCGCAGATAGAGAACAAAGAAGGCAAATTTATCGTTCCGACTTTAGAGTCTTTCCAGGATGCGGCAAAATATGCTACATGGTCACCTGAAAATGACTTTTATGCGGTTATCGGGGATCCTGCAGGTGCAACTTCCTATCCTATCGTAGCGGCAACATTCATTTTGCTTCCTTCGGAAAAAGCAGATACCAACAAAAAAGTCACAGCGTTTTTTGATTGGGTGTTTGCAAACGGAGACAAGGCGGCGGAAGAACTTGGATATGTACCGCTTCCCGCATCGACAAAAGATCAGATAAGAGCATATTGGGAAAACAAAAAGATCAAATAATTTTTCTCCTTCGATACAATGGTGCAACGTCACCATTGTTTTTTTGTTATCAAAATGTAACCCTTTTCCTATAAAATTCCCATAATTTAAAATTAAGGTTAAGCATGAACGGAAAAGTCTTTAGGCAGCTCTCTTTGCTTTCTGCAACACTCACATTTTTCTTGCTGATCGGTATTTTTGCAATACTTTTTACCTATGCGCAGCAATCAATGCAAACATTCGGCTTTGACTTTTTAACGATTGAACACTGGGAAACGGATGAAGATGGCTATGGCGGTATATTCGGAGGATGGGTGCCCATTGTCGGTACGCTTTTAAGTACGCTGATTGCCATGGCTATTGCCACTCCGCTAGCGATGGGAATTGCAATTTTTTTAACTGAAATAGCCCACAGTAATCTCGTCAAACCTGTTTCTATGGCGATAGAGCTGCTTGCTGCTATCCCCAGCATTATTTATGGCATGTGGGGACTTTTTTATTTTGCTCCTATTATTCAAGAGTTGTTCGGCGGGAATGGTGTAGGATTGTTGACAGCAGGGGTCGTTTTGGCCATCATGATCCTTCCTTTTATGGCAGCGATCACCAAAGACGCAATGAATACAACACCGGGAATTCTTAAAGAGTCGGCCTATGCTATGGGAGCAACGACATTTGAAGTAATTAAAGATGTGGTGATGCCATATTCAAAAGCCGGCATTATTGGATCGGTTATACTGGCTCTGGGACGTGCGCTGGGTGAAACGATGGCTGTAGCCTTCTTGATAGGTTCAGTGATGAGCGTTGCGCAGAAGGTGACTGATTCAACTATCTCTATCCCTGTTTTGCTTGCCAACAATTTTTCCGAAGCGCAAGATTTGCAGCTTTCAAGTATGTACTATTTGGCGCTCATTCTTTTTGTTGTCAGTTTTGCCGTTATTTCTCTTGCGAAATTTTATTTTTTAAGAAGGGGAGTAAAATGAACCGCTTGCTGCTCAATAAAGTGATTCTGCTGGTTTCAACCGCATCGGCAATCATAGGAATAGGTTTTCTTTTTTGGATTTTGATTACTCTGGGCTATAAGGGGATAGACAGTATCTCGTTGACAACATTTACAAATGATTTGGTCAACGGGGGGATACGAAATTTACTTGTAGGTCAGTTTACTATGGCGCTGATTGCTACGCTGATCGCGGTTCCTCTGGGTATGATGGCAGGTATCTATTTGCGAGAATATAGCGGAGGAGGGAAGCTTGCGATGGTGCTTCGAAACCTCAATGATGTGATGATGAGCGCGCCTTCTATTGTGATTGGGGTATTTGTTTATGCCTTTATGGTCGCACCGTTTAATACTTATAATGGATGGGCAGGGAGTGCGGCTTTGGCTATCATGATGATTCCTATTATTGTCAACACCACCGACAACATGCTTTCCCTGGTGCCACAAGAACTCAGAGAGGCAGGTATTGCATTGGGCGGGAGCAGGCACAAGATTATCGTCCAAATTGTACTAAGGTCTGCAAAAACAGGAATAACTACAGGTATTTTGCTCTCTTTCGCACGTATTATCGGAGAAACTGCACCCTTGCTGTTTACCTCGGCAAACAATCAGTTTTTTACAATGGATATGAATGAGCAGTTTCCTTCTTTGACGGTCAGTATCTATAATCTGGCTACCTATCCGGATGAATCAAGCAGACAATTGGCGTGGGCCGCCTCATTTATTTTGACAGTGATCGTTTTGACAATCAATCTTTTGGGCCGCTATGCCACAAGAAACAAGAAAGGCAAATAATATGAAACAAAACATTATGGCTATGAAAGCAGAAAATCTTACTTTTACCTATGCCGGAGCTGCGTCCTCCTCTTTAAACAGCGTGACCTTGCCGATCGAACGCAATAAAATCACTGCGCTGATAGGACCAAGCGGATGCGGCAAATCCACACTGCTTCGCTGCATGAACCGAATCCATGATGTATATCCGGGAAATAAGTATGAAGGGAAAATTACACTTCATACCGCGTCTGGAAAAAATCAAAATGTACTAGAACTTAAGAAAGAGAATGAACTGATTGCGCTTCGTCAAACCGTAGGAATGATTTTTCAAAAGCCTACCCCTTTTCCTATGAGTATTTTTGATAATGTGGCCTATGGCCTAAAACTTTCAGGCATCAAAAATAAAACTGAACTGCAAGACCGTGTAGAAAAAGCGCTTAAGGGCGCAGCGATATGGGAGGAAACCAAGGATAGGCTGGGCGGGAGCGCAATGGGATTGAGCGGCGGACAGCAGCAAAGACTTTGTATTGCCCGAGCAGTAGCGCTTAAGCCTGAAGTGCTGCTTTTTGATGAGCCTACTTCGGCATTGGATCCTATCTCGACAGGAGCAATAGAAGAGTTGATTGCAGAGCTTAAATCGGAAATATCGGTGGCTATCGTGACTCACAATATGCAGCAAGCCAGCCGATTGAGTGATTATACGGCATTTATGTATCTTGGCGAACTTATAGAATTTGACAAAACAGAATCGGTATTCCTCAATCCTTCCAATAAAATGACAGAGGATTACGTAACCGGCAGATTTGGATAAAAACACTGCTTTTTGCGTAAATTACATAACAACCAAATACCAAGGAGAATTGATGCTAAGTATAGAAAATAAAGTTATACAGGTACGAGAAAAAACCGCTGCTGTATTGGAAGAGATGATGATTTCACAAAAGCTTGCCTTGCATGCATTGAGGGTCTGCGATGAACAAAGTTTTGAGCAGGCAAATATTCCTCTTGATTCAATCGATAAAAAAGTTGAAGAGATAGACAATCTTGTCTTGACAGCATTTGTACGCTTTTCCCCCGAAGCAAAAGATCTCAGGGAGATGGTCGCATTTTTAAAGATTACTTCCTCTTTGCAGCGCATTGCATCGAACGAAACAAATTATATAAAAAATATGAAAATCTGTAATCCCAAGGCGGATCCGCAAATAAAACGTATCATAAAAGAATCTCTTTCGATCAATCAGTGCACGATTCAAGCCATGAATTATACGATTGAAATGATCCGTGAGACAGAAGACAAAAATAAACTTTTAGATCTTGAAAGCAAGATTGATGTGGAGTTTAGTAAAACAGACGATATCTATTCAATGCTTGAAAAAGATGTGCTGCAAATCATGCATCAAACCCACGAAGTCAATGATGAATTTATCAATTTGCTTAAGTATATCAGAAAAAATATGAAGATTATCGACAGGCTTCAGGATATTGCTTCCAAATTACTCTTTGCCAGAATTGGCGGCAAACTTTAATTTTTGCTTTGATAACTCCATAGTGGTTTCATAGCCAAGATGAAACATCTCTTTAAAATTTTTAAAACGCAAGAGCGCGTAGTTTGAGAGCTTGGGGTCGGTGATGTAAAAATCACACAGTTTGAGGTGCTCTTGAATGGAGGCATGCCATGTCAAAAAGAGGGTGCGTTTTATGCCGCCGATGAAAGAAGGGGTAAACCCGTGAAAGAGCGGATGCAGATCCACTCCGATGATAGGATGATTGTACTTTAGCAGCGGCGCAACGGGAAGATTGTCCATGACACCCCCGTCTGCTAGATAGTATGCCCCATAAAGGAGCGGTTCAAAAAGGGGCAAGACGGCGCTGGAGGCAACACACAAAGGAATGGCTTCTCCTTTATCGAAACGTATAATCTCCCCGCTGATAAGATCCACAGCCGTAATATGCAATTTGATACGCGTTTTTTCAATATGCGAGATGGGGATAAGCTTCTTGAGAATATCTTGCTGCTGATCAATACGAAAGAAACCATTGCGAAACCCTTTGAGTTTAAAAATTTTCTTAAAAGCTTTGGATTCAAAAATTTCTAGTTGTTCTCTGGGTGCTACTCCGGCCGCATAGCTTGTGCCGATAATCGCTCCAATACTGGTCCCCGAAATGGCTTCAATAGAAAAACCGTTCTTTTCCAGTGCTTCAAGTACACCAAGATGAAAAGCACCCCGTGCAGCCCCACCCGATAATGCTAAACTAATTTTCATGACCCAACCACTCGGTAATTTCTGTTCATTCTCTCGCCCCTCAACCGCGATTTTACGGATATGCTCCATAATGATATCATTATATCTTTTATATTCCGGGTACTGTGGAAGTAGCGCTTCAAAGTCTGAAAAAGAAGAGAAATTATTTAAAGGATTGCAGCAGAAAAGGGAACGAAAAACAGCATTATATTCATGCAAGAAAAAAATATAGCTTTATGTTATTGAAATGTAATCAGCCTTTTTTATAATGATGAAACTTATCTCTAGGAGAGCTATCCATGCAAGCGGAATGTAACGTTTCAGATGAACATCTTGAAGAACTTTCAGCCAGAATCGCTAAATCATTTTTTATTACCGAAGAAGAAGCTTTAGAACTTATTTATGAAGAGTGGGAGAGAGTCGAAGCATTATTTGCAATTCATAAAAAAATAAACTTGGTACATCTGTATCTTATCGGCGAGATCAATGAGCTTTATAGGATAGCCTAATGCAGATAAGTATAGAAAATTATATAGAGCACCACTACCCGCAAATCACACAGGCCCCTCGGGCTTTAAAGCAATTGCTTTTCACCGGTTTGAAAAAATTTTTTCATGAAGACCAGATCAATATTTTTTTACGGGAAAATGTACAAAAGGATGCGTTTAGTTTCATCGAAGCAACGATAGATTATTTCGATATTTCAATTGGGCTAAAAAAAGAAGAACTCCGCCATATTCCCACCTATGGAAGGGTCGTAATCATTGCCAATCATCCTTTGGGCGCGTTGGACGCGATGGCGCTTATGCATCTGCTTAAAGACATCAGAAGCGATATCAAGATCGTAGCAAACGATTTTCTTTTAGGACTTGAAAATCTTAACGATGTACTTATTCCTGTGGATAATATCACCGGAGGGATGAATAAAGAGACGATTAGAAGCATATACCATGCTCTTGAAGAAGAACAGGCAGTCATCATTTTTCCTTCCGGGGAAGTCAGTCGGGCCCGACCAAGCGGCATTAAAGACACATCATGGAAGAGCGGTTTTTTAAAGATTGCTTCGAAGATGAAAGCACCGATCCTTCCGGTCTATATCAAGGCAAAAAATTCAAATCATTTTTATATCCTTTCTATGCTCAATCGCTCTTTGGCAACCATAACGCTTCCTCATGAAATGTTTAAGGCCAAAGGTAAAAAAATAGAATTTACGATAGGAAAATCCATACCGTTTGATGCCTATCATGTTCCTTCTTTGGGAAGCAATGATGTCGTAAAGCTTTTACGAAAACATTTTTATCATGTTGCCAAACATAAAAAACCGCTTTTTAAAACACAAAATGAGATTTCGATACCCGAATCTAGAAGCGAACTTAAGGCCGAACTGAAATATGGAAAGATTTTGGGAGAGACTTTTGACGGCAAAAAAATCATCCTGTACGAATCACCCATCGAAAACTGCGTGCTTAAAGAGATAGGAAGATTAAGAGAAGTGAGTTTTCGCCATGTGGGAGAAGGGAGCGGTAAAAAACGTGACCTTGACGAGTACGACTATTATTATAAGCATCTCATTATTTGGGATGATGAGGCTTTGGAGATAGCCGGGGCATACCGTTTGGGCGAGTCAAGAGAGATCATAGAAGAGTTTGATACAGAGGGGCTTTATACCAAAACACTTTTTGATTTTGATGAAAACTTTTTGCTCTATCTGGGCAGAGGATTGGAGCTTGGAAGAAGTTTTGTTCAACCCAAATACTGGAATAGCCGGGCACTGGATTATCTGTGGCAAGGCATTGGCGCATATGTGAAGCAAAATCCCCAAATCCGCTACTTGTTCGGGGCAGTAAGTTTGAGCAATGCATTCAATGACAAGGCCAAAGCGTTGATGATTTATTTTTTTCAACATTATTTTGGCTCGTCGGAGAAATTGGTTGTTCATAAAGTTTCCTATAGCATCCCTTTGGAGCTGAAGGCATATTGCCAAAGTTTGTTTGCGGGAGATAATTACAGAGAAGATCAGCGCAGGCTTAAGGAAGAACTGAGTTTAATGGGGTATGCAATTCCAACGCTCTATAAACAGTATGCGGAAGTGTGCGAAGAGGGCGGAGTGAAGTTTTTAGATTTTGGGTATGATAAAGATTTTAACAATTGTATTGATGGGCTTATCGTCGTGGATTTAAACTATCTCAAACCTGCAAAAGCAGAAAGGTATTTTAGATAAAAGATGTCAATTTGACATTTTTATAGGATCTTTTCTTTCAACTCGCTACAATTGCATCATGGACAAACAACAGACCCTCGAATATTATTTTGGATACAGCGCATTCAGGCCCCTGCAAGAAGAGATTGTAGATGCCATTTTGGCAAAGCGGGATGTTTTGATGGTCTTGCCTACGGGAGGAGGCAAATCCCTTTGCTATCAGCTTCCTACGCTTTTACTAGAGGGAATAACAGTCGTTATCTCCCCGCTGCTTGCACTCATGTATGATCAGGTGACCGCACTCAGAGCCAACGGCATTAGTGCGGCAATGCTAAGCTCTATGCAGGATCTCGAAGAGAGTATGCAGATACAAGAACAGCTCAAAAAAGGTGAGATCAAGCTGTTGTATGTTGCCCCGGAACGATTAACCAATGAATATTTTTTAGCACTTTTGCGTCAACTGCCTGTCAATTTCTTTGTGGTGGATGAGGCGCACTGCGTAAGTGAGTGGGGGCATGAATTTAGAGAAAATTATAGACGGCTCTCTTTGCTCAAGGAGCAGTTTCCTTCTGTACCGGTTGCAGCTTTTACAGCAACGGCGACCAAAGCAGTTGAGCAAGATATCATCGCAAATCTAGGTTTGATAGGCCCCAAGCGTGTGAGAGGTTCGCTCTTTCGCAGCAATTTGACGATAAATGCCCGACACCGCATTGGGGATGGCAGAGAACAATTGATAGAATTTCTTAAAGAGTATCAAGGTGATTCAGGAATCATCTATACTCTTTCTCGCAAATCCACCCAATCAGTTGCGCATTTCTTGCAAACCAAAGGCATTGTGGCAAAAGCCTACCACGCAGGCTTGCCAACTGAAGAAAAAAATAGTGTATATAGCGATTTCGTTGCTGACAGAGTGCAAATAGTGGTCGCTACCATTGCCTTTGGGATGGGTATAGACAAGAGCAATATTCGTTTTGTCGTACACATGAGTTTGCCTAAAACATTGGAAAATTTTTATCAAGAGATAGGCCGGGCAGGCCGGGATGGACTGCCATCAGAAACATTGCTGCTCTTCTCTGCTCAGGATATTGTTCAGCAAAAGATGTTTATTGATGATTTGCCCCAAATGCCCTACAAGGACCATGCGTACTATAAACTTGAGAGCATGGTGCGTTTTGCCAATTCCGAGGGATGCAGACACCAAAGCATTGCTGCGTATTTTGATGACAGGATTGAAACATGCAAAGATGGGTGTGACAATTGCGGTACGCCTTCGGCTGAAAAGATAGATATTACCAAGGCTGCACAAAAGCTCCTGTCTGCTATTTGGCGCACCGAACAAGCGTACGGCTTGCATTATGTGATCGATGTGTTGCGCGGAAGCAAAGAGCAGCGTATTGTGAAAAACGGGCACCATAAACTCTCTGTATATGGCATAGGAGAAGAGTATTCAAAAAGCCAGTGGCTTACCATAGGGGACAAATTACTGGAGCTTAATGCCATTGAAATGGGGGAATTTAAGGTGTATAGATTAACATCTTTTGGCGCAGAAGTGATCAGGGGCATGCATTGCATTGATTTAAAAAAAGAGAGGCTCAGCGTTAAAAAAGCGGAACTTAAAAAAGCCATAAGTTCTTTTCATGATTATGATGAGGAAATATACGGCAAACTCAAAGAGCTACGCATGCGCATTGCATCGGTTAACAATATCCCTCCCTATATCATTTTTTCAGACAAAACACTTAAGGATCTCAGCATAAAGTTGCCGCAAAACAAACATGAAATGCTCGAAGTGCATGGTGTTGGGGATATAAAATTTGAGCGCTATGGCGAAGAATTTTTGACACTGCTTGCTTCGAGGGTTTGAATGTTTAGTAAACCTCTTTGCGGCATCGATGAGGCGGGAAGAGGCCCTTTAGCGGGTCCACTTGTCATGGCCGGAGTAGTACTGGGTGTATCCATGAAAGGTGCGGGATTGATGGATTCCAAAAAGCTCACTGAAAAAAAAAGAGAAGCACTTTATGAGGAGATCGTTAAAAATGCCCGTTTCCATATTGTCTCTTTTTCGGCGGCACAAATTGATGCATGGGGACTTTCAAAATGTTTACAAAAAGGTTTACAGAGTATACAGGAGCACTTGCCGCAGTGTGATTATCTTTTTGATGGAAACAGCACGTTTGGAGCAAAGCAGATAAATACTATGGTTAAGGCAGACGAAAAGATAGCCGAGGTCAGTGCGGCGAGTATTTTGGCAAAAGTAACGCGAGACAGAGAGATGAAAGCTTTGGCTCAAAAATATCCGCAATACGGTTTTGAAAATCACAAAGGATATGGAACCAGAGAGCATATTCAGGCGCTCCGCAAGTATGACAGATGCGAGGTGCATCGCCGAACCTTTCGGATAAAAGAACTCGATGAGCCGTCGTTGTTCAAATTTTAAAATAGCATTTTATCAATAGATACAATAAAAACGAGTTTTTGATAATACTTCATTTTTTCTTCGGGCAGAAATATCATGGACGCCACATCCTCACTTTGGTTTCTTGCATAAAAAAACATACAAAGCTCAGATGAGAGATAAATATTTTCTTTATTTTTTGCTATAAAGCGCTTTGAGATGTTCCATTTTTTTACCCATATTAAGAAGCACCATATCGGCAAGCACCAGTGCCATCATTGTTTCACAGACAACGGCACCTCGGATTGCCACGCAGGGGTCATGACGGCCTTTGAGTTCGCATATAACCTCATTGTTCTGCGTTGTAATGGTTTGCTGCGGTTTAAAGATGGACGGGGTGGGTTTAAAGTGTGTTTTAACGATAACGGTATCGCCATTGCTGATGCCTCCGAGTATGCCACCGGCATGATTGCTTTTAAATCCGTTCAAAGTAATTTCGTCATTATTTTGGCTGCCTTTGAGGTGGGTGCTGGCGATGCCCTCGCCGATCTCTACAGCTTTGGCAGCATTGATACCCATCATTGCTTCAGCTAGCGCCGCATCAAGTTTGTAATAAAGGGGTTCACCTAGTCCCACAGGAACGCCTGTGGCTGTGGTCAGCACAACGCCTCCTACGGAGTCATGGTTATTTTTGGCATTAAGAATGGCTGCCTCCTGCGCTTTTTCCATAACGGGATCAAGGGCGTAGAGTTTGCTGGTTTTTGCATGGGCAAAATCCTGCACATGGCTTTTGATGCCGTCCACTTCACAAAGCCCGCTTTGTATGATGATACCAAGTTCCCGCAGCATCAGTTTGGCTATCGCTCCGCCTGCGACTCTTGCGGCAGTCTCTCTGGCCGAGCTGCGGCCTCCGCCTCTATGATCCCTTAATCCGTATTTGTGAAAGTAGGTAAAATCTGCATGCCCGGGCCGAAAAAGATCTTTGATATTGTCATAATCTTTGGACTTTTGATTGGCATTATAGATGACCATTGCAATAGGTGTGCCCGTGCTTAACCCTTCAAAGACACCGGAGAGTATCTCTACTTTGTCTTCTTCTTTCCTTCCTGTTTCAAGAGGGCTTTTGCCCGGCTTTCTGCGATCAAGTTCAGACTGGATAAATTCCTCATCTATGGGCAAACCGGCAGGCAAACCGTCAAGGATGCAGCCAATTGCTTTTCCGTGAGATTCTCCAAAAGTGGTAAGCGTGAGTTTTTTGCCAAAAGTATTCATATCTTTAATGCCTCCAGTGCGATCTGTGCTGCTCTTTGTTGCGCCTCTTTTTTGCTTTTTCCTTTTGCCGTTGCAATGGTGGTATTGTCTAAAATAACTGCAATTTCAAATTCTTTTTTATGATCGGGGCCAAAAGAGCTCAACAACTCATAAGAAGGGGTCACCCCATGTGTCGCCTGTGTCAATTCCTGTAAAGCAGTTTTGTAATCTTTTGAAAGCGATTGCAAATCGATTTGAGGATAATTTTCTTCGAGTAAGGCAACTGCAATTTCTCTTGCAGCCTGCAGACCGCCCTCAAGGTAAATCGCCCCAATGATGGCTTCAAAAGCGTTGGAAAGCAAAGAAGGCTTTTTTCGTCCGTTGTTATTTTCCTCAGCCGGAGAAAGAAAAATGTAGTTGCCTAAATTGATCGCTTTTGCCAGTAGCGTAAAGCCGCTTTCGTTGACAAGTGATGCCCGTATTTTCGACAAAAAACCTTCATTAGAATTTGGAAATTTACTAAAGAGATACTCACCTACGATCAGATCAAGGACGGCATCTCCCAAAAATTCAAGCCGCTCATTATTGTAAGGCTTTTTGTAACTTTTATGGGTTAAAGCCTCAATAATCAATTGCTTATTTTTAAATGTATAATTCAACCGTTTTTCAAGTTGACTGTAGTTGTTCATGATAAACCCTCTTTCTTTTTTATTTTTTCCGCTTCATATTTTGCCAGTTCATCGCATCTTTCGTTTTCAGGATGTCCGTTATGGCCTCGCACCCATGTTCCTTTTATGGTATGCAAAGCGGAAACATCAAGATATTCCTGCCATAGATCTACGTTTTTAACTTTTGCGAAATTTCTATTCACCCAACCGGGAAGCCATTCATTGATGGCTTTAATGACGTAAGAACTGTCAGAGATGATTTCGACGTCACAAGGCTCTTTGAGCAGCTTAAGTCCTTCAATGACGCCTTGAAGTTCCATACGGTTATTGGTTGTATGCGCGTCGCTTCCACTGTATTCTTTGCGATGGCCTTTAAACTCCAGTATACCCCCATAGCCGCCCGGACCGGGATTGCCAAGGCTGGAGCCATCAGAATAGAGAGTAATCTGTTTGCGGGTTTGCTTTTGCAATATTTTCCTCAACTTTTATAGAATTAATCGCCATACAGTTTGGACACCGGTTAAAGGATACCGGAAAGCTTTGTTTGCATTTATTGCACAAATAAGTAAAGCTTAAATCTCCACCTTCAAATCCGCCCTGCTTGGCTGTTGCCAGCAAATCAAGCGTAAAAATACCGCTTTGGGTGCAGGGATCTTGCAGATATCCTTTCGCATAGTAAAGTGTTGACAACGCCTTATGGGATGTAATTATATCCAAATCGAGTTGAGCCTGGGGTAAGAACCATAGGATGTCCATGATCTCCTTTAGTCGGCGAGTATCGACGTATCTCCATGCGCATTGAGTATCGAGTTGAAACATTGCATGTATTGCCGCCCTATAGAGTACATTTTTTTCTTCAAGAAGAGCGGTAAGACGAGCTATTTTTTCTTTTGCGGAAATTTTTTTATTTGAAATCAGTGCCAAAAAAGTAAGATAGTTTTTAAGATCATGCGTTTCTTCATTGAGCATTTCGAGCGGGTCCATCACCTCTTTTGCACGATCATACTCATGCATCATTTCATAAACCACGCCAAGCTCATAGAGTACTTTAGAGTTGCGGGGCTTGAGACGGAGTATCTCGGTATAAATAGATTTTGCCCGCTCCAAAAAACCTGCATTAAGATAGGTTTTCCCCAACCTTTCCATCAATTCAAGTTTACCGAACTGTTCAGGTACATTTTTCATCAGATACAAATAGATGCTGATTGCTTTGGGGTATTCACCGCTGTTCTCAAAAGCTTTGGCGAGCAGCGTAAGAGGCTTTAGCATATGGGGCTCAAAAGGCATGGTCGCTGTTTCAAGAGTACATTCTGCCCCATCAAATTTTTCTAAAAATTTTAAGAAATTTCCCTCTTCTTTTTGTTGTCTGTAAAGTCCCCATCCATACGTGGCAACTGCAATAATAAGACTGACAACCACAATAAGAAGGATGCTAAAAAGCGGATCATTATAGGCGGGTAAAATCTGTTCCAAATGTTGCCTTTGTGGTGAGCTTTATAGCCTAACCTCTTTAGAGTTTGGCAATAGATTATAGCAAATTAGATATAATGTTAAAATGATAGATAATACCTCGATAGAATCTTTAAAAGCCAGCATTGATATCGTGGATGTGATAGGCCATTATATAGAATTAAAAAAGACTGGAGCCAATTACAAGGCATGCTGTCCGTTTCACGGAGAAAAAACACCCTCTTTTGTGGTAAGTCCTTCCAAGCAGATTTATCACTGTTTTGGGTGCGGAGCAGGTGGAGACAGTATTAAATTTGTGATGGAGTTTGAAAAGCTTTCTTACCCTGAAGCGATTGAGAAAGTGGCATCGATGTATAGCTTTTCTTTGGCGTACACGCAGGGAAGCAGTGATTATAGCGATACAAAACGTGTGCTTGAAGCTTTGGAAAAATGGTATATAAAAAACCTTGATAGAAATCCTACAGCGACAAAGTATCTTTTAGGCAGGGGGGTAAGCCATGCTTCCATAGAGGCATTTGGGATAGGATACGCGCCTGGAGGAGCAGAAGTGATGCAGTTTTTACAAAGCAGTCTTCTGCCGTTACCAAAAGCAGAAGATGCGGGGATCATTGCTAAAGGAGAAGGCGGGAGGATGTATGCCAGACTGGTTGAGCGTATCACTTTTCCTATCTATTCGCCTAGCGGGGGATTGGTAGGATTTGGAGGGCGAACCATCACAAACCATCCCGCCAAATATATCAACTCGCCTCAAACGAAACTTTTTAATAAGTCAAAACTGCTTTATGGATATGAGCGTGCCAAAGACACTATCTATAAGCATAAAAAATTGATCGTATGCGAAGGCTATCTTGATGTGGTGATGTTCCATCAGGCAGGATTTCATGAGGCTGTTGCTACAATGGGTACTGCGTTGACAGCGGAACATTTGCCACTGCTGCGCAAGGGGGATCCTACAATCATCTTGGCATACGACGGTGACAATGCCGGAGTGGCAGCGGCACTGAAGGCAGCGCAAATGTTAAGTGTTGCGGGATTTGACGGCGGGGTTGTTCTGTTCCCTGGAGAGCAAGATCCCGCAGATCTTATTGCCAAAGGAGAAACACAAGCTGTCGCCAAGCTTCTTCGTGAAGCGAAACCGCTCATCCCTTTTGTGCTGGAAAAATTGATCCAAAGGCACGATCTCTATAGCCCCAGAGAAAAAGAGGCAGCTTTTAGCGAAGTTAAACAGTATCTTGAGGGATTAAGCCAGATCATCAAGGAGGCCTACATGCCTATGGCAGCCACACTTTTGGGCGTAGCTCCTGTGCATTTTGGCAATCAGGCAAATACGGTTAAAACAAAAGAGCGTTTCAGCCAAAAAAGAGACGACGTAGCACAGCTAAGCATTCTCAAAACGCTTTTGGAAAAACCGAATCTCATAGATGATGTCTTAAATGTGGTTGACGTGAATATGTTTGGAAAATATACAGAACTTTTTAGGGCACTCATTAAGGGAGAAAAGGAACATCCTTATCTGATGGGTCTTTCTATCAATGAGAGTTTGCAGGTAATGAGTGAATCAGAACTCAAAGACATTTTGCGCAATTTTTTAATCAAGCACTACGATGTGAGGCTCAAACATATCGTTGCAGACGCAACTATTCCTTTTGCAAAAAAGAGTTTTTTGATACGTAAAATAAAAACCGATATAATACCCAGATTAAAACGAGGAGAGCTGGTAGCCTATGAGAGCGATATCTCTATTTAGCGGAGGACTTGACAGCATGATTGCTATCAAGTTGATGAGGGATCAGGGTATCGATGTGACCGCGGTACATATCAAGACAGGATTTGGCGGTACAAAAGATATCGGTGTGATACTCAAAGAACGTGCTAAGATGGCAGGAGCTGATTTTCGTACAATCGATGTACGGGAGGAGTATATCCAAAAGGTATTGTTTTCGCCCAAATACGGTTATGGAAAAAACTTCAATCCCTGTATAGATTGTCACGGCTATATGTTCCGTGTAGGCAAAGCCGTCATGGAAGAGTTGGACGCTTCATTTATCTTCTCGGGCGAAGTTATCGGTCAGCGTCCGATGAGCCAGCGTCATGACGCGCTCAAGCAAGTCAGCACGATTGCTGAGGATAAAGAGGAGAAACTTATCCTGCGTCCGTTGTCTGCGAAATTGATGGAGCCGACAACGCCCGAACTTGAAGGGTGGGTCGACAGAGAAAAACTTCTTGATATTTCAGGAAGAAGCAGAGAGCGCCAGCTGGCGCTGGCAGCATCGTATGGATGGGAAGACTACGAGAGCCCGGGCGGAGGGTGCCTGCTCACAGAAGCTCACTACTCTGAGCGTATCCGCGAGTTTATAGCGTATGATGAATTTGAGGTTGAAGATATCGAGATCCTGAAATTTGGCAGACAATTCAGGCTGCCAGACGGAGCCAAACTGACAGTAGGAAGAGACCAAGAGGACAACGCAGGATTGGAGCGCATCCAAAGCGATAAGTACGTCAGTGTAAAACTTCCTATATCCGGACCTTTTTCGCTTTTAAGTGCCGATGCGAGCAAAGAAGAAAGAGTTTTGGCCGCCAGAGTGGCCATTACGTATGCAAAAAGCAAATCCGAAGAGCGTTATGCCGTTGAGGTAAACGGCGAGACGATAACCGTCTCTCCTTTTGCCAAAAAAGAAGAGGCCCAACGATACTTTTTTAATGCGAAAAAATAAAAAACAAAACGATAAAATCAAAAAAAGGAAAATAGTATGAAAACAGCAAGTGCCAGACATATTTTAGTAAAAGACGAAGTCCTCTGTAATGAACTTAAAAAGAAGATCAATGCAGGAGAAATCAGTTTTGAAGAGGCCGCAAGAGACCATTCGCTCTGTCCATCGGGAACTAAAGGCGGGGAGCTTGGAAATTTCAGACAAGGACAGATGGTTCCTGAATTTGATAAAGTGGTTTTCAGCGATGAGGTCGGAGTTGTTCACGGACCGGTAAAGACACAGTTTGGCTATCATCTTTTAGAAATCACAAGACGTTCATAAAATGTAAAAAAAGATAGGTAATTTTTACCTATCTTGTGGTAAAATTCTATTCTTCCAACTTGTGGGGCATTAGCTCAGCTGGGAGAGCGCTTCGCTGGCAGCGAAGAGGTCAGCGGTTCGAGCCCGCTATGCTCCACCATATAATAATCTTAATTCTCCAAATAAATCTTAAAGACAATAAAAATTATTTACACTGCAAACTCTAATCTCGTCTTGTTTTGATGTATATGTTTTATGCTTATGAAAAATATATATTAAATTTAATAAATTTATTAAATCATTTTATTGCATAGTAAATACATCTATTTTTTTAATAAAATATAATAAATTTATATTTAAAACAAAAATATTATGCTAAAATGAATTTCAATAAAAAAAAGGAGTCAGATCATGTTAAGAAAAATAGCAGTAATAGGTTTCATGGCATTCTTGTCCACATCACTTTTTGCGTATGATCTTAAATCGAATATGCAGCTTCTCAATTCAGAGCTTGGCGAAGTGCATAATGGATTTATCACAAGCGACAAAGAAAAGGTAAAAAGTGCCATTAAGAATTTTGCCAAACATTCGCAAGAATTGTTGGGAAATAAAGATAAATTTTCTGAAATGCTTCCGGAAAATAAAAAACATAAAGCCGGCGAAGCTGTTATGAGTGCACAGATTATAGCCCACAATGTTCAAATTATCCTGGATGCCATTGACAATAAATACAACCAGTCAGGCTTGGTGCGCAGAGAAGAGTCTCAAAGGGCTTATACTTACATAGAGCATGCATGTTTTCGTTGTCACAATATTCTGCGCGATGAATACTAAGATATAAAAAATTCTCTCCTGGTAGAATCCACTTTCGGTGAGGGTGGACGCCAAAAGAGAGTCTCGATCTCCAGTAAATAAAGGGATACGAGCATTCTTTTTTGTTTCCCTCATTCCCATCTCGGAGACGATGGGAATGAGGGAATGCATACTTGTATTTCGCACCACCAGAACTTCCCAATACCAAGCAGCCCTTTAATGCCTTCAAAAGCGAAAGAAACAGCCTTGTTCAGAAAGCGTATCAAGGAGGATCTTCGTATAAGATAAAGTATTAGAGCCGAACCAGTTGATAGTGCAGAAGATTATTAGGAGAGGGAAGCAATGATAGCATTGGCATCGCCTGGTTTCTTGTCTCGGTACGTTTCTGGGCCTATGGTTTAGCTTTTTCTTTATGGTAATGATTTTTTTACATATGTGATTAGACCTGTTTTTTTGGGAAAGATTGACGGATGAGTCCATTCGTATGTATAATGTTGATATGGGGGAATTTGAAATAAATTAAAAAAACCGATGATAAATTTACAGAATTATTCAGACACTATCGTGAAATGACTGTGTTTTAAGAAATACACATATCTTTAAAGAGGCAGATGTTAAGATGAAAACTATAAAATACTTATGGCTGCTGATACTCTTTACCACTTCTTTTTCACCTCTCTTCTCGGCTTCGAAAGCAGAAATCAGCAGTATAAAAACAGCGGTTATTTTTAATACACTCTGTGCAAGGTGTCATGAGGGCCAATGCAGCGGGAGACTCAGTTACGACACGGGGAGCAGCACAGTGGTCAGGCATATAAAACGCTATGCAGAAGATGCAAACATTTCCAAAGAGGAGACAGAAGAGCTTTTTAACCTTTTAAATCACATGAAAACAGAGTGCGCATTGTGGATGCCGGATAACAGGAAGTGGGATTCAAAGAACCTTGCGTCTTTTGCCCTGTCTTCGGCCAAAGGTTATTTTATTCCTCTGGGCATTCTGAAAGAGGGCAAATATCACGTCGAGATCAAGATAAAAGATAAGATTCTCTTCAAGGTTGAAGTCCTTTCAGATGATTTTGAGCATTATCTTTATGTATCGGTTTGTCCTGATGAAAAAGAAAAGACGCTTCAGTTTACGATAGACAAGCCCGCCAATATTTTTTTACGTATTCAAAGTATGGAGTCTTTGCAGATTATCGATCTGGAGATTAAAAAGGACAACTAGAAAATTGTTTGCGCACAATTCTATCACAATCGAAATTTAAACTTCCGGAAGTCCGTATTTTAGATGTTTTTTGTACTTTTAAAAAGATTGATGGCGGGAGCAGAGGGGATTAAGGCTTCTATTTTTTGGCGGCTTTAAAGCGTGCGAACGAATAAATCTATGACCGCGGATAGATATGGTCACTTCTGCTTTCTTTTAATGCCCCAAATTTTCGTTTATTCTGCTTGTTGAAAAAATCCCTGTCGGCGTCATGATATTGTCTATCGTTTTGACAAGTTCCAGAGTTTCGTCGTCGTAAACTCTGATCTTGTCGTCGTCCCAATCGCTCACAAAAACATAATCCCCGTCGGCGTCGGGTTCGGGGTGCAGGGTATATGTTCCGTCTGTTATTCTCTTGAGTACGTTAAACGGCGTAGTTTTTTCATGAACTGTGATCTCATTTTTTGAAGGCCCAAACATTGTGTCAAACCAAACATACTTCATCAGCGCCGTAGTCCTTGGATGCATTCCGCCGGCACTTGCGCTCACGCTTCCTAAAATTTCGAGGGTGTCCGGAGCGAAGATCGTATTTTTGCCCTCGCCCATATGGACGATCGAAGTATATTTTTTCCCATCAACCTCCCATGTTGCTGCGGATCCAGGGTGAGGCATAAGCCCTGTTTGTAGTTTTGCTTTGATTTGCATCGTGTTTGTATCTATGGCGGCTAAATGATCGTAAGAGGCTACAAAATAGGTGGAATTATCGTTTGAAAAATATCCATCGTGGAGCATCTCTCCCACGTCGGTTGCTTTCGTGATTGCAAAAGAGGGATCGTTATAATCTATTTTCCAAACCTCTCCGCCCTCTTTCATCGCCAAAAAGAAAAATCCCTCTGTATCGTTGACCGAGCAAACTCTCGAATGTATATCACTTGAATTTATAAATTTTATAAATTCAAGTGTTTTCGCATCAAGGATGACCGCCCCCTTTGGAACATAAAGTCCTGCAATCAAATATTTGCCGTCATTTGAAATCGCAATCCCCCTTGCATCAATCCCGACTCTTGTTTTGGTAGTAGCTTTGAGCGAATACAGGTCATATCTGTAAAGCCAGCCGTCTCTTCCAAGGTTGTAGGCAAATCTTCCGTCGGGGCTGAAAGTGTAGCCGTGTGCCCTGTATCCGGATTCAAACCTTCCGGCGATGCTTAGCGTATCGCCGTCGATGATCGCTATGCGCGAATAATCGCTCTCCGTCACAAGGAGCAAATCGCTCACCCTATGGGAGTGGATTGGGGCTGAAGGGAGGTTTGATTCTTCTATTAAGACTGATCTTGAGGCATTGATGTCGCCCTCATTCCATTCATAGAGTTCGTGTGAAATATCAGCATACCATTTATCGCTCTTTGAGCCGTAGCTACTAAAATTTTTTGCCAAAATTTCGTCGGTGATTTCGTCATAAACATTTTTTACCGGCTCCAAAACAGTATCTCTGCCGTAAATAAAACTTTGCTCCCCCACGATTGTTTTATAAGCTTTATTTAGAACCAATGCCCTCTGCACAGACGGATACAATAGGTGCGAAATATCGGCGTGAAGGGTTTTTATCTCGTCGGCTTTCAAAATACCCTCTTCATTAAAAAACTTTTCGTAAGCCTCTTTGTTTTCTCTAAATTCATCAGCCCCGCCGGTTGTGTCAAGATAAACGCTAAATTCATACGAGCCGTCTTCCATCACTCTTTCGGCGATTCCCTCAAGTCCTTTTTGGCTCCAGTGGCTCCACCCTTTTTGGAAAGCTTTATCGTCAAATTTGCGCTTGAATGCAAAAGTTCCGTCATCTGTGGCTCCGATCCCCGTATGGCAGCCGATACAAGATAGAGTCTCTTCATAAGTTTGTGGCCTTAAAAAGCCTTTTTCATCTTCGATAAATCCCTGATATGTCCATCCAAGACCGCCCATGAGACCATCTTCGCTGTTCCCTTCGACTTTTTTGAGCCTTTCAGGAAAATCGGCCTTTTCTTTTTCTTCGGCCATTACTGAGTTGAAAAGTTGCGGATATGTGCTCCAATATGTTTTTTTGCCGTATCGCAACTCTTTTAGCCGGGGGGAGAGTTTGGTTTTGTTTTGATCGTCAAAATCAACATATCGCACAGTATGCAAAAACTCGGTATTTTCAGGATAAAGCCCCGGCGCTATGTGGATTGCGTTTTTTTCAAGTTCTGTTTTTGCTTTTCCGACGTACGACATTGAAAAATCGTAATATTTCGAACCGTCATATTTTGGTGTGACCCATTTGTAAACGATTTTGTTGCTTTTGTCGAGTCTGCCGTTTTGGTTAAGGTCGACACCATAAAGATTTTCGTCTATTTCATCGATTGGGATATCTTTTCTTTTTATAAGGGCTTCAATGATTGCCAGGTTGATTTTGTAGATATTTATATCAAGCTCCCCTCGATTGTTTTGCATAAAAATTTCACCAAGCCGTATCAAAACATCATCCGTCGATCCGTTTGTAGGCCAAAAAGTTCCCAAAAAAGGATAATACGCAAACGCTCTCCATCCCGTATAGCCGCCGTCGTATTTTCTGTCAAACCCTTCGTTATCGAAATTGAAATAACAATCGGGCGTATAGCCTCCCCATTTACCGTCCTGATTGTAATCCCATTGCGCAGGGGGATTTTGGAGTATTTGGGCAAGTTCGATCGAACCGTCTTCTTTTAAATAATTGTTTGTTCTAACGTATGAAAGAATTTCATCATCGTTTATTTGTGAAATTAAAGTGCTTTTGTCTTTGAAAAGATTTGACCACCTGTTTTTGAGGGCATATTCCGGAAATTCGTAGCTTGTCTGCAAATCGTCGTCGTTAAGGTAGTTTGGCTCTATTCCTTTTGTGTGACAGCTATAGCATGGGTTTAGGATGTTTCCTTTTTCATCCTCTTTTTTGGTGTAGCATTGGGAGGGGATATAAGCTGCTTCGTTTTCGACTATCGTGCGGCTGGTTAGATCTAAGAATTGGCGTTCGCCGGTTTGATATGAACCGCTACTTTTGAAGGAGTATTGATCGGTTAGCTCTAAAGAATTTGTGTCCGAACCTTCGCTGCCGCATCCGATGGCGGCAAATAGCGTTCCTATCCCAAGCAAAGCCGGCAAAATAATAAAATTATTTCTTTTCATAATTTACCTTATAAATGTTATTAATTGCCATAATATTCAAAAAAGATTACGAAATTAAAACATTTGCTGCTTGAAATTGTAGTCAAAAAGTAATTTTTTATTTGTAAATTTTTGAGGAAATTTATCTAAAAAAAGGAGTTCATGTGAGAAAACATATATCTATAATTGCGGCAGCTTCAATAGCTGCCATGTTAAGCGGATGCGGAGATACAGGAAGCGATGATTCGGTTACAGTAGCCACTGCCACAAATCCGCAAGAGACGATTTCAGGAACAAATACGGTTTCTTTTACATCGATCCCAACCCCTACAACCGACGCTCAAAAACTAACTTTGCAGCATTCGGAAACGGTAACGATTAACGGCACGGTAAAACCTATCGATTTTTCGGTCATTATGGCAACAGACACAGCCGATAACGGCGAAATTTTTGGCCAAGCAAAAGATCAAAATGATCAGCCTATAACTTTTGCTGACGGAAGTCCGTATATTTGCAACGGAACAAACGACGGGGTGGGATCGGGGCTTGATTTTTCATCGATTTTGCAAAAAAACGGCAAACTTTACATGGTAAGCCAGTTTGAGTGTCAAATCGGTGCCATGTATAAATTTGAGCTTAACCAGGACACGACAACCGGAGCGTTAAGTGCAAAACCGGGAACGCTTGAATTTGTCAGCCAAAAAGATGAATTTGGCGGATTTGTCCACTGTGCCGGACAGGCAACCCCATGGAATTCGCACCTTGGATCAGAAGAGTACGAAACGGACGCCAGAATGGTGGAAGAGACTGCCGGAGCCGACGGCAAAACCGGAGATATTTATTACGATGAAACGGCTAAATTTTTTGGCGGAGATGCAACAAAATTAAGTCCTTATTTTTACGGCTGGAGCCCGGAGGTGAAAATCGGAGCCGACGGTAAAGCAGTTTATGCAAAACATTATGCAATGGGGCGTTTTTCTCATGAGCTTTCGTTTGTAATGCCCGATAAAAAAACCGTATATATGTCGGATGACGGCACCAACGTAGGTCTTTTTATGTTTAAGGCCGACAAGGAAGAGGATTTAAGTGCCGGAACTTTATATGCTGCAAAATTCATCCAAACAAGCACTGAAAATGGCGGAACTTTTACGGTTGAATGGATCGAGCTTGCCCATTTAAATGATTCTGCAGTTAGGGCTGAGGTTACAAAAATGCCGAAATTTTCGAATCTTTTTGATGCAGTCGATCCGGTTGATGGTGTTTGTGCCGAGGGTTATACCTCTGTCAATACCTCTTGGGGACATGAGTGTTTGAAGGTAAAAGCAGGCATAAGCGAAAGTACTGTTGCCGCCCTTGAAACCAGAAGATATGCGGCGATGAAAGGGGCTACGACGGAGCTTAGAAAAGAGGAAGGCATTTCTTATGATCCGGTGCGTAAAAAGCTTTATGTAGCTATGAGCGAAATTGATAAAGGGATGCTTGACAATGGGACCGGCAAATATGACATTGGCGGCCCAAACCATATTAAACTCTCAAAAAATGTTTGCGGAGCGGTTTATGAGTTTAGTGTTAACGAATCTATGATTACTACTGATATGCAAGCGGTTGTTTTGGGTGAAACGATAGAAACAGATGCCAACGGCAATAAATGCCACCTCGATAAAATTTCAAATCCGGACAACGTAACAATGTTGCCCGGAACTGATATTTTGATGATCGGCGAAGATACAAGCAGTCATGAAAACAATATTATCTGGGCTTTTAATACCCAAACAAAACAGCTTGATAGGGTTATTGCGACTTCAAGAGGTGCTGAAACTACATCGCCGTTTTGGTATACAAATGTAAACGGCTGGGGTTATATGACGGCTGTCACTCAGCATCCAGACGCAGATGCCGCCGAGACGGGGCAATCAACGGTGGGAGTTTTAGGGCCGATCAAGTTTAAATAATCGAGAGGGGCACTTTCCCCTCATTTCAATTTGTAGCTTATAATCATTGGGGGCAAATGCAGTAAGTGCGGCAAGCAAGACCTGATGTACTGCACTGCAATTTCTTTCACATTTTTTATTTTGTTGCTTTTTAAAGATTTTGCTCTATGCTTGACAAAAGGAATATCGGCATCATCTCACACCCATTATTCCATTATATTTCAGGGATAATTTTCTTTGTTCGGTGATAGATTTGAACCAATAAGCTTTGGATTATAAGAAGTCTGTTTTTGGTTTTTTTGTTATAATTGAAAAGTTTTATAAATAAGACATAGTAGAGTGGCACATGAAAAATAGCGGCATCCTTATTGTCATTACGTTATTAAGTATTTTTTTATTTAAAACTTGCGGAAAAGAGACACAAGAAAATTATGCAAATACTATAGAAAGCCTTAAAAAAACGGATCTTGATAGTCCTAAAAATACCTACGACAGTCGTGTCGAGGCGCTTAATATAGCCAATACAATACAAAATCCTGATACTTATCTAAATAGTCGTGTCAATGCGCGGGAGTCAGCAAAGAGGTCGGTACAGGAGAGCAACAAATGGATGGAAGAACAGGATAAAGCCATCAAGGCTTTAACAAAGTAAGTGCAGAAAAAGTTACTCTCATCAGAAAATAAGAGGACGGGCGATAATAATTGTTTTGACTCGTTTGCGTTTTGGTAATTCTTTTAAGGTCAGAAAGAATCATTTTATCTATGACGATACAAAAGCAGTTGCAAATTTTAACTGCTTTGAGTTTGATGATAGAGAGAACATTGAGGTAGCGTATGATTTTTACAGGATTGCCCAGATAGTTGCCTTTGCCTGCCCGACAAGATGTCTTGGTGACGGCAGAGAGGACGGTAAATGCTGCAAGAGTTTGAGTTTCGGGCCAAAAAGGGAGGAAGAGAAGGATAGCCTTCAATCTCAAACTCTAAAAACATCTTACTTTTTCAAGCTTAACCAAATGTTAACGTTGGCTTTCTTTACTTGCGGGATTTGTTTTTACGCCATTGGTAAATACCGTATAGGCTGATGGTTATCCAAAAAAATTCTATGACAAAAGAGGCCAGATTCCAATTGTGCATAAGAGAATACGCGATCAGTATAGAGCCAAATGCATTTAAAAAAGAGTACCAAAACCCTTTTGCGTCCATCTTTTGGATTTGGAGTAAAAAATAAGTGCTTACAACGATACTTACGCCTATGATGCCGATGATGTTTGCTATCATGCTTCTCTGTCTTTTTGAGATGCATTGTAGCATAATGTATGGCAAAAGAGAATTTATAAAAAACGTACCGTTTGGGTTTATTTTTTTAAAATAGATATAATCTTTTATTTATCGTTCTAGCGATACAATCATACGTTTAAAAACAGCCATATTTTATGAAAAATCCTAAAATTCTGCAGCTTTTTATAATACAAAATAAAGGAAACAGAATGTTTGAAAAAAGTGTATTGCTCGAAGGCAATGAAATGTTTGCAAACAGCTACTTTAAAAAACACGAGACGCAATTGCTCGAGTTGGTCAAAAACGGACAAAATCCCAAAGCATTGTTTATCGGCTGTTCTGATTCGAGGGTGGTTCCCGACCTTATCATTCAAACAAATCCGGGCGATCTTTTTGTGATTAGAAATGTCGGCAATTTCGTGGCTCCCTATAAGCCTGATGAAGATTATCACTCAACGGCGGCAGGGATAGAGTATGCAGTCACAGAGCTTGAAGTTTCAGAGATCATCATATGCGGGCATACGCATTGCGGCGCTATCGCAGCGCTTTACAAGGACATGGAGGACAAACCGTTTATCCATACGAAAAAATGGCTGACGCTTGGCAATAAAGCAAAGTCTCTGGCTATTTTGGCGCTTGGAAAAGATGCCCACGAAGAGGAGTTGAGAAAATTGACGGAAAAATTTTCCGTCATTTCACAGATAGAAAATCTGCTTACCTATCCTTATGTAAAGAAAAAAGTCGACAGAGGAGAGCTGCATATCCATGGCTGGATGTATGATATCCAAACAGGGGCCATAGAATATTATGACCCCGATGAGTGTGAGTTTAGATCTCTGAATGAAGCTTCGGAGTAGCCCGGGAAGGGAAGACACGTATTTTAAAGAGTTTTGGGGATAAAAAATCTTTTGACGCTTGACCAAAAGATTAGAATCTATAGGAAATTTGGGTAAAAAGTCCATAAGCATCGTCATCAGTGATAGATGCATTGCTCCGGCTCGCTTCTTTAATATAATCTCCGCTTTTAAAATACCCTATGCCGGCAAGAAGATGAATGGACGGACTGTATTGGTACGCTGCAACGATGTCGATCTCATCTCCGTATTTATCAGACTGGATGGAGGGAATCGTGTAGCTCATCCATTTATTGGCGGGTTCATCGGCATAAAAGGCATGGTATTCGAGTTTGATATTGGTTTTTGGCAATGGTTCTATGATCGCAAAAAGTTCGTAATCTTTGAGATTTGACCAGGACATCAAATTGAGCCTCCCGTAGTACACGTCGCTTGCTCCAAAGGCGGAATCAAAAGTTTCGCGATCAGCTGTGGCAGGATCATCTCCGCTTGCATAGGTGTAGCCTAGCCCAAGTTTTGTAGAGAGGCCTTCAAAACGATATCCGCCGTCTAGATGAAAACCAAAACCGTCGATATCCGTAGCAATTGCACTAAGATCCGTGTATTCTCCAAAAGATTTGAGACAGGTCATGTCGTAGAAATATCCATAAAAGTCTGTATCGTATATTCTTACACCCGCATAGTAATTTCGGAGTGACTGATAATTTTCATTGCCTGTTTTGTTTTCTTTGTAAGCAAATATCGGCTCGATAGCACCGGTTTTTCCATAGGCATAGTGTCCGTACATCCCGCCCCCATAATATCCGTGGCGATGATCCAAACTAAACTCATCAGGGTCATGAAGTATCGTGCCGCCGTAAAAAAAGTCTAAAAAATTACCCTCATCTTTAAAAGAAACCTTAACCGCATCCCATATCCATTTTCCTGAATTTTTCCATTCCCCGGGACCAAATACCCTGCCGTCTCCGTAGGTAATTTTCTGACGACCCGCTTTGACTGTTAAATGGGAGGCTGCATAGTGAAGATACGTTTCGTAAAGCTCAAGGGTATCTTTTTGCGGATTATGCTCTTGCATAAACTCTTTGTTGTACCAATCTTGATCATCAAAACCCCACCCTAGGACTCTTGAATCCTGCATAGAGAGTCTGGCTGTCCAGTGTTCATCAAATAGATATGTCATTCCCAGTCTTAATCTTGTGAACAAATAACCGTCTTCGCTTTCACCCAATTTTGGAGCGGCACCATAGTATTTTTCATTCATATGGTTAAAATACTCAAATCTAAGTCTTATCTCTCCGTCAAATTGCAAATCCGCACAAAGAAAGCTTTGAGATAAAAGTAGGGCCAAAAGCGGCAGTTTGGTTTGTTTCATGCGGTTCCTTTTTTTTTACGGCCAGTGGTATATAAAAATATATATAACGCTCAATAAAACAATAAGTTTTAATTTCAAATTTTAACACGTTAAAACTTTATATATTTTTATATATAACGAATATACGGGATCTTTTTGTGTCTTTTAAATGGGGGTAATGATCGGATTGAATGCTTTTGATGACAGAGTAACCCTTTGTCCTATCCTTAAATCTTCAATCTCCTCTTTTGTCGAGACCACCTTCACCACATCCTGTCCCACCAAAATACTCACGATAAAAATGATATCGCTTTGAGCGATATCTACAATTTCACCCGTAAATTTGAACTTGCCGCTTATCCTGCTTCCGCCGAATATATCGTTTGGCGTTCCTTTTCTGAGCACTTTTCCTTCTGCAAGCTCCAGGACAAAATTTGCCAACTTGTAGACTTCGCTTATATCGTGACTGACTAAAATGGTAGTGAGATTAAAATATCTTTGGATTTTAAGCAGTTCATCTTGGAGTTTGGCTCTCATCACAAAATCAAGGGCCGAAAGAGGCTCGTCAAGAAGAAGTATTTTTGGCTCTCTCACCAATGCTCTTGCAAGCGCTACTCTTTGTTTTTGGCCTCCGGAAAGAGAATCCGGTTTTTCATTCGCTAGATTTGTTAACTCGGTAATTTCAAGTATCTCATCCGCTTTAAATGTTTTTTTCTTGTCTTCAAGCGCATAAAGGAGATTTTGTCTGACACTCATATTGGGGAAGAGGGCATAATCTTGAAAAACAAAACCGACTTTTCTTTTTTGCGGAGGAAGGTTGATTTTTTTGCTGCTGTCGTACCAAACTTCATCGCCTATTACTATTTTACCGCCGGTTGGCTCAAGCAGCCCTGCAATCATTTTCAAGATAGTACTTTTGCCTGCTCCGCTTTTTCCAAAAAGAACGGTAAGTTCGCCGTGATTGAGCTTGGTGTTGATCTCGAGCGGAATAATTCCGTCCGCACCTCTTAAATCTTTTGAAAGTATGAGTTCATTCATGATAGTTCGGCCTTTAGAAAGTGTTTATTGATTGCATAGACAAAAAGCAAAATAGCAAAAGAGATGATAAAAAGCGTAAGCGCATAGTGATTTGCAGCGCTATAATTTAATGATTCTACTTCATCATAAATGGCAATACTTGCCACCCTTGTTTCTCCTGAAATATTGCCCCCCATCATCAAAACTACACCAAATTCACCTACGGTGTGGGCAAAGGAGATGACAATGCCTGTAAGAAGTGAGGGGCGAATGTTGGGCAGCAGCGCTCGAAAAAGAACATTGATTTTGCTTTTGCCTAACGTGTAAGCGGCTTGTGCAAGATTTTTGGGCAATGCGGAAAATCCGCTTTGTATAGGATGCACCATAAAAGGGAGCGAAAAGAGAATAGAAGCGACCACAAGGCCTTCAAAGCTGAAGACCAATCTCAGGCCCAATGATTCATCCAGCCATTGCCCAAAGGCATTTTTGGGGCTGAAAAAAACAAGCATATAAAATCCAAGTACACTGGGAGGCAGTACTAAGGGCATAGAAACCACAGCTTCAAATACCGGCTTGAATCTGTTTTTTGTAGTAGCCAGGTAGTATCCAAGCGGTATTCCTATCATCAGCAGAAACAAAGTTGTCACGCCTGCCAGTTTGAAAGTAAGCGACATGGTCTGCATAAAGCTTTCTTCTATCATTTGGTGCCTTTTTGGAGGGTTACCTCGTTTGCTTTGACAAACCATAAAAACTCTTTGCCGGTTTGAATTTGAAGTCTTTGAAGTGACGAGGCGGTGATAATCGATATGATATCGTTTCCTTCAAAATCAAAAAAGACTTCGCTGAGAATCTCGCCTTGATTGATCTTTTTTACCGTAGAGACAAAAGCATTGCTGGCGCTTACGATAGATTCATTTGTCCCGATAATGACTTCGGCTTCTTTGAAAAGCACTTTGATCTCTTTGCCGATGGCGATATCGCCAAAAGAGTCTATATCGATGACGAGAGAGACAAAGGTATGACCTTTAAGATCAATTTCTATTTTTGATAGCTCGTTGACGGTTTGTATTTGTTTGATTTTGCCGTGCAATACATTCATTGGTTATCTTCCTGTTTGGAAATTTTTATTTGGATATCCAGCGGTTTGGCATGATACGGGGATGAGGTGACCAGAAAATCAACCCCGCACTGTGCATATGCATAGGCGTTTTGCACAGTGATGCCGCCTGTTGCAGAGAGCAGCAGATGCGGGTATTGGGATTTGAGCGATACACATTTTTTGAGAGTATCAAAATCCATTTTTTCGCACTGCAAAATGTCTGCTCCCAAAGAGGCAAAATAGCGTGCTTCTTCATAGGTATCCACTTCTACGGCCACTTTTTTTTCAATAAATTTTGTTTTGAGCTGTTTGAAATGTGCTTCAAGTTTTTGTTTCTCTTCCAAAAAAATCAAATGCTGTTTAAAAATCAAAATAGAATCATACACGCCCAGTCTGTGAACAGATCCTCCCCCTGCCAAAACCGCTTTGATCATCATCTCTTTGGTATTGGGGAAGTTTTTTCTTGTGGTTGCAACGGTGATGTTTGGGTTTGCTTTTCTTGCATGAAGGAGCATATGGTGCGTATAGGTAGCAATGCCGCTTAAATACTCCAATAAATTTTGGGATATTTTCCATGCATAATGAAGGTTTTGTGCATTTGAGGCGCACTCTAAAATCAAGCTGTTTTTTACGACAAAATCCCCGTCTTTTGCATGCAGTATAAATTCGATAGAGAGTTTATTTAAAATTTGGGTCACATAGTCCAGGCCGCAAATGATCATGTCGTCACGGGCGATACATTCCATTTTGCCTTTATGCTCTCCTATATCTAAACCATAGGTGGTGGCATCAAATATCTGTATGTCTTCATTCATTAAATTTTCTATATTCATTTTATGCTCCTTTTTTTAATTAATAACATTTTAAAAGCCGACACAATCAGCAAACACCCTAAAAACAGCTCTATAAATAAACCATTTGCATGTCCCAGCAGGAGTACTCCCAGAAATGCACCGATGATGGAACCTCCGGCCATACACAGTGCAAAATCTTTGTTGTTCGCTATTGGATCAAGACCTAATTTCTTATGGTATTTGTAAAGCGATACCAGCAGTGTGGGGATACTGATAAGCAGGCTTAAGCTTCCGGCCAGTTTTATGTCAACACCGTATATTAATACGATAGCAGGAATGATCAGCTCGCCCCCGGCAACCCCAAGCATACTGCTCACAAGTCCTATAAAATACCCGCAAACGACGCTTAAAAGAAAGCGTATCGGCGGTGAAAATCCAAGTTTAAAGTCGCTCTCGAGGCAAGAATGGAGCATTAAAACAATACCAAGAAACAATAAAAAGACAAAAACTATTTTCTTAAGCATTGCCTCGTCGACCCTTGAAACCAAATTGGCTCCAACATAAGAGCCATAAAGTGACCCCATCAGGATATTTAAAACAATAAAAACATGGGTCCAAACTGACAAAATGTCAACTTCAAAGGCCCTGAAAATCAATGAAAAAGCAACGGTTACCAAAGAAATGGCAAGGTTTATAACTATAGCGCTTTTTAAATCAAATTTAAAAACAATATTAAGCAAAGGCAGCCTAAATTCTGCACCGCCTAAACCTATAAGCCCGCCCAAAGACCCAATAGCTGCGCCGCTGATAAAACTATAAAAATTTTTCAAAAAGTATCTCCTAAAGATAAGCAAATTTTCTAAGCCCCAAAAAGAGGCCGATAGAAATCACACCCAAAAGAAGCGACAATACGATCGCCTTATCGATCTCCCCGCTAAAAGAGTAGTTGTAGATAGCTAAAGAGATCGTATCGGTTTTGCCTATGATGTTGCCTCCGAGCATCAGGGTGATACCGACCTCGCCGAGTGATCTTCCAAAGCCTAAAAAGACAGAGACCAAAATTACTTTTTTAATGTTGGGCAGCAGGACAAAAATAAGCGTATACAGCTTACTTTTGCCAAGCGTGTAAGAAGCCTCTGCATACCTTTTTGACTGTTCATCTATGGCGGCTTGAACGGGTTTTACCACCAAGGGCAATCCGGCCACAAAAGAGGCTATCAAAACGCCCGTCATGCTAAAGATAATCTCTATATCAAACCGGGCAAACAGTTGGCCTATGATCCCGTTTTTGCCAAAGAGCAAGAGCAAAAAAAACCCCAAAGCAATCGGAGGGAAAACGATCGGTATCGTGACGAAAATATCAACAATAGATTTAATAAAAGTTTTGCGTCCGCTCAAATAGTAGGCGATGCCGATCCCTAAAAACAGGTGCAATATAATCGTGGCGACGCTTACTTTAAGAGATAAAAGTGATGGTTGATAGAGCCATTCCATCGATCAAAGCCCTTGTTCGTTTAAAATATTTTTGGCTTTATCCGAAGATAAAAATTCTATTAAAGCGTCTGTTTGGGGACTTTGTCTTCCGCTGAGCACAACACCGATTATTTTAATGGGAGAGTAGAGATTTTTTTCTATTTCAATCATTTTTCCCACATTTTGTTTTATGCCAAGATAGTCACTCTTGTTAATAAAGCCGGCATCCAGGTCACCGCTTACAAGATATGAGCTCACTTGCGGGGCGGCCTGGAATACATTCAATTTGTTTTTGAGCGTATGATGCAGATTCGCATGGTTTAAAAATTCATCGGCAGCTTTTCCGTATATGGTTTTTTGGGTATCTGGCAATCCTATTTTTTTGATTGTCTCAAGCGACAACGCTTCAATATCGGAGACGTTTTGGTGATTTTTTGAAAAAACAAGCACCAAAGATCCCATGCCAAGTTCAATTTTTTGAGAATAATCTATTTTGAGTTTCTTGATAAAATCTTCATCGCCAACAAATACCGCTATCTTGTCACTGTATTTTATCTGTTTGGAAATTTGCTGCATATTGCCGTATATTTGATTGACTTTAATTTGTGTTTTTTGTTCAAAAACAGCGGAAAGCTCACTGATAGCTCTTTTGTATCCCGCTACACTTGCTATGTATATTTCATTTGCCGCTAAACCGGCAGATAGGGCAAGAAGCAGAAACAATGTTCTCATTGTGCTCTCCTGAAGCCATATTTTTCTAAAATGACTTGACCTTTTTCGGAAAGAACAAAGTGTGCAAACTCTTGTGCCAAGGGTTTATTTTTAGCATATTTCGTGAGCACAAAAGATTGATAAAGCGGGGCGTAGAGCGACTGGTCTACAAGTTTGTATACCCCCTTGGGAGCATTTGTTTCTTTTAGCAATGAAAACGCAATAAGTCCCATATCAGCAGCGCCGCTGTCTACAAAATGAATCGCCTGGGATAAATTCTCACCCAGAACAATTTTATGTCGGACAGCTTCAAGCAATGAAGCATTTTTGAGTACTTCCATGGCCGCTGTTCCATAGGGAGCCACTTTCGGATTTGCTATCGAGATCTTTTTTATTTTGTCAGTTGCTGCTGTTTTGATCCCTTCATCGATCAGTTTTTGATCCAGCGAATAAAAAGCCAACACGCCTATAGCGTACACCGTGGATGGGGTGATGGCATTGCCGTCGGCAACGATTTGTTCAGGGTATTTAGAATCAGCAGAGAAGAACATATCATAGCGCATGCCGCTGTTAAATTGCGTATAGGCTTTCCCGGAAGAGCCGGCATAAAATTTAATTTCATCGCCCTGTCTTTTTTTTAAAAATTCAGTTCGCAGTTCTTCCATTGCATATTTGGTTGCGGTTGCTCCAAAAATGTTTAGTTGATCGGCAAAAAGAGTTATGGAGCAAAGCATTAAGAATGATAGAATTGATTTTTTCATTGTTTTTCTCCTAGTTGTTTGATGACGCGCTAAAGCCATATTTTTTCATACTCTCAATGGCCTCTTTGGTTTCCATAAAATCATAAAATTTTCTTGCAAGCGGCAAGCTTGACCCCGCTTTTGTAATGCCGTATCCTTGAGTGAGCGGATCGTGAAGCCTGTCGTCTATGAGATAATAGGCATTGTGATCACTGTTTGCTATGGCCGGCGCACATGCAAGGGAGAGTGCGATGATACCTGCATCTGCCGCGCCATTTGCTATAAATCCGGCTGTCTGAGAGATATTTTCTCCCATCACGAGCTTTGATTTGATGTCATCATAGATACCGGCTTTTTGCATCGCCTGCTTTGCTTTTTCACCGTAAGGCGCATGGGTTGGGTTTGCAATGGCAATTTTTTGAGCCCATGAAGCTTGTAAATTTTCAAATCCGAGCTCCGGTTGAAAGTTTTTATGTTTGCTCCAAATGACAATCCTGCCAACCGCATAAAGCTTTGGCTTTGTAGCCACATCCCCCTTTGCATAAAGTTGCTCTACAAAATCCATATTTGCAGAGAAAAAGAGATGATAGGGGGCACCGTTTTCTATCTGGCGCATCCCTTTTCCTGATGAACCGTAAATGATTTCGATCTGATCTTTCGGATTTTGTACTAAAAACAAATTTTTAATACCATCTAGTGCAAACTTCAAATCGCTTGCCGCAAATACAGTTATCTTGTCTGCCGACAACATAGTGCATAACAGCATGCTTGTCAGTAACAATTTTTTAAACATTTGATCTCCTTGAATTAAAACAGATAATTAATTTCAAATCTCAAGTCCCTATAGGAAGGGTCATCCTTAGGTGAGCCGTCCATGGCAACCGTATCGTCTTTCCCGTCACTAAACCCCATACCTATTTTAGTAGAAAGATTTGGTGCGGATTTGTATGTCTTGATGAGATGTATCGTGAACACGTTGCTGTCTGCCTGCACTCCCGGCTTTGTGTCATCAAAATTTTGTATCGCGTAGCCGGCTTTGGCTTTTAGTCCCGAAATAAGCCCCGCTTTTCCAAAATCGTATTTGCCGTCTATTGCAGTTGTTTTGGTGTTTGCGTAGATGTTGTACTGTCCCATGAGTCTCGTGTAGCCGCTGGTTGGAAATTTTCTCCAGGGGGCGATGAGGTCTCCTTTGTCTCGAACCTGAGTGTAGCCTAACCCGATATCCCATACACCTTGCAACAGGTCGATTTTTGCACCAAACAGACCGCTGTCAAGACTATTTGGATCATCATAGCCGATGGTATTTGTGACGAGATTTGCACCGCCTATTTTGCCCGCCCCTTTGTCCATTTGATGCATGTATCGTAGTGAAGAAGTGATGTTTACGTTATTGTTAAGATGAAACGTATAGGCTCCATTGATGGTTGCTGAAGCGATCAGTTCAGGCACAGCAGTATAGTTAAACATCAGTTCGAGATCGGAGTTTACCGCATGTGCGGCTTCGAAGATAACAAGCCGGTCATCGATCCCCTCTGCCTGGAGCTTGGAGAGGGTCAGGCCTTGGTGCATGGCACTGTCATCATTGTCAGCCCAGCCGGCACCCAGCACTGTCGGATTGTCTCCGTAAGCAAGAAGATGATGGAATGTTTCATGATCTCTGAGTTTTTGACGCGTAAGATAGGCTGTTTTGACGGATAGGAAAGGAATATTTCCAGAGTGTAGCGTGATGCCTTCAAAGGTATTGGGAACCATTTTGGTGTCATTGCTTGCGGTTAAAAAGCTCTCAAATATCTGGCGGCCCGCCTTGATGGAGAGTTGTTTGTTTTTGTATTCCAGATACGACTGTGCAAAGGTGGCCAAATCAAACCTTCCTCCATGAAGCACTTCGAAGCGTGAAAAAAGATCTTTGCCTGACTTGACAAATCCGACATCTTCTGCATCCATATGCAAAGGATTGTAAGAGGTGTAAAGGCCCGCAGTGAAACCAAAACCGTCAAGATAGGCGCTTTTGTAAATCAAGCTGCTGCCAATTGCGGTTGCCCAGTTGTTTTGATTTTGATCGGTTTGTATTCCCCAATTCCATTTAAAGCTGTTCAGACGAAGTCTTCCGTAGAATATACCTTTCTCAAACATCTGTGTAAAAGTTTCTGCAGACCCAGGCAACTGGTTGTACACTTCTGTCATATTGGTTTTGAGTGTACGTTTAGGAATTTGGTCGGATGCATCGGCTATTTTTGTGTGCAGAAGGAGGATTGATACAATGAGGCAAAATCTAAAAATTGACATCATCCTCTCCTTTTTGCTCATTTTTAAAATCATATCGTTATATAACTTATAACATAACGATTTTTTAAAATATTTCAAGATCTTTTGATGATTTTTTGTACAGTATAGTTAATCTATATGGCTAATAATGCATTTGAAATATCAAACGAAGCCCAGATTTTATCTTTTAGGGCTAAAGACTGCTCTCTTAAATTTTCGGTTGGGATAGATGCGATAAGCGTCTGCTTTCCTTCAAGCAAGACTGTGACTTCGCTTTGTGCTTCATCTTCTTCAATGCATGTAATTGTCCCGTTCAGATAGTTTTTTGTCTCTTCCGGGGCAGCCGGTTTGGTTTTAAATAAAGAGATCCAAGCGGCTTTAAGCAAAACATAGAGTGCGGCCCCTTTTTGGATATCCATCTCTTTAAGGCTCTGCTTGGTGATTATAACAGCAACTTGTGTTTTGTCGTCTATCTTTATGATGAGTTTTGCCTGATTTTTGTTTGTTTTGATTTCTAAAACAGTGCCCAGAAGCTGATTTCTTGCGCTGGTTCGCAAAGTCAGTTTGGAGATAAAAGCGGAAAACTTATCGTTGTCATCAGTATAATGCTCGAGTGTTTCAAAAAAGAGATGCTGGGCATGCTCGATCTTTTTATAGAGGGTGATGTATTCTAGTCCTTTAGGGGTAAGGCGTGTGCCTCCGCCTCCTTTGCCTCCTGTGGAGCGTTCCACTAGCGGTTCTTCGGAGAGTTTGTTGATCGCATCGATGGCATCCCAGGCAGCTTTGTAGCTCATTTTCATGATTTTGGCAGCGCCGGAGATGGAGCCCGTTTGATGAATATGTTCAAGCAGTTCAATGCGCCCTCTGCCTAAAAAATTTTGTTTGGCTTTGCTGATCCAAAGTCTTCCGTCGATATGGTTATGCATGAATACCCTTGCTTTTTTGATCCGGTATGGGGAGTAAATAAATGAATATCGAAAAATACAATTGATAAAAAACAATTCAAATTTTTCATTTATCAAGTATGTATATCAATTTATGGATTGAAAAAGTATAGCAAAAAGAAGATTTTTTTACAATAGTGTAAGTGGTGACCCCACGGAGACTCGAACTCCGGTAACATGGATGAAAACCATGGATCCTAACCGCT
>KB223701.1_pt2 | contig 43658 bp, 50 predicted proteins | sample 524768 | NCBI WGS metagenome assembly AMQJ01 (sample SAMN00998488, study PRJNA167727) | sediment metagenome | isolation source: subsurface aquifer sediment | place: USA: Rifle, Colorado | collected Aug-2009
TCAAGAGAGAAAGTTTTTTGTTGAAAAAACATTGCAGTGTAATGTCGCATAAATTACAGCGCATAGACCAATTTAAAAGGAGATAAAATGAATAACGATAAAATCTTAGAGACAAACAAGAAAAAAAGAACAAAATGTATTGTGTATACTAGAGTAATGGGCTACCATAGACCCGTAGAGAGTTTCAATATCGGCAAAAAAGGCGAACACCAAGAGAGAAAATTCTTTACCGAAAAAACAGCACAATGTGATGTCGCATAAACCGCTTTACGATATAACCCCCTTTACTGCCTTGGACTATCCAGATCATTTGGCGGCCATTTTCTGGTTTGCCAAATGCCAAATGCAATGTGTCTATTGCTATAATAGAGATATTGTATTTGGTGATGGAAAAATTTCTCAAGAAGAAGCGTTGTCGTTTTTAAATAATAGACAAGGACTTCTTGAAGGAGTAGTTTTATCCGGCGGAGAAGCCACTCTCTATGGAGAGTTGGTAGAGTTTTGCAAACAAATAAAACAGTTAAATTTCAAAATAAAATTAGATACAAACGGTTTGAATCCTAAAATGGTTTCTGCTCTGGTAGAAAATGATTTGGTTGATTATATTGCATTGGATTATAAAGCGCCCAAGCAAAAATTCGAGGCGATTACCAAAAATAAGCATTTCGATAGTTTTTCTGCAACTTTGGATTATCTTATAAGCAAGTCATTTCCCTTTGAAGTCAGAACAACGGTTCATAGCGATTTGCTTCAGCCGGAAGATATCAATCAGATTACCGATGATTTATGCAAACGAGGTTATGAAAATAGCTATTATCTCCAAAAATTTGTTTATACTCCGGGCACAATCGGAGAAGTAGAAGAGCAAAAAAATGCATTTGATACATCAAAGCTCTCTGCTGATTTGAAAGTTATTTGGAGATAGTAGATTTCTTCTTTATCATCCATTTTTTGAAAGGCTGCAGCGAACTGATATAGTCAGCCACATTTTTGAACTCTTGATCTGTTAATGGCAATGTCGGCATAGCATTGGCGCTATATCCAAATTCTTCATAATAAGAAGACGGATCTTTGCTGTATTTTTCTATCTCTTCTTTGTGCCTAGTGTATGAAACCATATTAAAATCCGGCCCTAGTGCCGACCCGCCGTTTACAGTATGGCATATTGCACAGTTTTCAGTATATACTTTTTTCCCAGCTTCAACATCGGCAAATAAAAAACTGTTGATCACGAACAGCCAGAATATTTTTAAGTGATTCACGTCTATATCCTTTTTTTGAAACATATTAAAGATTATATACCAAATAGGATAAAATTAATCTTAATTAAAATGATAATGATTATTGATTTGTTGTCTCACTGTAATAATGCCGGAGAATTTTCTTTCAAGCTTACAAAACCGTCCTCTATTGTCTTGACTTTTCCATGCAAAAAGAGGATGACCGCTGCATTGAGTCGGGCGAGTTTCCATAGCTCTTCACTCGGATTGGTTGTTAGCTCAACAGAAGTTTCAAGCGTGATGGGGCGTGTAGATTTTTTATACTCAATGCCGAAATCTTTAGGGTCAACTTTTATTTCTTTAACAACACCGTTTTTAACAATAAAAATAGAACATTTTGAAAAGATTTCCGGTGTGCCTTCGTTGCCCTTGATGATAACAAGCGTTTTGTATCTGTTTTTAAAAAGCTGAATGTATTTATCGATAAAAGGTTTATGGAACGCACCGATGATGGCCACATCGCTTTGTGAAATATTCAACAATTTTTCCAAAGTATTGAACGGGGTTCGTATTCCCAATGTCATTCGAATTTTGGTCAGGCTATGAAGTTCTTTGAAGTATTTCGACCGGTCAAAATAATGAATATTGTCAGCAAGAGGCACATGCGCGCATATTTCTTTAAGTGTTATGCCTCCTTTTGCCGGTTGCAAATCATCCCCATGCAAGGAGAGCTGAATCCCAAAAGGCTCAAGATAGCGGGCAGTCAACGGAAAAAGATAAGGATTGTCGGCTTTTCCGTCATATGGATATCCGAATTCAATAGAATCAGGTACAGCATAAGGAATGACGAATTCGTCAAAAACCTCTATGCTTCCTTCAAGCTCCTCAAGACTTTCCCCTTTGACGCGCCATCCTAAAAGAAAAGCGCTTATTTGTTCGGGCGCCGCACTTTGCGTTAAAATCTTTCTTAGTGCGTCTTTTATTTCTTCCTTAGTTAAATTTCTATTGAGTTTTTCACCGGTTCCTACCGCTTTGATATAAGATAAAAAGTTCATTTTGACCCGCTTGATTTTTTAAAATTTTATCAAAAAGCCTCCCACTCTTTGTTGATTTGTATCAATAGCTACAAATGCCGTAACTAAGGGAGAGGTTTTTACGATTTTGTAAGAAAAGCGGTACATTTTGCAGAAGAAAAACAAAATGATTTAAAGATTTTCTTGGGCTTGTTTTAAATCAAGTTTTAAGGATAGAAAAATTGTTATAATCTGCCAAGATAAAAAAGAAGGGATCGCAATGGCATTAAAGTTTTTGGTGGTGTTTTTATCGGTATTGTGTGCGGGCAGTACACTTTATGCAGAAGAAGGGAAGAGAGTTTTTGAGACATATTGCTGGGGATGCCACCATCAAACGGCAGTAGCCTTCGGCCCTTCTTTTGCGCAAATAGCCTCCAAAAGAAGTGCTGAAGAGATTCGCGGAATGATCGTTGATCCTGCATCAGTCTCCAAAGCTTTCGGATATAAACGCAATGCGATGCCTGCATTTAAACTCACAGAAGAAGAGCTTCAAGCAATTACCGACTATATTCTTTCTTATAAACCAAAGGAAGAAAAATAATGTTTAGGCTTTCGAATCTTTTAAAAAGCGTTGTGGAGGGGAAGCCTTCGCGGGCGCTGGATGGAAGCATCGCGATATGGAATTTTACTAATCGCTGCAATTTAAGCTGCTTGCACTGCTATTCAAAAGCAGGTCTTGATGCAATAGATACGCTTACGACCTTGGATATTATGGATACTTTGCCGAAACTCAAAGCCAACGGCATAAAGTTTTTGATTTTTTCCGGAGGGGAACCTCTGACGAGAAGGGATTTGTTTGAAATTGCTGAACGCTGCAAAGAATTAGGAATTGTTACCTACCTTTCTACCAACGGACTTTATGTTAAACAGAGCAATGCCCAAAAGATACTTGATGCGTTTAATTATATAGGTATCAGTATCGACGGAAGTCCCGAAGTGCATGACAAATTCCGGGGGCTTAAGGGTTCTTTTGCAGAGTCGATGAAGGCCGTCGATCTGCTGAACAGTTTTGGCAAAACAAAAGTAGGCATCCGTTTTACGGTCACTAAAGATACCTATGATGATTTGGCATTTATCTTTGACCTTGCAGAGCAGCACAATATACCCAAAGTGTATATTTCTCATCTTGTCTATAGCGGAAGGGGATTGGATAACCTTGCAATGGACCTAAGCAAAGAACAGCGTATTGCAGCGGTGAATTACATTCTTGATAAGGCTTTTGAATATTATGAAACCAATAGAGATATCGAGATCGTAACCGGCAATATGGAAATGGATGCTATTTTGTTTTATGACAGATTTGTTGAGAAGTATCCGGACTATGCAGACGAAATGAAGTGCAGGCTTTTGGCATGGGGCGGAAACAGTGCGGGACAAAAGCTATTGAATATAGACAGCGAAGGATTTGTGAAGCCCGATCCTTTTTTCCCGGTTAAGATCGGCAATATTTTGCAGCAGGATTTTTCAGACATTTGGACCAACCATCCTGTACCGTTGTTGCAAAAACTAAGAGAGCATCCCAGAAAGCTTTCGGGCAAATGTGCATCTTGCTGCTATTTGGATATTTGCAACGGCGGCTCACGAAGCAGAGCGTATGCAATCTATGGAGATATGTGGGCAGAAGATCCTTCTTGTTATTTAAGTGAAGAAAAAATCAAAGGAAATTAAATGAAATTATTAGTATCGGCATTTTTATTGACGGGCGCCTTGTTTGCTGCAACGCCAAGCGCATCAGAAAAACTGTTTGTGGTAGAAAGAGAATCACAATCGGTAGCAATCATTCATCAGGGGCTGGTTAAGTCTAGAATGGAAAATATGCACAATATGAATCACGGAATAATCAAATTCGATGAGAAAGACGGGTATCTTATCAGCCGAGACGGTTATGTGGTTCGATTTGATCCGGTTCATGAGAAAATATTAAATGAGTATAAAACCAGCAAAAGCGCAATCGGTTTTGTAATCGGGAAAAATTATGTGGCCGTAGCCAATTATGATGATAAATCGGTTGATATTTTGACAAGGGATCTAAAGCCTATAGAGAAGATTAAAACGGATTCAAAAAATGTGGGAATCAAAATTTATAAAGATATGTTGATTTTTGCTCAAATGGATAGCGACAAAGTGACGGTTCTTAAAGACGAAAACGCAGGAAAAGGGTTGCCGAAATTTAAAATTTTTAAAGAGTTCCAGGTTGGCGAGATGCCTTTTGATGCAATGATCCAAGATAATGTCTATATTGTAGGATTTTTTTTAACGAAGGCATTTGGGGCTATTGATCTAGACAAGATGGAATATTCTCAAATTAAAATTACTGCAGAGGGCAACAAGCCCGTACTTAAAGTGCCTCATTTTGGGTTTTGGAGTTTAAGTAAAGACAAGACATTCATCCCTGCAGTAGGCGATAATGCGGTGTTGGTTTATGATAAACAATTCAATTTTATTAAAAATATTGCCGTGCAGGGATTGCCGGTATTTACTGCATTGAGCCCGGATAAAAAATATCTCGCTGTGACGTTTTCGGGCAAAGATTTTCCTGCGGTTCAGATTATTGATACGCAAACATATGAAATCATTAAAACTTTTACATTTCCTGGAAAAGTACTGCACGTAAGATGGTCTGATGCGGATGAACTTTTATATGTTTCGGTTAATGATGCCAACCAAATTAGTGTCATCAATACAAAAGAGTGGTTTTTGGAGAGAGAAATATTTCAACTTAAACATCCTTCAGGCATTTTTATCTATCAACACAAGGAGTAAAAGATGGGGAAAGTCTATTTGACCGGCGCAGGTCCAGGAGATATTGAGCTTTTGACTATTAAAGCGCTCCGTGTTGTAAAAGAAGCGGATGTGATTATTTATGACCGACTTGCCAATCCGGATATTTTAAATGAAGCTAAAAGCGGATGCGAATTTGTTTATGTGGGCAAAGAGGATTCTCACCATACGCTTCCGCAAGAAGAGATTAACGAAGTGATATATCAAAATGCGCTGAAATATGAAAAAGTCGTTCGGCTCAAAGGGGGAGACCCTTTTGTTTTTGGTCGCGGAGGGGAAGAGGGGATTTACCTCAAAGAGCGAGGGATAAAATTTGAGTTTATTCCCGGGATTACTTCCGCAATCGCCGTACCGCAGTATGCCGGAATTCCGGTCACACATCGGGGAGTTACCGTATCTTTCAGGGTTGTTACAGGACACGAATCGACACATAAAGATCATTCACAAATTCCGTGGGAGAACTATAAAACAGACGATACAATTGTTTTTTTGATGGGTCTTCATCGTCTGAGACAAATCGCGCAAAAACTTATAGCGATCGGAAAACCAAAGGAGTATCCGGTTGCGGTTATCAGCCGAGGGACAACCAAAGATGCTAAAACAGTCATAGGAACACTTGAAACAATTTGGGAACTTGCCAAAGATTTGCCCACACCCGCGTTGATTATAGTTGGCGAGGTGGTAAAGTTGAGGGAACAGCTTAATTGGTTTGAAGAAAACCAATAAAAGAAGATTCCCCCGTTGCATTTTGCTACATCTTTTTTGAAAATAAATTTCAAAGCCCAAAGAAAGTTTTAAAAGTTTATTTTTTAAACTTTCTTTGCTATAATCAGTTACCATTTGATTCAATTTAATAATAAAGAATCTGTTTTATAAATTGAAAGGTATCTGTTGTACAATTTAACTGATATTCAGCTCTTTTCTAAACTTTCGCCAAACTATCTTGCAGAGATTAGCCAAAATGCCATTCTAAAGAACTATACAAAAGAAAGTATTGTTTTTTATGAGGGAGACAGAGGGGAGTATCTCTATATCCTCCTTGAAGGTACCGTAAAACTTTACAAAACAGCCCCCAAAGGGACCCAAATTCAAATTAATCGTTTTGATGCTCCGGTAATAGTAGGGGAATATGCTTGTTTTGAAAGTCAGCCTTTTCCGGTAAGTTGTGAATTCATAACAGACGGAAAAATGGCATTAGTGCATTTTGATTATATTCTTAAAAATCTTGAAAATAAGCAATTTTCTTTGGAATTGATCAAATCTCTTACTTCAAAAATCATGGTTCTTTCGGCATTGATACATAAGGAGACGATTCTTTCCTCTGAAGCTAAAGTGGCAAAGATGCTTATAGAAAATGTTGAGATCTTTACCAAACTTAAATATAATGAGATCGCTTCTATTTTAAATCTTACTCCAGAAACACTTTCTCGTATTTTCAAGAAATTAAAAAAAGAACAGATTATCAAGATAAAGACCGGAGAGCATATTAAAATTCTTAATTATGATGCGCTCGAAGAGATTATTGAAAGCAATAAAGTCAAAAATTGTACAGATTGTTTGGCGCACTTTAAGGCAGAGATGGGGATAAAATAGTTTTATCTCCCCGCTATCCTTTGTTCCCATACCTGAAACGCATCGTCAAAATAGACGATACGCTGCTTCTTGAATTCTACAGTCGAATAGAGCTTTCCGTACTCTTTTAAGCCCGTTTCTTTGGCTATCTCTTCAATGATTATGTCACACTCTTCTTTTGTTTTGGCATGCACCATCGCAAAAAGATTGTAAGGCCATCCGGAATAGCTCGGACGCAAATAGCAATGGCTTACCGCAGAGAAGCTTGCTATCTCTTTTCCTATAGTTTCTGCTTGGTTTTCCGGTACTGCCCAGACGCTCATGGCATTGGCATTAAAACCGGCTTTTCTGTGGTTGAGGATCGTTGCAAAACGACGCATAACACCGCTTTCAATCAGCTCTTTGGCAATGTCGAAGAACTCCTCATAGGAGATGCCCAGCTGTTTTACAATGTCCTTAAAGGGCTCCTTGGTGGCTTGGATATCGTTTTGCAGTGCTTTGATAACAGCCATATGCAGAGAAGTAAGCTCTAAATTTTTATGGGCGGCTTTTTCTACCTTTTCTTTTTTGCTTCTTGTGCCCGTAGTATCCATTTTTACGGATATTTTAAACATCTTAAGTGTTGGAAGGACGATAAAATCATTTACTCCGGCTTGCTCTGCTAATAGCTGTACGGTTTTTTCCAACCCAAATTTGCTATCAGGAGCTACTGCCAAAGTAAACCACATGTTGTAGTCGTGATCACGAAGATAATTATGGCTTACTCCGGGATGTGCATTGATGAGCCCTGAGACTTTATCTATAGTGTCCTTAGGCACCTTAAATGCAACCAAAGAAGAAGCGTATCCTAACCTTTTTGTATCAAAAATAGCAGAAGTTTGCCGGATGATTTTTTGCTCTTTGAGATTTTGTACAAGACCAATCACCTCCTCTTCCGTGGCATTGAACCCTTCAGCCAAAACCTTAAAAGGTCTTTGGGCGAGAGGAAAAGCATTTTGCATTTGATAAAGCAACTCATTTTGCATTCTAGATACCTCGATTATTTATTGAATTATATTATATTAAATTATGGGCTGCTTTTGCTTGATGCACATCAAATTTATTATGGTAAACTTTTGCTACTTTCATAGAGAATGACAAAAGGAATATAATGTCTTTTTTTCCAATGTATATGGACATGCAGCATTTAAAAATATTGGTAGTAGGCGGAGGAAAGGTTGCAAGCGAGAAACTAGAGAAACTTGTTGACTTTACCGAACAGATTACAGTGATCGCCATCAAGACAGATGCCCAGGCGGAATGTCTTATTGAAGAGCATGGTTTGACACTGTATCAAAGAATGTATAAAGAGGGCGACATAAAAGGGTTTGATATGGTGATTGTGGCAACAGATACCATAGATCTTCATCGGGCGATTTATGAAGAGTCAAGAGAGAGCAGAATACTGGTCAACAGTGCAGACAATATAGCCTACTGTGACTTTGTTTTTCCATCTTATATCAAACAGGGAGATTTGACTATTTCTTTTTCAACAGGGGGAGCCTCCCCCGCGTTTGCTAAGCAGATACGTAATTATTTTTTGGATAAAATTCCAAACACAGTAGATGAATTTTTGCAAAAGATGAAATTTTTACGTGCTCAAATGCCCAAGGGCAAAGAACGGATGCAGAAATTTGATGCGATGGCAAAAGAATTTATAGAAAAAAACTTTAAGTCTTGACGCGAGTCAACAAGATTAGAAAAAAAGCTGACTATAATGCAATAAATTAAACTATAGGAGATAATAATGAAAACAATTAATAAACCAGACAATGCAGAAGAGTTTATGCCGCAGGGGGCTACGGTTCCTTTTTTTAAATATCAAATGGGAGAAGATCAAATTATCGAATTTGATACTTCAAGATGCGGACCCCCAGAGCCCATGGTGAACGCTATGATAGGTCTTAAAATGGTGGATGAACACACGAAGCTGTTGATGATCAACCACAAAAGACCAATGGGTTTGCTCGAAAAAGTTCAACAAAATTTTAATCTTGAAGAGGCAGACACAGAAGAAGGAAATGTGCAGCTTCTCTTTTCTCATAAAGCAGGAGAGAGCGAAAAAGCAAATCTTAACGATAGCGCTTGCCACGGTTGACAGTATAAATGTTTAGTATATCCAAAGAGTATGCCCCGCCGTTTGAAATGATTGCTCCTTTTTTTAAAATGGGAGCGCTTTTTTACTTAATAGGGGTGATATTTTTACTTTTTATAGATCCAGGCAGCTCTTATTCGGACATGACTATTGTAGGGTGGACCCACTGGTTTTTATTAGGTTTTATCATGATGATCATTTTTGGAGCAATGGCGCAATTGGTGCCGGTGGTCGTAGAGGTGGGGCATTTTTCTGTGGATCTTTATCTTGTGATTTGGCCGCTTTTGATGGCGGGAGCAATCATTATGAGTATAGGGTTTATTTTCATACCCGCCGCGTTGCCGTATGGTGGGCTATTGGTGCTTACAGCCATGATCATTTTTCTTTACGATACAAGCATGACACTTAGAAGAGTGGAGCACATTTCGTTAACGGTTAAAACAGTAGCGGCTGCAAATCTTTTTTTGCTCTTAGGTATTGTGACAGGTTTTATTATGTCTTTAGCCATAGGGGAAGGCTTAGATGTTAATATAAACAAATGGCTCGGCGTTCATGTTGTGTTAGTGTTGGGCGGATATGTAACATTGACTATCATGGGGCTATCGCTTATACTGTTGCCCATGTTCGGGCTTTCGCATGGGTTTGATGAAACTCCCATCAATCGTGCATTCAAGCTGATGATTGTCGGGGTGTTGGGCTACTTTTTTTCATCGCTCTTTGGGATCAGCTGGGGAAACATTTTATTTCTTCTTGTGATGTTTGCCTCGGTGAGTTTTTATCTCCAACAGATCGTCATTATTTACAAAACAAGAGCACGAAAAGAAAATGATATCTGGGCTAAATCCATGTTCTTTGGATACGGTTCTCTTTCTTTTGCTTTGATTTTGGGAATTTTATGGCTTTTTATAGATGCCCGGCAGTTATTGCTTGGTTCGGCATGGTTTTTGATAATGGGCTTTTTTGCTTTTTTGATCAATGGCCATCTTTACAAAATTATTCCTTTTTTGGTATGGTTTAAGCGTTATAGTCCTTTAGTCGGAAAAGAAAGGGTTCCTATGCTGCATGAAATGTATCCCAAAAAAGAAGCCGAATATGAGTTCGTTTTTTCTGCATTTGGAGTCGCGATCGCTGGCATAGGAATTTTATTTGGAAGTACCATACTTTTCAAAGCTGGTGTATCTTTTTTAATTGTAGGTGCCGGATTTATGTTTTATAGTGTGGTGTGGATGATAAATTATGGAAAAAATAAGGAGTAAACAATGTGCAATATAACAAAAGAGCAAGTCTATGAAGCAATCAGTACGGTCATAGACCCTGAAGTGGGTTTTAATCTTGTTGAGATGGGGCTTATCTATGATGCGCTCATTGAAGAATCTTGTAATGTAAAGGTGGTAATGACTCTCTCAACACGAGGTTGCCCTTTGCATCAAATGATTACACAATGGGTGCGTGAAGCAGTGGAGCGTCTTGAAGGGGTAGGTGTCGTTGAAGTGGATGTAGTCTGGGAGCCTGCTTGGAATATTTCAATGGCTGATGATAATGTTAAGGTTGCATTGGGCGGCGGCACTGCGATGTGGTAACACTTTGATACTATTTGTCTGGATACGTAAAAATTTTTAAAGAAAAAGAGAGAAACATGCAGCAGCAATATACCAGTCTCAAAGAGGATTATAAATTTTCGCAAGAAGATAATGAATTGCTGCTGAAGCTTAAGCCTAGGATGGAAGAGTTATCTGAAGAGTTTATCGATGAGTTTTATGATTATATTTGGGGATTTGGAGCAACAGCCTCTTTTTTAAAAAATAAACAAATTATTGCCTATCATCGCGAAAAAATAAAAGAATGGTTTGTAAATCTTTTTTGCGGACAGTATGACATGACCTATTTTATGTATTTATACAAGATAGGGGAAGTGCACGTAAGGATCGGATTGCCGACACATTATGTAAATGCTGCGTTTACTTTCGTCCGAACATTTGTCTTGAAAAATATTGAAAAGAACGCTTCAGAAAAAGAACGTTATGCTAAAGAAATTATAGCTGTTGAAAAAATTATCGATATGAATCTGGATGTGCTTACCAGTTCTTACAGAGAAGAAGAGTTGAGCAAGTTTTTGTCAATGTCAAAATTTGAAAAAACCATTTTATCCGGATTAAAAAAATTTACATCCTATATCAATTTTCTTCTTGCGGGTGCATTGGCTTTGGTTGCTTTTTTTGCTATAGGCCTGTTTTCATATGATATTTATCTTCTTTTTTTTACTGATATAGGCATGGAAAAAGGTATTCTTACGGTATTGGGAAGCTTGCTTGTTTTGTGGGCAGCGATAGAGCTGATTCATGAAGAGATCAAACATTTGCAAGGACAGGGATTTGCGATAGGCGCCTTTATCATGCTCGCGATGGCCGCACTTATTCGAAAAGTTCTAATCTACTCCCTGTCTACTGAAAAAAGCACAGAACTTTTAATTATAGGGGCCGTCATAGTGGGCCTGGCAGTCGCCTACTGGCTTGTAGGGATAAAGACAAAAAACTCTTCGGATCTCTAAATAAGACAAATTTTATCCTTAATTATTTCTTAGAAAAATCATCGTTTAGAGCTAAAATCTTGATTTGAATCAAGATTTTAGCTCTAAACAAAGTGCTATTATTATCAAGTAAATTTATGTTGTTTTTAAGTTCGATTGAACTATCATAGAATGTAAATTATAAATATCAAAGGAGGCTATATGTCAGTAAGTAGACGAGATTTTTTGAAAAATTCAGCAGCAGTGGCAGCAGCTGGGGCTGTAGGGATTACTATCCCTGCGGCAGCACAGGAAGCGGCAGCACAAGCAGAGTCGGATTGGAGATGGGACAAGGCGGCTTGCCGTTTCTGTGGAACGGGGTGTGGAATCATGCTTGCTACAAAAGGCGGAAAGATTGTCGCTGTCAAAGGCGACCCGGCAGCGCCTGTAAACAGGGGTCTTAACTGTATTAAGGGATACTTCAATGCGAAGATCATGTATGGTGCAGATAGGCTTAAAACACCGCTTTTGAGAATGAACGACAAGGGTGAATTTGACAAAAAAGGTAAATTCCAACCTGTAAGCTGGAAGCGTGCGATAGATGAGATGGAAACTCATATCAAAAAAGCACTTAAAGCAAGCGGGCCGGAAGGTGTTGCAATGTTTTCATCCGGACAACACACAATTATGGAAGGGTATGCGGCTCAAAAGTTATGGAAAGCCGGATTCCGTTCAAATGCTCTTGATCCCAATGCGCGTCACTGTATGGCTTCTGCGGTTGTCGGATTCTATCAAACGTTTGGTATCGATGAGCCATCAGGATGCTATGATGATATCGAATTGACAGATACCATTGTCTCTTGGGGCTCAAATATGGCAGAGATGCACCCTATTCTTTGGTCTCGTGTTTCTGATAGAAAGCTTTCTAGTCCAGACAGAGTAAGAGTAGTCAATATGTCTACCTATACCCACAGAACTTCAGACCTTGCAGATATAGAGATTATTTTCTCTCCAAATACAGATGTGGCGATTTGGAACTATATTGCACGTGAAATCGTCATGAGAGACGAAGCAGAAAAAATCATTGATTGGGATTTTGTAAACAAACATATGGTTTTTGCCGTGGGGCCGGTTAATATCGGTTATGGATTGAGACGCTCAGACGACAAATCTATCAAAGAGAATAAATATAGCGCTCTTGAGATGGAAACAGTTTCTAAAGAAATGGAAAAGACTATTTCAGCAAAAGAAGCACCTGCGCTTGAGCCATACGGATACAAAGAAGGTGATGTAATGAAAAACATCCCCGGTACACTTGCGCACTGGGAAATTTCTTTTGAAGAGTACAAAAAATCACTTGAACCCTATACGCTTGAGTATACAGCAAAGATTGCAAAGGGTGATCCAAACGAAGATATTGAGCAGTTCAAGAAAAAACTTCAAGCGTTGGCAAACCTTTATATTGAAAAAGACAGAAAAGTGGTTTCTTTCTGGACAATGGGTATGAACCAGCACACTAGGGGAACTTGGGTAAATACGCAGTCATATAACGTACACTTTATGCTTAACAAACAAGCAAAACCTGGTTCAGGGGCATTCTCGCTTACCGGTCAGCCCTCAGCTTGCGGTACGGCAAGAGAAGTAGGAACATTTACTCACAGATTGCCGGCGGATATGATGGTTGAAAACCCAAAACATAGAGAGATTACTGAAAAAGGCTGGAATGTGCCGCTTGGTACTATCAACCCCGTAGGTGATCAGCATATTATGAAAATTCATAGAGATATTGAAGACGGTGTTGTAAAATTTGCGTGGGTGAGCGTATGTAATGCGTATCAAGATTCTGCAAGCGCGCACCACTGGATCAATGCAGCCAGAGAAATGGATAACTTTATCGTTACGTCGGACGGATATCCGGGAATTTCTGCAAAAGTTTCCGACCTTGTGCTTCCTTCAGCAATGATCTATGAAAAATGGGGCGGTTACGGTAACGCAGAGAGACGTACGCAGCTTTGGAGACAACAGGTGGTTCCGGTAGGTGATGCGATGAGTGATACTTGGCAAATGGTTGAGCTCTCTAAGAGATTTAAAGTCAAAGATGTTTGGGGTGAGTATACTCTCAGAAGCGGGACAAAGCTTCCAAATGTGATCGAAGAAGCTAAAAAGATGGGCTTTACTGAAGAGTCAACAATGTTTGATATTCTTTTTGCAAACGAAAGAGCAAAATCTTATAAAGCGGACCCAAATAAATTCCCGCAACAAGGATATGACAACACGGAAGTGTTTGGTGACAACAGAAACGTAAAGGGATCTGACGGAGAAGTATTTAAAGGGTATGGCTTTATGCTTCAAGAATATCTTTTTGAAGAGTATGCAAGCTTTGGTAGAGGGCATGGCCATGACTTGGCTCCGTTTGAAGTATATCACCAAGTTAGAGGACTTAAATGGCCGGTTGTTGACGGAAAAGAGACGCAGTGGAGATTTAACGTTAAATATGATCCTTATGCGGCTAAAGCAGCTAAAGAAACAGGAGCAGACGATTTTGCATTCTATGGCACATTGGCAAAAGCATTGCCGCAGGGTGACTTGAGAGGCATTAAAGACCAGACTGCAAAACCATTACCAAATAAAGCAAAAATATTTGCAAGACCTTACATGGATCCACCGGAAATGCCGGATGAAAACTATGATATGTGGTTGTGTACCGGACGTGTGCTTGAGCACTGGCATTCAGGTACGATGACCATGAGGGTTCCTGAACTTTTCCGTGCGGTTCCTGAAGCGCTTTGCTACATGCATCCCAATGATGCTAAAAACAAAGGATTTAAACAGGGCGAATTGATCTGGGTGGATTCAAGAAGAGGAAAAGTAAAAGCAAGGGTGGAGACTAGAGGACGTAACAGACCGCCTCAAGGTTTGGTATTTGTGCCTTGGTTTGATGAGAAAGTATTTATCAACAAAGTTTGTCTTGATGCAACTTGTCCAATGTCTAAACAGACAGACTATAAAAAATGTGCGGTAAAACTGTATAAAGTTTAATAGGAACAATTATGAAGGATACTACTAAAAAATCTCAAATTAGTGAAAGACGAAAGTTTTTCACTAACATTGCACACAATGCAGGATTGGGCGTAATGGGTGGATTATTGTGGGCTGGCTATGCTGATAAAGCAAAGGGTTCGACTTTGACACTTAGGCCTCCTGGTGCACTGAAAGAAGAGGATTTTTTAAGTGCATGTATTAAATGCGGGCTTTGTGCTGAAGCATGCGTAAATCGGCCATCCAACATAAACAAGCAGACGGGTAAACCAAGACCAGGAACGCTTAAGATGGCAAAAGCAAAAGATGATGTTACTATCGGTACGCCTTTCTTTATTGCAGCTGACATCCCTTGTTATATGTGCGAAGATATTCCTTGCGTGCCTGTGTGTCCCACCGGAGCTTTGGATATTGCGTCGTTGACAAATAAAGACAGTGAACTTGATTTTAGATTGATGGATATGGGTATTGCGGTGGTTGATCCAAACTCTTGTATCGCTTTTTGGGGAATACAGTGCGATGCCTGTTATCGCGCTTGCCCTTTAATGGATGAGGCGATCAAACTTGAATATGACAGAAACGAGAGAACAGGCAAACACGCGTTCTTGAAACCTGTTATAGTAATGGATGTCTGTACAGGATGCGGGTTGTGCGAAAAAGCTTGTGTTACAGAGAAGCCGGCCATCTTCATTCAGCCTAGAGAAATTGCGCTTGGAAAGCCGGGGGATCATTATGTTAAAGGATGGGACAGCAAAGATGAGCAAAGAGCTGTCAGCCAGGAAGTTAAAGATGTTACAACAAAAACAGAGAGAAGCGAACAAGGTGCGGCTGACTATCTGAATGAAGGAGTAGATTTTGAGTAATGTTAAATATCTCATCCTAAGAAGGATCAGTCAGATTACACTTTTGGTTCTTTATTTTGGTGCCAATGCATATGGGTGGAAGATGCTTGCCGGTACCATGTCAAGTTCTTCTGTGTTAGGGAAAATACCATTGAGCGATCCGTTTGCAGTACTGCAAATGTTTGCGGCAGGTGCAGTGCTTACGTTTGACATAATTTTGGGCGCAATGATCATTGTGTTGTTTTATGGGATTATCGGAGGACGTGCTTTTTGTTCTTGGGTATGTCCTGTCAATATGGTCACGGATGCTGCAAATTGGCTGAGAAGAAAACTCTACATGGATAAAATAGAACGAAAAGTATGGATGAGCCGTAATATCAGATATTATATGATCATTCTTGCCTTAATTGTCTCTTTTGTGAGCGGATTGGCTGCGTTTGAGATTATCTCTCCCATCACGATTTTAAATCGCGGGGTGATATTTGGTTTTGGTGCCGGAGCGGGATTGCTTGTGGCTATCTTTCTGTTTGATCTTTTTGTGCTTAAAAACGGATGGTGCGGGCATATCTGTCCTTTAGGAGGAGTGCATTCTATTATTGGTAAGTACAGTCTGCTAAGAGTAAAACACAACAGCGACAACTGCACGCTTTGTATGAAGTGTAAAGAGGTGTGTCCTGAAGTGCAAGTGCTTGATATGATAGGTAAGCGCAGTGAGTTTGTTGTAAAACAAGAGTGTACCAACTGCGGAAGATGCGTTGATGTGTGCAATGATGATGCGCTTAGCTTTAATATACGAAATTATTTAAAACAGTAATCTGGAGGAAGAAAATGAACAAAATGATAAAACTAGCAACATTGGGCGTGTTGGTTGCTGCTCCTACTCTTTATGGAGCAAGTGTAGCCGCATGTGTGGGGTGTCATGGACAGCAGTTTGAAAAAGCTGCAATGGGTAAGTCAAAGATCGTTAAGGATATGGCAAAAGAAGAGATCATCGCATCGCTAAAAGGCTATAAAGACGGTTCTTATGGCGGCGCAATGAAAGGGTTGATGACAGGACAGGTTGCCTCATTGGATGATGCAAAAATTGAAGCAATTGCCGCATTGATTAAGGGGGGTGCCGCCGTAGCTTCCGATAAAGCTACAGAACATGCGGCTGCATCTGCAGTGGCTGAAGCGAAAGTAATTGATATCAATGAAAAAGCATGTGATCCTGAAAGAATAAAAGCCGAAGACCTTGCAGCTAAAAAGAATTTATCTGCAGATGAGATAGGGCTTAGAAAAACGGCTCTATTTGAAGAGGGAGATGAGACAACAGGCGTAAAAACAGACTATGAAAGACCGGCTCCCGGACAATCGACAAGGTTTGAAAGAGCGTATATGAATGCTCCGCCGATGGTTCCCCACAGCATTGAAGGAATGGAACCTATTACAAAAGAAAATAATCAATGTTTGGGTTGTCATATGCCAGAAGTTGCTACAGGCATAGGCGCGACACCACTCCCGGTGACACACTTTACAAACTACCGGCCAGAGACGGTTATGAAAGGGAATGAAGTGCTTATGGAAGGCAAGGTCGTAGGAACAGAGCTTAAAACCGTTGGCGATATTAAATTGGCCAAAACAAGACAGACAGACGAGATATATCAAGGAAGATTTAACTGTACACAATGTCATGCTCCGCAAGCCAATGTTGATACTGCTGTTGCCAATACGTTTACGCCTGACTTTAAAGACGGCAAAGGTGAAACTGCTTCCAGTTTGATGGATGTAATGAATGAGGGTGTTAGATAGTGGCATCACGTCGTGATTTTTTAACAGCATTTAGAAAACCACTCAAGAATATCAGTGAGGAGTCTGCCCTAGTGGTAAGGCCTCCTTATTGCTATAGCGAATCTCTTTTTCAGAGTGAGTGCCCGGCTTGTGAAAGTAAAGCCTGTGTTGCTTCCTGTGATGAAAAGATTATTTTGATACGGGCGGATGGAACACCTATGCTCAATTTTACGAAGAGCGGATGTACATTTTGTGAAGAGTGTGCGAAAGCCTGCCAAATGAATGAAATGGATGTTTTAAGTTTGGACTATGAACATACCAAAGAGAAAGTGAATGCAATCTTTCGCATCTCAACCGAAGCGTGTGTGGCGCACCATGGGGTGGTTTGCTTTTCCTGTAAAGAGCCATGCATAGATAATGCGATATTGTTTAATGGAATGTTTAATCCTGTAATTGATATGGATAAGTGTACAGGATGCGGCTTTTGTCTAGGAAGATGTCCGACAAAAGCGATCAATTATTTTGCAACACAGATTGTGCGAAATCCGAAGGATGAAGAATAAAATGAATTTGCAATTTTTTAGATACCCAAAAAAGGAGGCTTAAATGCTCAAAACAATATTGGCGGGGTTGTTTGTCTGTCTGTCTATAGCGCATGGCGTGGAAACATACGCACCTGTGCAGCAGATAAAGCTTAACGGAACCGCAAAAGATATAGTACTTCATGAAGATAGGCTTTTTATTGGTACGGAACAGGGTTTTTTGCAAGTGTATGACTATACGGCTCAAAAATTTACATACGCTATCGAGCTTCCAAAAATCAAAGATTTTGTAGGTGATATGGTTCCTCCCAGAGTGTTCAGTGTGGATTTTAGTGATGGGAGATATGTTCTTTTGAGCGACAGCGGCCAAGGAGGATTTACCAACATGTGGATTCACGAAAACAACACAACAACACAACTTATCAGCCCAAAAGATAAAAAAGCATTAGTGAAAGCACGTTTTATTGATAAAGAGCATCTAATGCTTGCATATTTGAGCAATGAGGTGGCTCTTTTTAATATAGAAACAAAAAAAGAACTGTACCGTGTTCAGTTGAGTGAGTCTAAATTTTCTGATTTTGCCCTTAATGAAGATAGAACCATTGTTGTTTTTAGTTGTGAGAGCGGTGTATTAAATGTGATTGATGTTTCCGCCGGAAAAGTTTTAAAAGAATTAAAGGGCGTAAACCTTGACAATGTTTACAAGGTAGACTTCAAAAATGGTATTGTTTCGGGAGCAGGGCAAGACAGAAGAGGCTCACTTTATGATGCTGAAAGCGGAAGGGGCGATTATATTGAAGGAAATTTTCTTATTTATGCTACAGGCTTAAGTCCAAGTGCGTCAAAAGTGGCATTCGCTATGGATGAGCATAATGATATTTCTGTATATGATGTTGCCACAAAATCTAAAATAGCACTACTTCAAGGACAAAAAAGTACACTAAATACCATTATTTTCAAAGATGAAAAAATACTATTTTCCACCAGCGAAGACAATACGGTCATGATGTGGGAGTTAAAATAAATCGTTTGGTTTAATGTCAATGTGTTGTTGACGCCAGTAATTTACTAAAATTTAAGGAGATGCAATGGATACCTCATTTGATATGTTTATAGAAACAGAAGTACCGGAAAATGAATTAATCATTTCAAGAACAAGTTTGAGTGGTGTTATTACTTATGCTAATGAAACATTTGCTAAAATAAGCGGCTATGAAGTAGAGGAGCTGATCGGCAAACCTCATAATATAGTAAGGCATCCTGATATGCCCAAGTCTGTTTTTAAAGAGGTATGGGATACTCTTGCGCTTGGAAAAAATTGGCAAGGTTTTGTTAAAAACAGACGCAGTGACAATGGGTATTATTGGGTGCATGCGGATATCTCAGGTGTTTACAAAGACGGGAAGCTCGTTGAATATAAATCGCTTCGTTCTCCTGTTGACCGAGAAACCAAAATAAAAATGCAAAACCATTACGATGCGCTCCGAAAAACCGAAGAAAAAAGCTCACGCGTTGTGCTTTATCTAACCGATGAGCAAATCGAAGCAATCACCAAGATCATCTGATCACTTTTTTAGTGATAGGATCGGGTTACACTAGACAAAAAAAGGAAGAATAAATGAATATATCAAGTATTGTGGTTCAGGTAAGATCAGAAAGATATGATGAAGTCAAAGACGCACTGGAAGCAAGCGGTTTGTGTGATTATCATTTTGGGGATAAAGAAAGAGGGAAAATCATTATCACAATTGAGGGTGAAAATGTTGAGGAAGAGATAAAAAAGTTAAAAGGCATCCAGGCAATTCCCGGAGTTATTGCGGCGGATATGATGCAAACCTACCAAGAAGAGCTTGATGTAGCGATTAAGGCGCTAGAGGCCGCTGATAGTGTACCTGATATTTTACAAGATGAAACGATAGACATTCGAGATATTGTCTACCATGGCGATCTTAGAAAAAAAGATTTATAAATGTCAGGTCTTATAGCTTCAACCATAAAGACAAATCCGATGGGGCGTTGGTATATTGAAATCAGTGACACCTCTAAACCGGAGAAAGTTGAAATATGTTTTGATATTGTTGAGTATGAAGAGAAAATTGCCGCGATGGGTAAAGAATATGACGGAAAAATCGAAGTTGTATGGTCGGCAGATACTGATGTTACTCCTACGCAAATCCATGAAATCAGACAACAGATAATGGTCTATGAATCCGAACAGGATGCGATCGATAACAGTCTTTCTGAAAACAAAGATCAATTGTTGTAATCTTGAAAATTTTTTTCAGAGAGATTTATGGAGCGGGAGCGCTCTTTTTTATTACATGAAATATATTATCCTTGTAGGGTGGCCTGTCCTTTATTTTGGACTTGACTATAAGCCGAATTTTATTATGCATGGGGTATGGTTTTACTGTTTTGTTTTAATGATAAAAGATTTTATATTAGTATTTTTTTCAAAGAAACCATAGGTTGTGCAAAAGAGCGCCGCTGCAATAAAATATAATTCTGATACGGTATGCAAAAAAAGTGTAAGCGATAGTTTTATCTGCGTATCAGTGCATCTTCAAGAGGGTTGTTAAAAATTTGATTTCGTTAAAATGTATGTTCAAAAAAGATAAATGATGGTTCTAAAAAAATATGTTGATTTTGTGACACGCCATTTTAAAGGCGTTTTACTTTTTATGTTTATTGCAACAGCAATTTTTTCATATTATTCGCGGTATTTAACTATTGATGCTTCAGCAGAAACGCTGTTGTTGGAAAATGATGCTGATTTGAAATTGACGCGTGAAGTGCATGGACGGTATATCAGTCCGGATTATCTGGTCATCGCGTTCAGCCCGAAAGAGCCTATGCTGTCTGATGCGACTCTCACTGCAATAAAATCTTTTAAAAAAGATCTTTTAAAGATCGAGAGCGTCGAGAGCGTTACTTCTTTGCTAGACGTTCCTTTGCTTCAAAGTCCGCCGATGGAAATTTCAGAAGTGGTCAAAAATGTCCGTACTCTTTCTTCTGCGGATATAAATTATACGCAGGCCCAAAAGGAGTTGACTACCAGTCCGCTCTATGCAAACAATCTTGTCAGCAGTGATTTTAAAACGACCGCCATCACGGTCAATCTCAAAGAAGATGCCAAATATACGGAGCTTCTTAGCAAAAGAAATGCATTTCTTGATCTAAAAGATAAAAGAGCTTTGAACGGAAAAGAAAAAAAAGAGTATGAAGTTGCAAAAAAAGCGTTTAAGGCATATGTAGACAGCACCAAAGACGATACGCACAAGCTTATAGAAGAGGTACGATCGGTACTGGATCCGTATCGCCAAAGCGGCGAGCTCCACTTGGGCGGAGTGATGATGATCGCAGATGATATGATAAGCTTTGTCAAAGATGATATCGCTATTTACGGAACTGCCATTTTGGTGATTATGATCTTGATGCTTTGGGTTATATTTAGACAGGTACGGTTTGTTGTGCTGCCTATCGTTATCTCGTTTTCCGCGGTAGTGATGACAGCCGGCATCATCGCCTTGATAGGATTGGAAGTTACGGTTGTCTCATCAAATTTTGTGGCGATGCAGCTCATTACTACACTCTCTTTGGTGATTCACTTGATAGTTTCCTACCGCGAAGAATATGCCCTGTTTCCCCGCTATAGCCAAAAAGAACTCATCGAGATCACTTTGAAGCGGATGTCTGTTCCCTCGGTGTTTATCGTTCTTACTTCGGTAGCGGGGTTTGTCTCGTTGATGACGTGCGATATTCTGCCCATTATCGATTTGGGCACGATGATGAACATAGGGGTTACCGTTTCGCTTGTCGCTGCTTATCTTATCTTCCCGTCAGTAATGATGCTTTTGCCGAAAAAAGAGCCTGTGTATATTTTTGACAAAGCCTTTACGCTCAATAAAAAGTTTGCCTATATTGTCGAAAATCACGGCAAAAAGATACTTTTGACTGTGGTGGCGATCCTTGCGTTCAGTTATTACGGTGTTACAAAACTGATTGTAGAAAACAGCTTTATCAATTATTTTAAAGAAGATACGGAAATATACAAAGGAATGCAGGAAATCGACAGCAATCTCGGCGGTACGACACCTTTGGAAATCATTGTAAAATTTCCCGATACACAGGAAAAAAACAATCCAAGCTCAGAAAATACACAAGAGGGCGACGAGCTGAGTGAATTTGCAGAAGAGTTTGAAGAAGACGAAAATAATGCACAGTATTGGTTTACCGACGAAAAGAGGCAAACCATTTTAAAGGTGCATGACTATCTTGAATCTATCCCGGAGATAGGCAACGTATCATCGCTGGGCACCCTGTATAAAGCGGGAAGAATACTCAAAGAGGGCGAAGATTTTGACGGCCTTGAGATGGCGCTGATGTATAATGAATTGCCGTTAGAATACAAAAAGATTCTTTTGCTGCCTTATGTCAATACAGACAACAATGAAGCAAGATTTGTTGCGCGCATTATGGATTCCAATAGTGAATTAAGACGCGATGCGCTGCTTAAAAAAATCAAACAGGAACTCCAAACAGAAGTCGGACTTGACCCGGAAAACTTTAAACTTGTGGGCATGATGGTACTGTACAACAATATGCTTCAATCATTGTTTGATTCTCAAATATCGACGTTGGGGCTTGCGCTTTTGCTGCTTGGCGGAATGTTTTTATTTTTATTCCGCTCACTTAAAGTGGCGATGGTGGCGCTGACTGTAAACTTGGTGCCAATCAGCGTTATTTTTGGCATCATGGGAGTGATGAACATCCCGCTTGATATTATGAGCATTACGATTGCTTCCATCGCACTTGGCATTACCGTCGATAACACGATTCACTACTATTACCGTTTCAGAGAGGAATTGCAGTCTGACGGAGATTACCTGGCTTCGATGCATAGGGCGCATTCAACCATCGCATTTGGGATGTTTTACTATTCGATCGCAACGATTGTCGGGTTTTTGGTTTTGGTCACGTCAAACTTTATCCCGACGCTTATTTTTGGGCTGTTGACAGTGATTGTTTTGCTTGTGGCGATTGTGTCGGATCTGCTTTTCTCGCCTTATCTGGTGCTGCTTTTTAAGCCCTTTGGCACGAAAAAGTAGGCTTTTTTTGGGTGTTTGTTGTATCTCATGCAGGCATAAGAAACGCTCAAATCGTTGTTAAAATTTTTCGGGACATTATGTAACTCACATTGATAAAGCCTTGGAAGCCGCAAAGCGAAGCTATCCTAGTTTATTGTTTTATTATAAGCCAGTCCCCATGGAATGTAAAGTATGTTATAATTTTTTTATATAGAAAGCACACAAAGAAAAGGGTGGGGGATAATTATGGAGCTGAACGCATGTGAGATTAATACCATAGATACCAGTGCGCTGAATTTTGTTCCTGATAAAAAAAAGTACATATTCTTAGCCAAAAAAGACAAAATCGATTTCATCTACAACACTGCTGCCTTGGAAGGGAATATGATGACCTATCCCGAAGTAGAAACGCTTTTGGAAGGGATTACTGTCGGTGGACATAAACTCAGTGACGAACAGCAGATACTTAATCAAAACCGAAGTATCAATCTATTGTTTTCCATGCTCGAAGAAAACTCTTTTGGACTGGATAAAAAAACGCTGTGTTCTCTCCATGCTGAAGTGGCACGGGAAGAGGCGCTCTCGTGGGGGGTATTTCGCGATGGAAACGTCAATATCGGCGGAACAGAGTATCTCCCTCCTTCGCCGAACGAACTTGACAGGGTGTTTGACGAGGGGATTGCACAGATCAGACAGATACAACATCCGGTTCTAAGAGGTTCGACTTATTTTCTTTTTGGTGCCAGATCACAGTTTTTTTATGATGGAAATAAGCGGGTTTCGAGACTGATGATGAACGGCATTGTGCTCTCTGAGGGCTATCCGATGCTTAATATCAAAGTCAAAGACAAGTTGGAATTTAACAAGCAGATGATTGCATTCTACGATACCGCAGACTACATTAGTGCTTTGATCTACCTGCGTGATTATTATATCCGACAAAACAGCCGACTGAAGTAACTGTATGTCCAGAAAACCGAAATTTTTTAAATTATCTATATCAAACTATTTTTTGTACTGTTTAAAAAAAACAAGGAAACTCTACTAATTTAAGTTAAAACCATAGCGTCAATATAGATAAAAAAACCAAACGGTCTTCAAACAGAATGTTATAATTTTTTTTCAAGTATCGCTTTTGTTTTTTGATGGCGGTATTTAAACATGCTTTGAATATCAAGTTCGATCAATGGTTCAAATAGTTTACCTAATACCCCAAAGGGCAATTCAAACTCAATGATGTCTTTGAGTTCGCATAGATTTCCTTGTTTACTGAACAGATGCAGATGTTTCCAAAATTTAAAGGGTGATTTTATGGCTATATCCACTAGAGCATCGGGTTTTTGGAGTTTTTCGATTTTTACTTCCCAATAGATAGGGATGAAAAATTTGGTAATCTTGATTTTTATGATTTTGCCTTCATATGTTTGGGTATCTTGATCTACAAGTTCTACTTTGATATTTTGAGGAGTGATTTTGATGATATTGTTTGAATCGAGATGAAAATCAAACATCTCTTCCAAAGTACAATTTATCAAGGAGGTGTGTATGATAGTTTTCATTTTTATTCCCCTTCTTTTTTTGTTCTAATTTGAAATGATTTTTATTTTTGATTATGCCATATTTTGGATAGATTGTGTATGGATGCAGCATTAAAATTGGTTTACTGAAGCTTTCGGTTCATATGTTTTAATAATTGAATTTCTGTCCCTCTTTTTGGGTTTTAACGTAAAGATAATGGGCATGGATAATTTGATAGCCCATCCATCCAAAGGAAAGCATTGTCAAAAGCGAGGCAAGCAAAATGAGTTGAGGCACCACAAGAGAGAGGATGACTGCAGCTATCATGCTGCAATGTATCCAAAAATGTTTTTTTGCGGTTTTGGGATGAATGATCTCATGCATCATCGGTGCGGTAAAGTAGCCTTGGCTGCTTAAATGAAACCATGTAAGAAAAGGTATGATCTTGTAAAACATCGCAAAAACAATGCTGAGTGCAAAAGCGCCGAACCATAGATATGCCAGCGTATGAACCCATGCCGTCTGAACAAAAAGCCCGAGCATAAAGCAGAGCATACTGACAATCAAACCTCCCAGCCCCAGCCGCCAAAACCATACGGTAGCATCACTGATGGGGCGTTTGCGCTGTGAAAGCCTTTTTAGCGTGACTGCGGCATAGGCGACTAAAAACAGTGCTAAGACAAGATGGCAAACAATCCAGACATCAGGCAGAAAAAAAGACAGTATTGAAGCTGCGGCCAATAACAACAGGATGCCGCCGGAGAAATACCTGCCCATTACGCTCGGATAGGGCGGCGTAACGTAAAACATCTCGATCACCTGAAAAGAGATGGAGACGATCAATACGGCAATCCATCCAAACAGCCCGAACGAATAGTGCGCGGTTTTGATTTCAACATAGTGCACTCCTTCATTGTAGCCTCCGAGTGCTGCGGTAAGATACAGCGCAGCAATTATCAAGAGCACCAACGAAAACAGTGCAGCGGTAATGCCTTTTGATGAAGAGGTGTGGTTGGGAACTTGCAGCAGTTTTTTGATCATTTCAAAAGCGATAAACAGCAGTGGCCCCCCAAGCAGCAGCGAGGCGAGCAGATAAAGCCAGGCAATTTTGCCCAAATGAAATGCAAGCAAAAGCAAAACAATGCCTGCAATAAGAGGATACTGTACCCAGTTTGCTTTTTTTACGGGCGAGGTAAGCTTGACACCCGCAATTACGGGAAGCATTTGAAAGAGCGCAGCCAGCATAAAAGAGAGCATAATGCCTAGCGTAAAGACATGCGTCAGTACAAGCGCACCGTTTGATGCCGGATCAAAAATCCCGTTTTGATAGATTGCCAGCAAAATTCCTCCGAGTATACCGAAAAGTGCTCCTTGCAAAAAGAATCTGAAAACAACAGAGATCGGAGGCGCCTGGTCTAGCGAGAGACCTTTTTGACTAAACAAAGAGATACTCCTTCAGATCGACCGAAGGGTTTTTTGTTATCAGGATATGCCAAATTCCTTCGGTATCTTCGCGGCTGATTACCTGAAAATTATGTTCTTGAGCAAGGTCAATAAGCGGAATAGGATTTTTTCGATGAATCATATAAAGATAATCGTCCTCCTCCAGAGCTCTTAATATATTGATAGCCATTGCCAATGGTTTGGGATGTTCTAATTCTCTAGCGTCAAGTGTAATTTTTTTCATAATTCCGTATGTTTCATTGTCTCCAGGGTTTCTTCTTTGATTGCAGCGGGAAGAATGTTGTCGCACATGGCATACAGCATCTGTTCTTCTTTCATATTGTGCTGCTGCAGCAAAATCATCATCGATTCAGCCAACGAAAGACAAGCATCCATGTCCTCATCAATAATGGCTGAAGCCATTTTTCCGATCAACCCTTTGACTTGTTCGTGTTCATATCTCATGACCGCCGTAGGTCCTTCTGTGCTTCCTGTTTGTTTTTCAAAAGCAGGGAAAAGCACCTCTTCCTCTTTTTTAAAATGCTGAAGCGTTTCGTGCGCAAAAATTTCAAATTGTTTGGTTGCTTCCTCCCAATCTTTTTTTGATGCAGCCTCTTCTGCTTTGGCAAAATAATCGTCGCACAGCCTGTGTTCGCCTTTCATGTAGTGAGAAATATTCATGCGCTATCCTTTATCGTGTGAAATTTTAATGTATCGTAATCATTTGATCCCACAACTCTTTTGTGAGAAGTATTTTGCTGACGCGTTCTTGCCATAGCTGCCCGAAAAGTTTTTGTTCTTCTTGGGAGGCAGCCTTGCTAAGACATTTGCCCATAAGCGGCATCATGTTTTTATCGCCGGGTACCATGGACGGATTATAGCTAAGAGAAACTGATTGGTTGGTGTCTAGTCTTGTGAGCGTAACTTCTCCTTGCATCGGTTTGTTAAATGCCACGAGATTGTTTCTGCTAAAATTGCCTTGGATTCCTTTAAAGCCGCCAACCCCGCTTGCCCCTACAATAAAAGAGATTACGTTGGCAATGACGCCTTCTACCCCTTCTTTTTCGTCTTCTTTCATGGCAACATGGATATTGCCTCTTTGGGGAAGCCCCTGGGGATAAAGGGTTGCAAGACCTTTGAGCGCCATCAGATAGGCTCCGGCTACGGTTGGACAGGAGTGTCCTGCCAATTTGACGCAGTCTAAATAGGTAATTTCAACCTCTCCGTTTTCTACGGCTCCCAAAAAATTGCTTAAAGCATCATACAGCTGTATGGATTGAACATTGTCGTAAAAATCAGGATATTTCATTTTGTTTTCCTAAGTTATTTGATATTTTAATGTTTATTATAGTCAAAAGAGCTTTTTTTTTGATTGATATATATCAATTCTTTGTTTAAAATAGTTTGATAAAGATTTTGCGGCAAAAAGTTTTGATTTGCCAAAACAGAGATTCTTGTTTGAGATCAAAGGATACCTCAAATAAAAAGTATATAATTCTTAAAATTGATAAAAAAGGGTGCAGATGAGTGAGTTTTTGGGGAATGATATGTTTTCTGTTTTGCCGGAGGGGCATCCGGCAAAAGTTTATATAGAAGAAAATGCATTGACAAGAGAGTTGATCGGCAAGCTAAGAGATGTCAACATACAAAGCCAAAAGGAAGAGTTTGCAGAGCTATTAAAAAAGTTGATGCTTATCGAAAAGCATTTTGCCAGAAAGGAAAACCAGCTTTTCCCGTATCTGGAAAAATACGGCTGGACAAGCCCCAGCCAAAATATGTGGGCGTTTCATGATCAGATCAGAGATGAGATAAAAGCCGTACGCAAAGCGATAGAGTCAGACGATATGGTTTTGGCCTCTCAAAATCTCGCGCAAGTGTTTCGAAGTTTGGAGCATTTGATGATCGTCGAAGAGAACAGGCTTTTGCCCAATGCGCTTTCTATGCTTAGCGAGGAAGACTGGAAAGAAATGCGAGAGGGTGACGAAGAGATAGGATGGATGTTCGATGCTCCGCCTGTTGCTTATCCTGCACCAAGCGAAGAAGCCTATATTCACCCCAGCAAAGATACCAAAAAACGAAACCTTCCTTTTTCTATCGAAGACAGAATCAAATTGGACGAAGGGTACATGCTTCCCGAGCAGATCAATCTTTTGCTGAAATTCATGCCGGTTGATATTACCTATGTAGATGAAAACGACATGGTTATTTTTTACAATCGGGGAGAGGATCGGGTTTTTCCCAGAAGCGCAGGCATCATCGGACGCGAAGTGAAATTTTGCCATCCTCCCAAAAGCGTCGATCAGGTACTGATGATACTCAGGGAGTTCAAAGCCGGAAGAAAAGATGAAGCGGAATTTTGGATAGAGTTTAAAGGAAAGTTTATCCATATAAGATATTTTGCGATACGCGATGAAGAAGGGGCCTATAAAGGCGTCATAGAGGTAAGCCAGGATGTAACGCACATAAGAAGTCTCAGCGGAGAGCGAAGACTTTTGGATTGGGAGTAAACGATGAATATGAATGGCATAGCAGCAGTATTGTCCGTACAGATCGGAAGCGTCACTAAAGAGGGTGAAGAAAACAGCAAAGAATTTCTTACAAAAACCTATGAGACCGCTTCGTATAAGCTTCCTGTCTCTTGCGGTGTAAGGGTGACAAAAAACGGGATAGAGGGAGATTTTGTTGCCGATACAGTCCATCACGGAGAGGTTGACAAGGCGGTATTTGCCAACAGTTTTAAAAATTATGAAAGCTGGAAAAATTTTTTGGGGCTGGATGCCTTAGCATTTGGCGCTTTGGCTGAAAACCTAACGTTTGATGCCATAGACGAAACCGACGTATGCATTGGCGACGTGCATAAGATAGGCTCAGTGATATTGGAAGTTTCCCAGCCCAGAAAACCTTGCTGGAAAATTTCCAGAAGATGGCAAAACAAACATTTTACCAAAGAGATTTACGACACCGGGAAAACCGGATGGTACTATCGGGTGATACAAGAAGGGATGATGGCCAAAGGCGACAAGGTCGAGCTTATCAGCAGACAAAACGTTTTGGTGAGCATTCAAGAAGCCAACGAAGCTTTTAAAGACCCCGACGAGCATCCTGATACGGTTGAAAAACTTATGCAGCTTGATGTGCTGGCGCCTGCCTGGAAGAGAGGGCTTGAAAAAAGAGTCGCCAACAAGAATGAAGTTTTAGAATATATGAAGATTGATGATTAGTGTTTTTGCCCTAAGCGTTATCTGTTTTATTTTAATTATTGTAAATTTATTTTTTAAATAATTAATTTTCCAAATTATTGTGTAATTTTATCTTGTTTAAGTATAATTTTCAAAATATTATAGCGGATAGTATACGATGAAACAAACATTAATGGGAAATGATGCGATTGCGTGGGGGCTTATCCATGCAAATGTGGATATGGTCAGCGGATATCCCGGAACGCCTTCGAGCGAGATATTGAGCGGGGTTCAGAAGATCAAAAAGATGCTCAGCCTTCCGGTCTATGCGGAGTGGGGAGCCAACGAAAAGGTAGGGTTTGAGGTGGCCTATGCAGGCGCGATTGCAGGGAAAAGAACGTGTGCCACGATGAAACAGGTAGGGCTCAACGTGGCAAGCGATGCATTGATGAGTGCGGCATATATCGGCAATCTAGGAAGCATGCTGCTCGTTTCTGCCGACGACCCCGGATTTTACTCCTCCCAGACAGAGCAAGACAGTCGGGTGTTTGCAAAATTTGCAAGAATTCCCGTGCTCGATCCTTCAACACCCCAGGATGCGTATGATTTTACAAAACTCGGAGTGGAGCTTTCTGAGAAATTCCAAATCCCCGTCATGCTTCGCCCGGTCATGCGCGTATGTCATGCGAGAGAAATTATCGAAATGGACGATGCCACAGAATTTAAGCCAAACGCGGGCAAGTTTGTACGCGATGTGCCAAGATGGGGCGCAGTGCCCAGAGACGGCAGGTTTGTTCAAGGATTGGATCAGCTTGAGCGTGTTGAGACGATAGCCAAATACAATTGGGAGCATTTTTTAAAACCGCAATTTGAGGCATACCAGGGCGGCGGACTGCTTATCATCACAAGCGGCACGGGGTACGGGTTTACGCAGGAGACGCTTAAAGATTTGGGTCTTGAAGCAGACGTTGTGAAAATCATCATGCCTTATCCTCTTCCGGCAAAAGAGATTCAAGCCCGTTTTGATGCCTACGAAAAGGTGCTTGTCGTCGAAGAGCCGTATCCTTGCATCGAAGAACAGATCGCTCATCCCAAAGTTTACGGCAAAAATACAAATACTGTTCACAAAATCGACGAGATGAAAAAAGAGGAGATACTAAAAGCGCTCCAAAAGATAGAGTTTTACAAGGGTGAAAATATCTATGAAGCGCCAAAGATCGATTTGGGCTTTAGCGTTCCTGCGCGTCCGCCTGCCCTTTGTCCCGGATGTCCACATAGGGATGTTTATTATGCGATCATGAAGGTGTTTAAAAGAAAAAAATCCATCTATCCTTCAGATATCGGATGCTACACGTTAGGCATCGCACAAGGCGCGATCGATTCACTCTTGTGTATGGGCGCTTCGGTGGCTATGGCAAGCGGCTTTGCGCTGGCAGACCCTACCAAAGACGTGGTGGCAACGATCGGGGACGGTACGTTTTTCCATTCGGGTATCCCGCCTCTTTTGAACGCGATCTATCAAGGACACAGATTTGTGCTGGTGATTTTGGACAACTCGACCATTGCCATGACAGGAAGACAGGTAACCCCAAGCCGAGTCCACCGCCCTATCGATATTAAAAAGATCGTTGAAGGAATGGGGGTCGAGTGCATGGAGCATCACTATAGTTATAAGATGCACGAAAATGTCGATTTTTTCAAAAAAGTCAAAGCAAAATATGAGGCAAATACTTCCGGTCCGACGGTTGTGGTGGTACGGGAGTTTTGTATTCTCGATGCGGAACGTGCGCCTGATTTCGTTCCCAGCATTTACGTGAAAGTGGATGAAGAGTTGTGTGTGGCATGCGATCAGTGTACCACCGTGTATAAATGCCCTCCTATGTCTTACAACGAAAAAGGCAAAATCGAGATAGATCCTTTCTTGTGTGCAGGATGCGCAGGATGCCTTGAAGTAGTCTGTCCTACGGATGCATTTATCGTTGATGAAAATTATCTCAAAAAGGGGATGTAGTATGAAGTATCAAATCGTCATCGCCGGATTCGGCGGGCAAGGGGTGGTTTTTTTGGTCAAAGTGCTTGCCATTTGTGCGGGAAATCGGGATATTGCCTTTTTGGGCACAGAAAATCACGGAATGAGCCAAAGGGGAGGGGCTGTCAGCTGCGATATCAAAATCGGCGATTTTACAAATCCGGTTATTGATAAAAACCAAGCCGACGTCATCATAGGGCTTGATTCCAACGAGAGTTTAAGAAATATTGCCTTTTTGAAAACCGGCGGTACAATGGTCGTGAATGCCAAACCGGACTATCCTTCTTTGCCTTTTGCTGTCGCAAGAGCGGATGCCAATGCAAAGGCGTTGCAAGGAGCGTTCCCCATCCAGGGGCTGAACGTGTATATGCTCGGGGTTGCTTTGGCCGGGGTGAAGGATTTTCCGTTCAGCGTCGAAGAGGTAGAAAAAGCTATTGCACAGATGAATCCAAAAGTTGCGCAGCAAAATATTGAAATTTTGCAGATGGCGATGAATGATTGTAAATGATGGGGGACACAAAAGAGATGATTTGGAATAAAATTGAAAGCAGTCCAAGAGAAACGATTGAGCAGCTTCAGCTGTCGCGGCTAAAAGATACCGTGCAAAGAGTATACACTCTCACGCCTTTTTATTGTCAGAAATTTGAACAATCGGGCATAAAGCCAGAAGATATCACCTCTTTAAGCGATATCAAAAAACTTCCCTTTACCACCAAAAAAGATCTGCGCGCACACTATCCGTTCGGACTTTTTACCGTTCCCATGAGCGAGGTCGTTAGAATTCACAGTTCGAGCGGAACAACCGGAAAGCCCACCGTCGTAGGATATACACAGTCGGATATGGAGGTTTGGGACGAGGTCATGGCAAGAGTATTTACAATGGCCGGAACAACCGCAGAAGATATTGTCCACAACGGATACGGCTATGGACTTTTTACCGGAGGCCTGGGAATGCATAACGGCGTGCAAAAAGTGGGCGCAACGATCGTTCCTGCCAGCAGCGGTTTTACGGAAAGGCAGTTAATGCTGATGAAAGATTTTGGCGCAACGATTTTGGCGGTGACGCCTTCTTTCGCACTGCACATGGCCGAAGTTGCAAAAAAAGCCGGATCTGATTATCTGAAGGATTATAAACTCAAAGCGGGTGTCTTCGGCGCGGAACCTACTTCAAAAGGGTTGAAAGAAGAAGTAAGCAAAGCATGGGGGATAGACTATCACGAAGTATACGGGCTCAGCGAGATTATCGGACCTGGCGTTGCGTGCAGCTGCAAAAAGTCCGACCTTTTGCATGTCTTTGAAGACCATTTTTTTGTCGAGATTATCGATCCGGCAACGGGAGAAGAAGTACCCGAAGGCCAAAGGGGAGAACTGGTGATCACCCCGCTTACCAAACAAGCGCTGCTGCTGTTAAGATACAGAACGGGCGACATTACCTCTATCACGAAAGAACCATGCCGATGCGGCAGAACGATGTTAAGAATGGAGTCTATCGTAGGAAGAACAGATGATATGCTCATCATCGGCGGCGTGAACGTCTATCCTTCTCAGATTGAGCATGTCATTTCCAATGCGTATGGCGTGACGTTGAATTATCAGATTATCGCCGATAAAAAAGGCTACCTGGACAAGCTGGAAATTCATATCGAAGTGAGCGATGAGATCGTATGCGATAATGTTGCCCAGATGGAAAATATCAAAAAAAGTATCCAGGCGGCGTTGTTGAACAATCTCTACATCAATGCGACCGTCAGGCTGGTAGAGCCAAGAAGCATAGAGCGCAGCATGGGCAAAGCAGTAAGAATTATTGACAAAAGGAAATCCGATGAGCAAAATTAAGCAGCTTTCCGTTTTTATGGAGAACAAAAAAGGAGAATTGAGCGACGTCATGACTCTCCTTTCGCAAAACAACATTTCGATCAAATCGATCAATCTGGTGGATTCGGCTGATTTTGGAATTTTAAAGCTGATCGTGGATGAGGAACAAAAAACAAAGCATATCTTGGATGAAGCCGGATTTTCGGTAAAAATCGTTGATGTTTTTGCCGTTGCCATAGATGATCATGTGGGCAGTTTTCACGAGGTTGTCTCGGCGCTTTCGCAAAATGATATCAACATCGAGTATACCTATACTGTCAACAACGGCCAAAACGGTGCATTCGTTTTTAAAGTGGGTGCCGGCGATTTTCAAAAAGCAACAGAAGCGTTAAGCAAAGCAGGCGTACAATTGCTGCAAAAAATATAAGCGGGGATCCTTTGGACAAAAGCGAAGTAGAAAAAGAAGATATCGATTTTTTGCAGCATATCGGCGGAGAACTTATCAATTTAAGCGACGGGTATGCGGAAGTTGCCTTTGAGATACAGCCTTATCATAAGCAGCATCACGGTACCGTGCACGGCGGAGCTATCGCAACGCTGGCGGATCATACAGGGTGGTATGCGGTCATCTCCGAAATACCCAGCGGCTTTAGCAGCGTGACGATAGAACTGAAGGTAAACTATCTCAAGCCTGCCGCCGGAGAAGTGCTCAGTGCGCAAGCAAAAGTGATCAACCGGACAAAAAGAACGGCGTTTGCCACGATAGAGATTTTTGCAAAAGACACATTGATTGCTTATGCAACGGGGACATACGCCGTTTTTCAAGAGAGAGAAAATGCTCACACCCAAAGAGATAAGTAAACTGTTTGAAGTACAGGTCAATACGCTGTACAATTGGCAAAAAACAAAACCAAAACTGTATCGGTATTTGCAAAATGCAGACTACAACATCCAAAAAAATGATGAGATCAACGTTTTGCTGCAAGAATACGCAGTGACGGTACAGTTTAATTTCACTATAGAAGAGATCCTTTATCTGGTACATTCCAAGACGGAACTTTTGTCGATAGAGGACATTAAAAATTTTGAAAAGATATTTATGGGGGCAGAGTATAAAAACATTCCCGAAAATCCGATCCTCTTTTCTATCTATGATAAAATTTTGGGATTAAATATCATCGAAAAGTATATTTTTTATAAAAAAATCTACAAATACAGACAGTCGCCTGATATCAAGATCCATGAATTTTTTAGCGAGTTTCTTGCGTGATTTTCTCTTTTATAGAAGGTTTTTTGCTGGGAGCCGGCGCAGCTGTTCCGCTTGGTCCGATCAATCTTTTGATCATGAATGAAGCTATCAGAGAGTATAAAAACGGCGTGATGATAGGTCTGGGCGCTATGAGCGCAGACATTACCTACCTGCTTTTCATTTTATTTGGAATCATCGCCTATCTCAATCAGCCCTTTGTACTCAATGTTATTTCGTTGGCAGGAGGAATATTTTTGCTCTATCTTGCCTGGAATATTTTCAAAGGCAGAAAAAAGCCTCTAGCGGACATTGCGGCGGATACGGCGCAAAAAAATGCATTGAAGCTGTATATAAAAGGGTACCTTTTGACGTTGTTAAATCCCTATACTATCGCTTTTTGGCTAAGTGCTGCAGGGTATGTTGCAAGTAAAAATCTGGATTTTTTCATTACATTTTTTGGCTTGTTTAGTGCTATCTTTCTTTGGATAACACTGATGCCGCTCATTATCTATAAGACAAAACATAAAATCTCCCATACTCTTTCCCATAGGATTCATCTTGTCTCTTCGCTTATTCTTTTTGGATTTGGAACGATGATGCTGATGAATTTTGTTTCTCATTTTCACGTTTAAAACTTTTGTGCAGGTTTCTCTTTTTTGCATCGCGAATGACAGAGATACTTTTATATATTGCTATGAAATACTACGCTGCATATAGTGGAAAGTGTGAGAACGGCAAAAACTAACCCATTAACATTGAGGCGGTATTCGCCTACAATTATAAAAATCCATAGGAAACCAAAGATGACACAACAACAAATAAGTAAACTTTTAGACTTGCCGGAGAGAATACTAAGAGATTGAAACTTGCCTCTTTCAACATGTTTAATCAAAAATTGTTCTAGCAAGACAAAATATGTCTAATCGTTTTATTATAATTTTTAAAATAATAGGACATTTTTGACAGAATTTGTGCGCCGGTTTCTTTGCCGCCGCAAGCCTTTTGAAGAGTATCAACCAAATTGTTTTCTCATCGCTCTTCGGATAAACGGAGGAGAAAAAGTGATTTGTGATAGCGGATCGATTTCTTGGAAATTATTATATAATGTGTGCTGGACTTCATGTCAAAAATAGCAGGATCGGAGGAATAGATATGAAAGAGAAAAACGAGATAGATGAATTTGATATTACAATCACAAAAGTTTCTATGGCAAAAAATGTAAAAATCGCCGTAATAGGGGTTGGAGGAGGAGGCGGGAATATGATTAACGTTCTTGCAAAAAGTGCCATCCGAGATCATATCAAACTGGTTTCTGCCAATACGGATGCTCAGGCCCTAGAAGACTGTACAGCTGATACAAAAATTTTATTAGGGCCAAATACTACCAAAGGGCAAGGTGCCGGTATGGACCCTGAGTTGGGCAAAAGAGCAGCGCTTGAAAGCTATGAAGAAATCAAAGAAGCCTTGAAATACTAGACTCTCCGATTTCATAAGAGAGAAAAAGAGAGTAAAGAGTATGAAATCGCCCATAAGCAGCAAATGAAATCCTGCCGCTTATGGTAAGAGGAAGTTATTTTGGAGGTTATTTTATTTCGATTTTTTTGACGTCTTTGTCGATCTTTTTCAATTTTGGTATCACCACCTCAAGCATTCCTTCTTCACAATTCGCTTTGATATTTTCACTGTCTGCATTGTCAGGCAATGTAAAACTTCTTTGAAATTTGCCATAACTGCTTTCCATTTTGTAGTAATCTTTTTTCTTGACTTCATTCTTGATCTTTCTTTCACCCGAAATGGTCAAAACGTCATCTTTGAGGTCAACATGGATATCTTTTTTGTTTACACCGGGCAAATCTACTTCGATATGATAGGCAAACTCACCTTCTCTTGTGTTGACTGCCGGGGTAAAACCGGAAATATTCGCAAGCTCTCCTCTCCCTGATGAGGGAACATTAAACGCACCCATCAATCTTTCTTCTAATTCTCTAAAATCTTTTGCCGGATCAAATTTTGTCAGTAACATAAAAACTCCTTTAAAATTTTATATTTTATTATAAGACTTTAGTCTTCCATTGTCAAGTATTTTAACAAAAAATTTAAATATAGTTTATCAACCGATAATATTTGATTTTCTAGAGCGTTTTTACATATTTTTTGATATGCTATAAAATAATAAGATAAAAAGAAGGAGAAAATATGTACCTTTTTGCTTCCGAAGCCGTATCGGCAGGACATCCTGACAAATGCGCCGATATCATTGCCGATGCGATAGTGGATGCGCTTTTACAGCAAGATCCCGAAGCCAAAGTGGCTACCGAAGTTATGCTAAGCGGCAAGCATGTTATTATCGGCGGGGAAGTTAAAACGAAAGTGCCCGTCGAGGAGGCATTTTATCGCCGTATCGTTTTGGACACTTTTGCCAAAATCGGCTACCCCGAAATCGGTTTTGATGTCGGAGAAACGTTGGATCCTAAAAAATGCGATATTTATATCTTTGTAAGCCGGCAGTCTCCCGATATTACGATGGGGGTTGTAAAAAAAGATCGCCAAATCGGCGCAGGGGATCAGGGCCTCATGTTCGGCTATGCCACAAGCGAGCGTGAGGATTTTATGCCCACAGCATTCGTGTACGCCAGAGAAATACGCGATGTGCTTTATGAGCACGCCAAAGCGCATCCGGGCATATTTGGCGTTGACCTCAAAACGCAAGTGCTGATGGATTACGGAACCAAAGCAAATTTTGATGAATGCAAACCGCTTTGTGTCTCAAAAATCATTGTTGCCGTCTCTCACAATAAAGATATTCCTTTGCCGCAGATTCAAGAACTCGTAAAAAAACTGATATGCAAAAATGTTTCTTTTGCCCCCGGACATTATGATGAGGCAAAAATCGATTTTTATATCAATAATACGGGCAGATTTGTGGTGCACGGCCCTATTGCAGATTCGGGACTTACGGGCAGAAAAGTGGTATGCGATACGTACGGGGGATATGCTCCCGTCGGAGGGGGCTCGCAAAGCTCCAAAGACTACTCCAAAGTAGACAGGTCGGCATTGTATGCTTCAAGATGGATTGCCAAGCATATCGTGGCAGCAGGTTTGGCGAAAAAAGCATTGGTGCAGCTGAGCTACGTCATCGCCGAGCCAAAACCCACCTCCCTGAGTGTAGATACTTTGGGCACTTCATTAACAAAAATGACTGATGAAGTCTTATCAGAAAAAATTTTTGAAAAATTTGAATTGACACCACGATGGATTACCGATAAATTTAATCTTGACAAGCCCTCTATCAGTAATTTTCTCTATGCCGATATTGCAGCGAAGGGTCAGGTGGGCTATGCGGCTTATCCATGGGAACAGCTCGATATGCTAGAGTGGTTTAAAACGCTAAAAGTCTAGCCAGGTTTTTGTTTTTTGGCTGAGTCGTTGATGCCGCAGGGTTCTTTATCCTAAAATTAGAGTAATTGCCCTTGACAATAATATTTTACCACGTTATCATGTAACATAAATACTTTAAAGGATAAATTATGAAAATTTCTAAAATACTTACAAACGGTTCAGTTTTCGCAATATTGTCAGGTTTTCTTTACGGTGCTCCTTTCGAAGTAGACATTGAGCACTCAAGCGTAGGGTTTAAGATCAAGCATCTTATGATCAGCAATGTCAAGGGACATTTTTCCAAATTTAACGGAACGTATGATCTAGATAATGGCATACTTAAATCGCTAAACGGTACGATAGAAGCCGCCTCTATCGATACGGGCATTGAAAAACGTGACAACCACCTTCGAAGCGCAGATTTCTTGGAGGCGGAGAAATATCCTCAGATCACTTTTAAGATGACCTCTTTTAAGGATAGTGATGAAGTCTCAGGAGATCTCACTATCCACGGGGTCACCAAAAGCGTAACTTTAGAGGCAGAGATATCAGACGCCATTAAAGACCCGATGGGCAATACGCGCAGCGGTATTTCTCTTGAGGGCAAGATCAAACGCAGCGATTTTGGACTCACATGGAATAAAGCACTTGAGGCGGGCGGCGTTGTCGTAGGCGACGAAGTGAAGCTGTCTATCGAACTGGAAGGAATCGAAAAGAAATAAATGCCAAGGCCCGCCACCAAAGAGAAGATCCTCTCCGCTGCACTAAAACTGTTCAACGAGAAAAACACTCAAGCCGCGACAACAAATCATATCGCCGCGGCTTTGGAAATGAGCCCCGGAAACCTTCACTACCATTTTAAAAATCGCGAAGCGATTGTCTTTGCACTCTATGAGCAGATGCTGTCCAAAAGCGTTCTTGCGAATGCAGCGCTTCCTTCTTCGATCACGCAGGTGCACGAACATCAAATATATTTGGCAAAAGTCTACTGGGCATACCGTTTTTTTAACCGAGAACTGCTTTTTTTGCTTTCTCGTGATCCTAAATTGAAAACCCGCTACATCAAAGAAAATACGGCACACAAACAACGCATCCGTATCGTGTTTGAGCAGCTTTCAGCCAACGGATATCTTGACATCCCCGCAGATCATGTTTATACCCAGCTTACAGATACCGTACTGCTTTGCAACCAGTTTTGGCACTCACATCTGGAGACATTGGGCATTGAAGTGGATGAAGCAAACTTTGCGGGCGGCTTTGAGCATATCGAAGGGGCAATGCACCCTTATTTGACATCCAAAGCATTAGAGGAACTCGCCGCATTGCAAGATAAAAATCTTGGAAAAAAGAATATTTAAAACAATCCCGAAGATAAACCTAAAGAAGCAAAATTAATTAATTTACCAAATATGCTTCACGATTATAGTAGATTAAATTTGTTATGAAATGGATATTGAAACAAGCGGATGAATTTAGTTTTCAGCTTTTCGCCCGCCATTTTTTGAAAGAAAAATCCTATTTTCTCTTGCTGTCTTGAGCCAAGCTCTCAAGACAGCATTATTCTTCGATCGTCCGCCCTATCTTTATAGGCGCATTTTTATTTACAGTGGTACCGTCGCCAAGCTGGCCCTCACTGTTACGTCCCCAGCTCCAAAGGGTACCGTCGCTTTTGATCGCAGTAGTATGATAATACCCGGCAGAAATTTGTTGCCAATTACTATCATCATTGACCGGAATGGGTTTATAGCTGGACGCATTAGTACCGTCGCCAAGCTGTCCAAAACCGTTATCTCCCCAGCTCCAAAGGGTACCGCCGCTTTTGATAGCGGCGGTATGAAAATACCCGGCAGAAACCTGTATCCAGTCGGCGGCATGGGTAGCTTCCTGTACCGGGCTACTTCGATTTATCGTGGTACTATCGCCAAGCTGGCCATAAGAGTTATACCCCCAGCTCCAGAGGGTGCCGTTGCTTTTGACAGCGGCGGTATGATTATACCTAGCAGAAACCTGTACCCAGTCGGTGGCATGAGTAGCTTCCTGTACCAGGCTACTTTGGTGTGTAATGGTACCGTCGCCAAGCTGGCCATAAGAGTTATATCCCCAGCTCCAGAGGGTACCGTTATTTTTGATAGCGGCGGTATGAAAATACCCAGTAGAAACCTGTACCCAGTCGGTGCCATGAGTAGCTTCCTGTACCGGGCTATTTTGTCTTGTCGTAGTACCGTCGCCAAGCTCGCCATAAGAGTTATTTCCCCAGCTCCAAAGGGTACCGTTATTTTTGATAGCGGCAGTATAATTACCTCCGGCAGAAACCTGTACCCAGTCGGCGGCATGGGTAGCTTCCTGAACCGGGCTGCTTTGGTTTATCGTGGTACCGTCGCCAAGCTGGCCATAATAGTTCTTTCCCCAGCTCCAGAGGGTACCGTTATTTTTGATAGCGGTGGTATGATGACCTCCGGCAGAAACCTGTACCCAGTCGGTGGCATGAGTAGCTTCCTGTACTGGGCTGCTTTGGTTTATCGTGGTACCGTCGCCAAGCTGACCATCACTGTTATATCCCCAGCTCCAAAGGGTACCGTCGCTTTTGACAGCGGAAGTATGAACACCTCCGGCAGAAACCTGTATCCAATATAGAGCATGAACCGTCACGGTTACCTGCACGGCATCACTGCCGTCTGTGATCTCGATGGTTCCTGTATCGCTTGCATTAGTCTCTTGCGTTTTAGTATAGGTGATTGTACTGCCGTTTATATCAAAGTGACCGTAATTCCCCTGTGTAAGAACTTTCGCATTGAGCGTATCGTTATCTTCATCTTCGCTAGATGAGGCAATCTCCCACTCAGCGGTGATGTTGGATTCATTGACATTCAACGTCATATTAAAATCCGATGCGCTTGGCACATTGTTCTCAACATAATGCACATTACTATCATTACACCCGCTTAAGAATACTCCCGCGACCAATAAAGAAAATAACCACTTTTTCAAATACATACCCCTTCCTTCTCTTCTTTTACTATATTATACTATAAGGTCTATATCAATTGTCACCAGAATGTATCCAGATACAATAAAATTTAGAAGCTTTTATCTATGCGCTTGACAAAGTCCCAAAAGATAAGCTTGTGTTTGACCATCAAAAGATTTTTGAAGAGCACATGAAACAAAGAGCCGACGCTCAAGAGAATGATACTTTGCCGATCGTTTAGCGCACGAGTGAGGGTGCGGTCTTTGCTTTGATGTACGCTTTGAGTATAGAAGGGTGAATATGCTCATCATTTTTCACACCGTAAACGAATTGTATAAATAAGATTATTTTAGTCTTGTTTAAGCGTATCATACTATAATGTATTTTTATGCAAAAAATAATATATGATAATAGTACCGTTATGTTTGCCCTTACGGGAGTGTACGGCAACGGCATTCATAGAGTAAAATATTTTTAAATCTCAAGGAGACACTATGCGATATTTGGCAGGGCTAATCATGATTTTGATACTCTCAGGATGCGGAAATGACAAAAAAGAGGTGCGCTATAACGGTGCAGCACTTTTAAAAAACAAGTGCGGGGCATGCCACAATCTTAAAATGCCGCCTGATACTTATGAAGACGAGAAAGCGCCTCCAATGATGGCAGTTGTTTTTCACTTAAAAGATTTTATGAAAATTAAAGACGATAAAGACAAAAACGAGAAGTTCATCCCTTTTATTCAAGACTATACTCTCGAACCGAGCAGGGAAAAATCCTACTGCGACGAAACGAGTTTGGATGCCTACGGCCTGATGCCTTCGCTAAAAGGGAGTGTAACGGAAGACGAATTAAAAGCGATTGCCGAACATATCTATACTTTTTACAATCAGGAAGAATACCTTAAGGATATGCAGGCAAAAGCAGCCTTTTATGCATTGCCAAAAGGCGAACAGCTGGTGAGAAAGACCGGATGTCTGAATTGCCACGATATACAGAAAGCGAAAGTCGGCCCGTCTTTTGCAATGATGGCAGACAGAGAACCCGAAGAGATCATAAGCGTGATTCAAAACGGAAGCCAAGGCAAATGGGAGGGATTTCGCAATATGCTGATGCCCGCATTCAAAAATAAATTTACACAAGACGAGTTGCGCATTTTACAAGAATGGATACATACTTTAGGGGGCAAGGAGAAAGCAAATCCTTGAACTGCCAAAAAAAGTAAATTACGTCAGGATAGTGCATGAAATGCTTTGTCTGCAGCATAACATCAATTATGCTACACTATTAAAAGAAGAAGCTAAAAATAAAAAAAAGAGGGGGGGGGAATATGTCATCAAAAAAAATACTCATCGAATTTGAACCTAATGCAGACAATCTGGACAAAAAGAAGGAATTGCGTGACGGGCTCTCGGTTGTTCTGCAAATCAAAGATACTCTCTGGGTTGCAAACGATGAAACCGTTGGATTAGAGAAACTTCGGCTGCTTCGAAACAGCACAGACGAAAAGTTTGCAAAGGCCTCAAGGCATAAGCATTATTGTTTGTACGACTTTCTCAAACTGCCTGTCGATAGACCTGAAAATCCCAAAGATCTTGAAGAGATCGATGTTGAAGGGTTAGCGTACGACGGTCACTACTTGTGGCTGACAGGCTCACACAGCCTCAAGCGTAAACGTCCTGATGCTGCATTGAATGCCAAAACCATTGCAAAGGAGCTTGGAGAGCTCTCCAGCGACGGAAACAGGTATATTTTAGCCCGAATACCTGTCGTCGATGATGAGGAGGGGGTGGAGATTGTCAAAAAATACAAAAAAGAATCCAAACTTTACCATGCTGCCCAGCTTGCGGGAGATGAAACAGGCAATGAATTAACCAAAGCCCTTCGAAAGGATCGTCATATTGGCCCATTTATGGGAATTCCCGGCAAAGACAACGGTTTTGATATCGAAGGTTTGGCTGTTTGTGGGAAGCGGATATTTTTAGGGCTCAGAGGCCCGGTTCTCCGCGGATGGGCGATGATCATTGAAATCGAACCCAAAGCATCTTCAAAAAAGCCTTCTTGGCTGAAACTTAAACCCATAGGTCCTAAAAAAGCACTCTACCGCAAACATTTCATCTATCTTAACGGGTTAGGGATAAGAGATCTTTGTGCCGACGAAAATGATATGCTGATCCTGGCAGGGCCAACCATGGATCTTGACGGTCCGGTCAGCGTCATGAGATGGAAGGGCGGCGCATCACCCAAAAAGCCCTCTGCCGTTTTGGCAGATGAACTTGAAAAAGTTTTCGACATTCCCTTTGGCTTTCGCAAAGATCATGCGGAGGGTATTGCATTTTTTGCTTCCGAGGGGAATCGTATTGATTCTGTCATTGCCGTTCATGATTCTGCTTCCCAAGAGAGGCAGATTGGCGAAAGTTCCGTATTGGCTGATCTCTTTGATTTGCCTGCATCCGATAAAGCAGACTAATGCCAAAATAAATTACGACGGTTTCGACAGTACGGCAGCAAGATCTTACAATGTATCCAGATAGGCTCGCTGAACTTCTTTCTGGTTTGGGTTTGTGTAGATCATAGTTGTTTGAATGCTTGCATGGCCAAGCAGCTCTTTGACCGTTACAATATTGACGTCTTTGGCGAGCATCGTTTTTGCAAAAGTATGTCTTAAGATGTGTGCGCCACTATAGTGGATGCCTATTTTTTTATACACATTGTTGAGTAATCTATAGATCTGCGATCCGTCCATCACTTTGCCGGATTTTGTTGTGGCGATATAGTCTATTGTATTTCTTTTATAGTAAGAGAGTTCTTGTTCTATATATTTTTTTGGGATATAGAGCGTTCTTTCCTTGTCACCTTTGCCGATCGTATGGATCACATAAAGCTCGCCGTCTTCATGAAAATCGTTTGCTTTTAAAACTTCCAACTCCCCTCTTCTGGCTCCGGAATAGAGGAGTATTTTGAGTATCAGCGAAACCCTGACATTCAAAAACTTCTCAAGTCTAAGCGACGCTAAATAAGTTTCAAGAGCTCTCACATCCCTGTTTTCAACGCCTTTTGGGGTTCGCCTGGGCACTTTTATATTGATCTTAAAAATTGTAGAGAGTTTGATGTCGGTATCCAAATTTTCATTGATGAATGTAAAAAATGTTTTGAGATGGGTGATGTAAAGCTTTTTAGAACTCATCTGCAGTTCGCTCTGTTTTTCCAAAACAAGGTTTTTGTATTCCAAAAAATTCATGATGTCAATTTTTTTCAAATTCTCAAATGAAAGTGCTTTGTCATACTGTTTGGCGAATTCGATGAAACTTTTAATCGTAGTATTATAGGAGATAATGGTATATTTTGATTTGTTGGTCAGTTTTAGCTCATTGACAAAATACTCGAAAAATCGCTCCAATTCTCCTGCAAATGATTTATTTTTCATCAAAAACCTCCATTTTTACCAAATTTTTTTATATTATACACTATTATAATCATAATAGTGTATTAACAAAAAGCATTTTTTGACAT